>JABLTL010136186.1_pt1 | contig 10161 bp, 8 predicted proteins | sample 7160151 | NCBI WGS metagenome assembly JABLTL01 (sample SAMN14651223, study PRJNA627086) | human gut metagenome | isolation source: feces | host: Homo sapiens
ACGGCAAACGGGCGCCCGGAATTCCGGGCGCCCGTAAATTTTTTATACTTCCACAAATCTTCCCAACTGGAAGAAATAGAGATACTTTGCCTTGACCGGCATCTCATAAATGCGGCTCAGTGCTTCGGCGTAGGTCTGCACCTGTAAGCGGTAGCGCTCTGCCGCTGCGGCTACCGTGCTTTCCGTTACATGATCGGTTTTGAAGTCCAGCACAACAATGCCGTCCTTTTCCAGCAGTGCGCAGTCCACAACGCCCTGCAGAAGCACCTGTTCGCCCTCCAGGCCGTCGCCGTAATGGCTGCCGTCGTCGAGGATGGAGAACTTGAATTCCCGCAGGCAGGGGCATCCGGTGCGGAGCTTCCGGCCGATTTCCGTATCGAAAAACGCCGCGATTTTCCCGCTGTCCGCCAATTTTCCCTGTTCCTCGGTGATGAATTTCTGAGAAACCAGCCGGGCAATTTCCGCCTTTACTGCATCCTCACTGCCGCAGTTTTCGTAGCGCAGGTATTGCAGAACCGCATGGATGGCGCTGCCGTAGGCTTTGCCGCCGCGGCTTTCTGTGAGGAAGGACGGGCGCCGGAAATCCCGGGTGGGGAATTTCGGCTCCTGCGTATCCTCCGCCGCTTCCTCGTCCTTGGCGCGGCCTTTGCGGTTGGTCGCCGTCTGCTTGGAGGGTGCGCGGGTCGCCGCTTCGTGGGCATACCGGAAGGACAGGGCGTCTTGCAGCGCCCGCTCCACACCGTCGGGCATTGTGGGGCGGGTGTCCGTCTCCGTTCCAACGGCGTCCTCCGGTTCCGGGGCTTCGGATACACGAATCACCCAGGGATGATTTCCCAGCTTTGTCTCGCCGGGTCGGCCGCCCAGCGCGTGAAGCGCTCCCGCCTCCGTATGGCGCACTGCCGCCAGCAAGACCCACTGTCCGGGACGCGCCGCCTCCCGGCACAGCAGCTCTCCCCCGTCAAAATCCTGCCGAAGGGCGATATTCTGAATTATCTTTCCGGGATTTTTCTCTGCGTAGGTCATGATCAGACGATCCCGTGCCCGGGTCATGGCGACATACAGCACCCGCAGCTCCTCCGACAGGCTTTCCGCCGCCATTTTTGCGGCAATGGCACGCTTGGCGACAGAGGAATAGCGCACGCGATTTTCGCTGTCCGCCACGGAAAGTCCCATTCCCAGATCCCTGTCGCAGAGGATCTGGGCGCACTGGCTCTCCGTGTTGAACCTCCGGGAAAGGTTGCTGAGGAACACCACCGGAAATTCCAGTCCCTTGGACTTGTGGATACTCATAATGGTCACGCACCCGGCAGGAGACGAAGCCGCTGAAATCAGCCCTTTTTCCTCCATTCCGTCCAAAAAATCCAGAAACTGCCCCAAATCTTTCAAATTTCCGTTTTCAAAATCCGCCGCAAGCTGATAAAACGTCTGGATATTTGCGGTTTTCGCCTCCCCGCCGGGCATGGCGGCGTAAACGCTGTCCAGTCTGGTCAGGGCGAAGCAGTTTTCCAGCAGTGCGGTCAGGGGGTTCATTCTGGCCTCCCGGCGCAGCCTGTCCAGCGTGTTCAGGAACGTTTTGACCTTCGGGCTGTCGCTGAGCAGCAGTGCGTCATAGAACGCGCCCTTTTTCCTCGCGCTTCGGATTTCCGCCAGCTCGTCAGCGGTGAAGCCGAAAATGGGGCTTGCCAGTGTGCTGACCAGCGGAATGTCCTGCCGGGGGTTCCAGATGATCTGCAGGAACGAGCGCAGAGTGCCGATCTCCTCGGTTTGCAGCAAGTCCGTGCCGCCGCCCGACGCACAGCGAATGCCCCGGGCTTCCAGCGCCTTCTGGAAATACCCGCCGCCGCTGCCGGGAGAACGAAGCAGAATCACAATGTCCTCCGGGCAAACCGGCCGCAGGCTGTCGCCATCCCGCACCGGCGTTCCCTCCCGCAGCATCCGGACGATTCGCTCCGCCACAAAGGCCGCTTCCTCGGGATACTGGTCGTCCCGGGTCTCGATCACATGAAGCTCCACGGCGGCTTCCAGCGGCGTGTGGGGAATTCCCTCCCGGAGTTCCTCCGCTTCCCCGTAGGTCAGCCCGCCGACCTTGGGGCGCATACAGGTGTGGAACACGTCGTTCACCGCGTCGATGACCTCTGCGCCGGAACGGAAATTGTGGCTCAGGAGAATCTTTCTTCCCTGCCCCGGCTCTGCCTGCTGAGCCGGGGCGTATTTTTCATACTTTTCCAGAAAAATCCCCGGGTCGGCCAGACGGAACTGGTAGATGGACTGCTTCACGTCGCCGACCATGAAGCAGTTCTGCTTCTCCCGGGTCAGGGCGTCGAAAATCGCGTCCTGCACGCCATTGGAGTCCTGATACTCGTCCACCATGATCTCCCGGTAACGCCGCCCGATCTCCCGCGCGGCGGCTGTGGGCTGGCTTCGGGATTTTCCCAGCAGCAGATCCAGGGTTTTGTGCTCCAAATCTCCAAAATCCAGCACCCGGCGGCTGCGTTTGGCCGCGGTGTAATCCCGGTCGAACTGCCTTACCAGCGCCACCAGCCCCCGCTGGGCGGCAGCTGTCTGGTGCAGGTCGGTCAGCACCTGTCCGGAATCGTTGGAAAAGCCCGACAGCTTCTTTTTCAGCCCCTCCTTGCAGGCCGACCATGCGGCCTTGATCCGATCCGTCAGCTCCGGGTCAGGGTTGTCTTTTGTGGGAAACCGAAGCGACCCGAAACGGAGCTCCCGTTTTGCCACGATATCATCCCAGATCGTGCAGGCGCGAAGCTGCTCCAACTGGTACATGGCGTCTCTCAGGGTAACGGCGGGCTTTTCCAGACCGGGGCAGTTGTCGGCGCTTTCTGCGCACTGCCGAAGCACCGCGATCTGACAGTCCAGATATTCCTGCAAATTCCGAATCAGATATTGCCCCCACACCGTCCCCCCCACGTCGCCGATGCCCTCAGCATCCGCGTCGGTCAGGCATTTGTCCAGCCATGCCTCCGGGTTCAGGTGGCAGTGGGCGCTGTCGTAGACCTTTTCGATGATCTCCGGCACCTGCCGGTCTGACCGCCCCACGCCCTGCGTGTCCACGAGCGCCCGGAAGTCCGGGTCATCCCCCGCCGTTTCATAGGCGCGGTCAAGCAAACCTTCCAGCACCGTCTCCCGAATCTCCCGGCATTCGTTTTCATCCGCCACCCGGAAATCCGCCGCAATGTCCAGTTTATAGGCATATTCCCGAAGCAGATCGGAGCAAAAGCCGTGAACCGTGGAGATTTTCGTCAGAAACAACCGCTGCATTTGCCGCTGCAAATGCGTCTCTTCCGGCCGTTGGGCAATTTCCTCCGTCAGCTTTTTGGCGATTTTCCCCCGAAGCTCCGACGCTGCGGCCTTGGTGTAGGTGATGATGAGAAACTCGTCCAAGTTGGCCGGGTCATGCGTCTGGGTCAGAAAGCCCAGCAGCCGGTCAACCAGCACCTTGGTCTTGCCGGAACCGGCAGCCGCGGAAACCAGCAGCTTGCCGCCCCGGCTGGTCACGGCCATCTCCTGTTGCGGCGTCAGTTTATCCGCCATGATCTCCCATCTCCTTTCCGATTTCCTCCCAGAACCGCTGAGCGTCCATCATCTTATAGCTGCGCCGCCCCTCCACGGCCGCCGGGTGGCAGACCGGGCCGTAGGGGCAGAACCGGCAGGCGTCGTGGGTGCTGCCGCGGGTGTAGGGGTTTGGCTCCACATTGCCGGAAACGATGTCCTCCACCAGTCTGGACAGTATCCGGAACACGTACCCTTCCAACAGCTTCAGCTGCTGGCGGTCGGCAAGATCGCCGGAAATGGTGCCGTCCTTTTTCACGCTGTAACACATCCGCTTGGGCGCGTCTCCCGGCTCCATCGCCTGTAAGACATCTTCATCGTTCAGAAGCAGTCCCTTTCGCTTCCACTTGGAGATCCGCTCCTGCTCTGCTTCCTCGGCGGTCAGCTTGCCGTCGGAGGTCAGATAGGGCGCACGGGCGGGAAAATACTGCACGCCCGCCGCCACCGGGCGGTCGCCCAGCATATCGCTTCCGCTGCTTTTCAACGCGAACATGTACAAAAGCATTTGCAGCCCCACGCCGTTGAATACGTCGCAATAATCAAAATCCTTTTTGCCGGTTTTGTAGTCCACCACCCGGTAATAGCAGCTGGCGCCGTTGTCCCAGATGTCCACCCGGTCGATAAAGCCCCGCAGGACTGCGTTCATGCCGCCGTTTGGAATTGGGATGGGCGGCAGACCCTCCCCGTCGCCGAAGCCGACCTCAAAGCCCGCCGGGGCAAACGCCGCCTCGCTCAGCTCCTGCCACAGCTCCCGAACCACCATGTCCAGCTCCTGAATATGGCGGCGGAACAGGTACGTCACCCGCTCCGACTCGATCTGGCTGAAATGCTCCCGGGCGTACTCCTCGCTGAAGCCATGGGCGATTTCCAGCGTTTCTTCCAGAGAAACCCTGTGGAATCCGCCCAGTTCCCGAATGCGGCGGGCGGAATTTTCCAGCACCGCATGGACATAGGTTCCGAATTCCGCCGGGTCGATGGCGGCTTCCTTCCGCTCCTGCACCCGAAGGCCGTACTTGAGGAAATAGGACAGGCGGCATTCCGCCTGCCGGTCGATCTGAGAGGCGGAAAGATTCAGCGTCGAGCCGTAGAGTTTGCCAATGGTTTCCCGCTCCACCTTTCCGAAGCGGTAGTCCCGCCGGCGGCAGGTTTCCAGATATGTATCCCGTACATTCAAACGTCCGGCAGCGTCCCCGGCGTCCCACCGGGCGAGGTACGCCCCCGCTTCCAGTCCATCCGCCGGGGCAAAATCCAATGTGTTTTTCACCTGCTGTTCCCCGCCCGCAAGCTCGCACAGGCGGCGATAGACGAAGGACGGCTGGTCGCCGGAGCAGAACACGCTCACCGACGCCATAGCGCCGCAGAAGCAGCCGTAAATTTCCGCGAACTCCGCCTGCACGCCCTCCATCGCGCCGCCGGTGAGGGGCACGCCCAGCTCCCGGAGGGTGACGCGCTCCTGATCGGTCAGGACACCGGCAGAGCCGGAGTAGCCAGGGAGCTTGCCTTCCTCCGCCCCCAGCACGATCAAATGCTTTTCCTGATGGCAGCGCATGGCGGATACGGGGCCGACCTGCACCGCGTCCAGCACCGGTGGAATGGTTCCCACGTCGTACTGGCTCAGCAGCAGCCGGAAAAGGCGGATAAACTGCTCCCCCTCCCAATGGGTGTCCCCCAGCATGTCGTACATCTGCTCCAGCGCACCCAGAAGGATTTCCCACAGCTGGTTCAAAATCTGCGCGGCCCGGTTGTCCCCGGCGGCATCCAGCTCCTGCGCCATGCGGGAAAGCCGCATTTCCAAAGAAATGTCTTCCAAAAAGCCATACAGCGCCAGAATCTGTCCCCGCAGGTCGGAAGCGTCCCGGAAGCCCTGCCAGAGCCGCGTCAGCGGCGCGATTGCCAGTTCCCGCGCCGTGTTCAGTTCTTCCAGACGATGCTGGTCTTCCTCCGTCCACACGCCGCTGAGGCCATCGGGATGGTTTTCCCAGCTCTGCGTCCACTTCTGCCCGCGAATGCCCCAGATGATGGCGTAATTCTCGATCCGGTCGCAGGTATCCGGGTCAACGGGAGACAGGGCGGAGCGGAGATAGCGCAGGACGCTTTTCTGGTCGAATCCGCTCAGGGCAGCGTCCAGCGCCATCAGCACCGTGGCGATGACGCTTTTTTGCAGAATATCCTCGGTTCCGGACTGATACACCGGAATATGGAGCCGGTGAAAGACCAGATTCACCAGCGGCTGATACACCGTCATATCGGTGCAGACCACTGTAATGTCCCGGCAGCGGCACCCGGCGGCGAGAAGAAAGCGAATTCTCTCCGCCGCGCCCATACACTCGAGGTACGGCGATTCCGCCCGGAACACGTCCAAGCACCCGCTCGCCGCCCCCCGGCTGATTACGCCCTGAAACAGCCCCTCCCGCAGGGGAGAAAGGGGCAGGCGCTTTCCGGGAACGGTTTCGATCTTCACCTCCACCCCGGCGCGGCGGGCGCAGCGAAGCAGCTGAGACGCCGTGTCCCCCGCCTTTTCAAAGGCAAGAAGGTGGGAACCCTCCCGGTCGCAGTTCAGGCTCACCGTCACGTCGGGGGACGCCTGAATGAGATGTTCCAGAATCGCCAGATGCTGCCGGGTAAAATCCGGGAAGCCGTCTATGTAAAACACATGCTCCCGGGCAAAGTCCCCCTGCTCCATCTGTTCCAAAAGCCACGTCATCTGGTCTCTCGGGTCGCGCTTGCCCCGGCTGCACAAAGCGTCGTAACTCTCCATCAGAAGCGACAGCTCTTCCAGCTTCTGTGCCAGACTGCCCTCCGTCTCCCCGGCGGCGCGGCTCAAGTCGGCCGAGGAAATGCAGCAGCGCTTGAATTCGTCCACGGCGTCGATAAGGCCGGTAAGGAACTCCGGCTTCGTCTCCACGGCGGCATAGGCTTTCAACCGGCTGGACAGGTTCTTTGCCGCAGCCGCCATGGCAACCACCCGGCCGCCGTTGTCCAGACATTCCTCCGCGGCGCTTCCCATGGAATCCGCCACCCGTCTTGCCAGCCGGGTAAAGGACAGCACCTCGGCGTACCGGCTGGCCGTGTCCCCGGCAGCAGCGCACAGCCGCCGCTCCGTTTCATGGCTGATGAGTTCGGGAACCATCAGAATGCGGTTCCCCCTCCTCCCGGCAACGTCCGCCGCGATCCGCTTCATAACTTCGTCCCGGTTGGCCGTCCAGTCTGTGCCAAGCAAAAGGTGCAACATTTGCCCACCCCCTTCTCTTTTTTGTCCATGATACCACAAATTTGCTTTCATGAACAGAGCGGGATTCATCCTGCATATAAAAATTTTTCCAGTTCTCCCAGCGCGTCCAGCAGGAAAAACCGCACCTCGTATTTTTCTTCCCCGTCCAGCGCGCCGGTAAGGCTGTCCGGAAAGCCTGCCCCCGCCGCCTTGGCCGCGAATTCCTCAGAGGTCGCGCTCAGGCACAGGCTGGGAAATGCCACGCACCACCAGTTATGCCCCTCTCCCTCGCCGATGGTGATCCGCAGGGCTTCGTAGATACCGGCGGGCAGGGTGAAGGTGTCATAGTAGCGGGTATCAAAGGCTTCCTTACACAGCGTCACCACCGCCTCGCAGTCGCACCCCGTCGCTTCCAGGACGCTGTTGGCGACGGCCTGAATTTGGGGCAGCTTGGCCTGTAAGTACGCCCTCGCCTCGTTTACGTCGGCGATTTTGTTCAGGTCGCTTTGAAGGCTATTTAGCACGGCGTCCCGCACCTGCAATTTGATGGACTGATCTTCCTCGCTGTCGGAATTTGCGACCACGTGGAAGCGGATCAGCTCGTCATTCAGCCGCTGCCGGTCGGCCAGCAGCGACCCGCACCACACGGACGCGGCAAGCACCAGACAGATACCGATTCGTTTCAAAAGTTTCTTCATAAAAAACACCGTCCATACGGAAATACTTCCAGTATGGACGGTAAATGCCAGAATTATACAGGTTTGGCAATATAGATATTCGGATAGTTCTCTTTCAGCATACTGCACACCACGGCGGCGTACTCAAAGTTCGGCAAAATGGCAAAAATCGCGGAACCGGAACCGGTCATCTGCTCCGTCAGAGCACCGTAGCTGTTGCAGATGGACTTGATATAATTCAGCTCCAGATGCTCCGACGTGACCACCGGGTCAAAGACGTTGTATACGTTCTCCGCCACCTTCCCCAAGTCCCCGGCCAGCAGGGCGCTTTCCATGGCCTGATTGTCCGGGCGATGGGGAATCGCCACGGTGTCAATCTTCTGGTACAGTTCCGGTGTGGACACGGAGAAGTCCGGCTTGCACACCACGAACAGGCAGTCGGGCATATCCGGCAGCTTTCTCAGGCGCTCGCCCCGGCCTTCCACCATGGCCGTGCCGCCCACCACGCAGAACGGAACGTCGCTGCCAACCTGTGCGCCCAGTTCCGCCAGCGCCAGAACGGACAGCGGGTCGCCATAGTGCCGGTTCAGCGCCCGCAGCACCGCAGCCGCGTCGGCGCTTCCGCCGCCTAAGCCCGCCCCAGCTGGAATGCGCTTGACGATGCGGATCTCCAGCCCCTCCGGGTCTTTGTCCATGGCGTCGCAGTAGATCTTCGCCGCCTTCCACGCCAGATTCTTTTCATCGGTGGGAATGCCTTCCACGGAACATAACAGCCGCCACGGCTTTCCCGTCCCCACGTCGATCTCCACATCATCCCGGATGGAGATGGTCTGCATCACGCTCTGCAAATCATGGTAGCCGTCCGCCCGCTTTCCCAGAACGTCCAGCGTTAAGTTTATTTTGGCAAAAGCGCCTTCATATAATGTCGTCATTGCAAAAAATTCCTTTCTGTGCATCTTTTTTTATTATAACGGAACTATTGGAATTTTGCAACTTCTTCGTGATAAAATCCGAAAATACGCATATCCTATCAGCATCCGGGATGTGAAATGGAGGTAAGAATATGGATACCCTTGCGCTGATTTTGTCCATCATCGGCTGTGTCAACTGGGGGCTGGTAGGCATTTTCCAGTTTGATCTGGTAGCCTGGCTCTTCGGCGGCTCCGGCTCCCTGTTCAGCCGGATCATTTATACCATCGTTGGGTTGGCAGGTCTCTGGTGCATTTCCTTCCTGTTCCGCAAGAAGACGTTTGTGGATGGGGAATGATACTGAACTCCAATTTATCCGTGGTAATCGCCGGTCGCGGAGTCCACCACAACGTAGGGAACGACTTTTCCGTCGATATTCACGTAGACCTGATAGATTCCATTGCCCAGGTCTTCATAGTATTCCGGCGTGACGCCGTAGTTTTCCAGCAGGCTCTTCTCAAACTCGATTTTCCACGCTTCCTCCGTGCTGGCCGTCGTCTCTGCTGTCGGTACGGTCTCGACTGCCGGGGTGGTTTCCTTTATCGTGGGTGCCTGGGTCGTTTCTGGCTGGGTTGTCTGCTGTGTGGTGGGAATCGTCTGGGTGGGTGCATCGTTGACCCGCCCTTTTTCGCAGCCCGCAAAGGTGAGCAGCAGCACCGCCACAAGAATGGTAGCGGCAAACAGCTTGCAGGTGTCCAGTAAATTGTCCATTGTCTTGTTTGTATCTTTCATTGTAAACACTCCTTATTGTCTGTTAAAATCACTTTCCTAGCAGCACCTTTCCCGTATCCAGAAAGCAGGCGATCCTGTCTGTCAGTTCGATCTTGCCGCCCGAAACAGGCAGGGCGTTCTCTCTGCAAAACTCAACAAGTTCCTGTTTCAGATAGTAGAAATTCCGAAAGGTCATTCCATTCAGTTCCCGATTCAGTTCCGGTCTTTCATTCATCTGCATTTCCTCCGTCGTCCCGAAATTCACTTTATCATGTGCGCCGTGATGATCGTGTAACTGCGGGAATGGATCGTCAGCCGCACATTCCCGATTTCACAGTACCAGTTTTTACCCCGCTGGTAAGCGCGGCACGTCCTGTACGCAATCAGCGCTTTGCAGTATTCCACGACGTCAAAATCCGCCAGTCCCAGATTACGCTTTATCCTGTCAATACCCATCTCGGTCGTGTGGATCTTGTCAATATTCCGGGTCAGCACTTCATTTCCGTTCATTCCCATTTGCTCCTGATTCTACGGCATCTTGTAGCGTGCTGAGTTAAGTCGATAAGCATTTAACGATTTATTAATTCTTCGGCAGCATTTTCATCTCCAAGATGTATTCCCTTTAGTAGTTCCTCATCCTTCACACATTATCAACTCCTATCATTGGCTTCTATATATAATAACGTACAAATTGTCGCAAATGATTAAAGCAAATAATTTTTTGTAACTATTCAGTCGCCCCTATTTTAGCCGTTTGAAACGTTCCTGAATTGGCACATACTGTTGAAAATATATGAGGTTATGGGGAATATTTGTTCTGCCTGATACCCACGACTGAATAGTTACAATTTTTTACGGTAGTGTCAAGAGATATGCGCAGGCGTCAGAAAATGCGCCATTTCTGTCAGAACATACAAAAAAGCTCCATCCAAGTGGATGGAGCTTTTCTAATGTTGGCATTACCTATCTTTCCGGGCAGTCACCCGCCAAGTATTGTCGGCGCTTGTGAGCTTAACTTCTGTG
>JABLTL010172798.1_pt1 | contig 10157 bp, 9 predicted proteins | sample 7160151 | NCBI WGS metagenome assembly JABLTL01 (sample SAMN14651223, study PRJNA627086) | human gut metagenome | isolation source: feces | host: Homo sapiens
AAATCCTTGTGCCGCTAAATTTGCAACTTCTAACTCTCTTTCTGATAATTCAACAACTTTAGATTTTTCTTTTTTAACAAATTTTAAAAATTCCTCATAAGGCTTTTGTAATCTTCTAATTTAATAAATTTACAACTTGTACATCATTATAAGGGAATATCTTCATTTCACTTCCATCTAAGTCTTCTTTATGCATATCAAGCATATTTATTTGATTATTATTGTAAGATTTATAATAATAAAGTCCTTTTTCTAGGTTCATACAAGAACTATATTGAGTTATTTCATCTTTTCCGTCTTTAGTTATTACTGAACCTTTTACCATTGCTACATTATTTAAGATATGGAAGAATTCAATTATTCCGTCGTTTTCTATATCTTCCATAAGAATTTGTGCTCTTAAAAATGCTACTCTTACAAATCTAGATGGTGATGAAAAATCTCCAGGAAGTCCTATCCCACCAGTTGCAGATCCCAGCGGAGTTAATTCTAAATCACTCCAATTTGCAGATGTCGGTTGAACTGGAGTTGCATTCATATATTGACGTAAGTTAGTTATATGCCAATCAAATGATGGTGCATTAGTCATTACACCAACTTTATTTTCATATACTTTAAATCCTTCTTTAGTTTTTTCGATTACGATTGCTTTTCCTGTCTTATCAGTAACCATCCAGTGAAGTGTTGGAAGTCCAACATTTTCAGCAAAAGGTCTTGCAACTAAATTGATTTTATCTAGATATGGTCTTAATTCTTCTAAAGTTGCAAAATTACCAGTAATCCAAAGAATTAAGTCATATGGTGGCATATTTTCCATACCTTCTTTAGTGTCCTCTTCCCAATATGCATCAGGGAAGTTAAGCCCAGCACAACCTAGCCCCTCTTCGTTTATAGCCTCAGCAAATAGTGGGTGATTGTCCATAACTGATGCCATACCAGTAATAGCATATTTTATCTTTTTATTTTCACCAGAAACTTTGTCTACGTATTCATAATTTCTAGGAACTACTACTGGTCTTTGTCCAAATGTATATTCCAAATCCATATTTCTTCCAAATAAATGTTCTTTTTTAAATGTTAATAAACTCAAAGCTGTACACATGTTAAAATCCTCCTTTTTATGTAAAATAATATTCTTATTTATGTTTTGTAAATTGCTTATTATTTATGCATAAAGAATTATCTAAAATCCCAATTTTAAATAATTGAAATTAGCCCTAAAAAATGTTATGCTATCAAAAGCGAATCAAAAAGAGAGGTAATTACATGATAAAATTTGACAAAGTGTCGTACTCTTTTCCACAAAAAGACCTTTATACTGATGTTTCATTTACAATAGAAGAAGGTCAACATTGTGCATTTATCGGTGCAAGTGGTAGTGGAAAAAGTACGCTTATAGATATAATAATGGATCCTGAAAAATACGTATTTGACGGAAACGTTGAAATGGAGCCAAGCTTAAAAATTGGGTACGTAAGCCAATTTTCACAAAGAGATAAAGACAAAGAAACAACTGTTTTCGAATATATTGCAGAAGAATTTATAAAACTTGAAAATGAAATAGCAACTCTTTGTGCTGAAATGGGAACTTCTGATGATATCGAAACATTATTAGAAAAATACCAAGAGGCACTTGATGCTTTCGATGCGATTGATGGTGATAATTATGAAAACAACATCAATAAAAAATTAAATGCTGCTAACTTAACTACTCACAGAGACAGAATGATTTCTGAGCTTAGTGGTGGGGAGTTCAAACTTATACAAGTTATAAAAGAAATGCTTAATAATCCTGATTTAATGATTATGGATGAACCAGATGTTTTCTTAGACTTTGAGAATCTTAACTCACTTAAAAACTTAATTAATTCTCACAAAAAAACTATCTTAGTTATAACTCACAACAGATATTTATTAAATCATTGTTTCAATAAAATCATCCACCTTGAAAACACTGAACTTCAAGAATTTGATGGAAGATATATTGACTACAACTTCTCTCTTCTTCAAACAAAAATTGAATTACAAGAGATGGCAATAGCTGATGAAGAGGAAATAGCAAGAAATGAAGAATTAATAAAAATATTAAGAGAAAAAGCAACTTACAATGCAGATGCATCTAGAGGTAGAGCGTTAAAAGCGAGAGTTAAAATACAAGAAAGATTAGAAGCAAATAGAATTAAACATCCATTTGTAGATATCAAACAACCATATATCAACTTAGAAACAAATAATGAAATCGAAGAAGAAATAATAGCATTAAAAACAGATAATTTAGGTATATCATTTGATGAAGTGCTTTTACAAAATGTAAACTTCGAGATAAAATCTAATGATAAAGTTGCAATAATCGGAACAAATGGTGTTGGTAAAACTACTTTATTAAAACAAATTTTCAAAAATAACAATGATGCTATAAAAATCGACGAAAACATCAAATTAGCATATTTATCGCAAATGCAAAGTGAAGTTGTAAATGAATCAAACACAATTTTACAAGAATTCTATGATATTGGATTCGAAACATATGGTGAAATAAGAAGATATCTTGGAAGATACGGATTTAGTTCAGATATACTTACACAAAAGATCGAATCATTATCAGGTGGTGAGAAAAACATCCTTCAACTTGCAAAAGTTTCAGCAAGTAAAGCAAATATGTTATTAATGGACGAACCAACAAGCCACTTAGATATATATTCACAAATGGCATTAGAAAAAGCTATTTCAAACTATAAAGGCGCAATCTTAATGATTTCACATGACTATCATTTCATAGTTAACTGTGCCGACTATGTCTTATTAATAGAAGACAAAACAATAAGAAAAATGAGCATGCGTAAATTCAGAAAAATGATATATGCTAACCATTTTGACAAAGACTATCTTCAAATAGAAGAAAAGAAAAAGGCCCTTGAAATGGATATCGCCTCAGCACTTAAAGATACTGATTTTGAACGCGCTAGAAGTTTATCTGAAAAATTAGAGGAAATAATTAAATCGCTTTAATTTTTGATATATTAATTATTATTTATATAATCTTCAAAATAAATGTATAAATTTTTTTATCTTGAGGATAATATAGAAAAGATAATTCTCATCGGATTGACGATGATGATATCTTTTTTAGAAAATAATTCCCATCGAATTGACGATGATGATTATTATCGAAACTAATTGCTCACATTTTTATGTGGGCTTTTTTGTTTCTATTAGTATTTTAGGACAGATTTACAAAAAATAAACACATAGAAAGTATATTTTAAATAAATATAAATTCCATGTGTTTATTTTTTTATTATTAAATCTTTAATTTTTCAAATTTATCTTCTTAATAACAATCCCAATTATATAAAACATCACTAAAGTCTAAATTCTTTAACTTATCCTTATTAATAAAGAAATTGCAAACTCCGCAATCTCCCCACATTATATATCCATTTTCATAATCGTCCATACTATCTATCTGTAATAATAAAGTATCATATACATCAAGACCGTCATATTCTCTAGGGTCTGATTGTGCAAAGTAAGGGTATCCTCCTATTTTATTTCCGCAACCTGAAATCTCATCGTTGATTTCTTCTAGAATATCATCAAATGATTCTTCACCTTCATTATCATCATCCAAGTCCCAAAATGCTTGAATTTGATTATTAGGAAATAGTTTGTTGTATTTTTTTACAAAAATTTCATCAAAATTAAAATCTTCTGATGTTATTCCTTCTTCATAAGTTGTAAACACCATCTTGAATTCATCTTCAAATGGCATATAATCCTCATCTTCAATATAAGGATTGTATATTTTTAATATATCCTCTTCTTTTACATTATCATCAATACTGTCATGGTAAACTACTCTAAATGTATTTTGTTTATTTTGATTATCAAAATCCAGCCCATAACAATCATCCATAAGTATGAAAAATTGTAATAATCCTTTTTGAGGATAATCTTCCATTCCTACAAGCTCTTCGCAGTTTATTTGTGCTAATAATGTAAGTTGTCTTCCATCATCATCAACAGGAATTTCTGCACCAACAGGTAAATATGGAGTCCCTCCTACTTTTGAATCTACAAGTTGTGTTTTTTGTTTTTTTAACTCTATACTTATAGCTTTCTTAGCTGTTTCTTTTTTTATGCAATTGTATACTTTTAGTATTGCTTCTTTTTTATTCATTCTCTTTCTCCACCTATTTATAATTATATAACCTATTTTTTCATATAAAGGTAAAATATATTTTATCTTAATATATACTAAAAATTTAAACAATACAATATAAATTAATTTATATTCCACAATTTAAAGCTAATTATAATTTCCTATACATTATAAAAAAATGCTACAAAATAGATAACCTACTTTGTAGCATTTTTGCTTTTAATTTATTATTATTTTACTTCAATTATTTCCTAAGCTGCTTCAGCCAACTTCTCAATTTCCATATTTTTAGGAAGTACTAAGTTTAAAATAATTGAAACAACGAATACAACTGCAACACAATTTCCGCTAAATATGTCTTGTATCATTTTAGGGAATATTGCCCAAATTTCTGCTTCTGTCACAGAAGTAAATCCTATACCTATAGCTAAAGATAGTGCTATAATTATGATATTTCTTTGTGTAAAACCTGCTCTTGCAAGCATCTCTATACCACTAACTACTATTGTCCCGAACATCATAAGTGTACACCCACCTAACACAGATTCTGGAATTGAGCTGAAAAATGCACCGATTGGTGGAACAAATCCTGCAAGTATCATAAACATAGCTCCAGTCATTATTGTAAATCTATTTACTACTTTTGTCATAGCAACTAATCCAACATTTTGGCTGAATGATGTTACTGGTGGACATCCAAATATACCAGTTATAGAACTTGAAAAACCATCACAAGCAAGTGAACCTGAGATTTCGCTTTCTGTTATTTCTCTGTCTAAACCTTTTGCAACTACTGCTGATGTATCTCCGATTGTTTCAGCAGCCGAAACCATAAATATAATACATACCGATATAATTGCATTTATATTGAATTCTGGTGTAACTGGTAAAATTGTAGGGAACGCTATAATTCCATTAGATAAAATTCCTGATAAATCTACCATACCTAAACAAAGTGATACTACATATCCTACAAATAATCCGAATAATACTGATAATTGCTTCCAAAATGATTTTGCTAAAATATTAAATAAAAGACAGGCTACTAACGTAATTGTACCAACCATAATATTTTGTAGAGAACCAAAGTTTTCAGTGTATCCCCCTCCGAATGAACGTACACCTACAGTTAATAATGAATAGCCAATCGTTGTAACGACAACACCTGAAACAACTGGTGTTATTATTTTTCTCCAATATTTGGCCAATAATCCTAATAGTCCTTCAAAAATACCACCTACGATAACTGCACCTACAACAGCACCATAGCCATATTGAGCTCCAACATAAGATAAGATTGTAACGAATGTAAAACTAACTCCCATAACAATAGGCAACTTTGCCCCTACTTTTCCAATAGGATATAACTGAATTAAAGTTGCTATACCAGCCATAAACATTGCATTTTGTAATAATATAGTCATCTGCTCTTGTCCTACAGATGATGCACTTCCTATCATCATAATTGGTGTTAAATTAGCTACAAACATAGCAAGAATATGTTGTAATCCAAAAGGAATCGCCTTAGATAATGGCACTCGTCCATCTAATTTATAAATATTTGCAATACTCGAAACTACTTTTTCTCTTTTTTCCATCATGTGTCCCTTTCATGTGTGTAAACTTAATATGAAATTAGTATACTATAAAACTTTTAAATTTACAATTGTAAAAATTAAAATTTGTTGTTTAATTAATAAAAAAATCATTTTTTAAGAAAAAATATGCTACTTTCACTTATATATTAAAACATATATATTAAAAAGTTCGTATTTTTCCATATATTTAAATACCTTTTTCATTATTTCCTTTACTATTTTAGATTTTTATTTTTATCAATAACTTTATCAATATTTTTATATTTTATCTATATACAAACACAAAAAAGTAGGAGCTTAGCCCCTACTTTTTTGTTAACATATTAAGTTATTTTCTTCAAAATTAATCGTAAATTTCATACCATTTTGAACACTTTCAAATGAGTGTGAGATATTTAAAGTTTTTAGAATTTGTTGAACAATATAAAGTCCCAATCCATTTCCGCCGGTGTTTTTATTTCTGTCAAATTCCGCTCTATAAAACGCCTCGAATATATGATCTAGATGATTTTGTTCTATTGGTTTACACTCATTTTCTATTATTAATGAATTTTTTTCAAAATATATATTTATATTTTTTCCATTATCGGTATAATTCACTGCATTAGATATAATATTCGATAATGCCTTTTTTAACATTGATTTATCAGTATTTATATTTAATGAGTTTGAATAATCTATGTTCATATTGATTTTTTTTGATTTTGCGATAATTTTATATGGCTCAATAATACTTTCTATCAATATTTTTAAATCTACTTCTTTCAATTCTTTTTCGCCGTTCAAAGAGTTAAGTCTAGATGTGTCTAGTATCTCTTGAACCATACTACTTAAATTAACAACAGCTTCTTGACATTTTGGGAGATAAACATCATGATTTTTGTACTTTCCGATATTTAAAATCATATTTTCAAGCATTATATGTATGCTCATAAGAGGTGTTTTTAATTCGTGAGAGGCACTTCTTAAGAAGTCTACCTTGCTTTTTTCCGATTTACTCACATTTTCAATTTCCTCTTTCAAAGAATCAATCGTATCTAATAAATTTTTATATAAACTATTTATATTTGTCGCTAAAAGCTCTATCTCATCGCCAGTGTTAATATCACAATATGCATCTTCTTTTAATACTTGCATCTCTTTTGTAACGTCACAAATTTGTTTTATTGGTTTTGTTATTTTTTTTGTATATATATATGATGCAAATAATGAAATAATAAGACTTATACCGATAGAATATGGTAATATCATAAATACTACACTTCTCGCTTCTTGGAGATATTGTAAATCCATAGCAACTTTTATTGATGCATCTACGTTATCTTTTGTCTTTAACTTTTTAGTGTAAAGTAATGATGAATCACTAATTTTTAGAAAATCATTTTTAACTTCTGTTGAATTTGATTTCTTATTATCTTCTATAAAATCCGTTTTATTGTCTATAACTAGCGACTGTTCATCTAAAGCATCTGGGTTTATATATATATCACAACTTTTAATTCCTTCATATACTTTATTTTTTCCATTTACACTCAACAGTATATTTATGTTATGCATATCAGCAAATTTCTTAGCTATTTCATCGCTCTTATTTGAATTATTATTTTGTAATTGCTCTGTTAATTGATAGCTTATGTTGTCTAAATCTTGCTGCTTTTTATTAGTATAAAAACTCGGCAAAAGCATATACAACAAAGTGTGAGAAATTATGATGATAATTGCCATCAGCCCAACTGTAAATAGGTATGTTTTTTGGAATAGTTTCATCTTTTTCATTACTTATCCTCAAACTTATACCCAATACCTTTTACAGTTGTAATACAATCTAAATCTAGTTTTTTTCTAAGATTTTTAATATATACATCAATAACACGATCAGCTGGGGCCTCATCTATTTCCCAAAGACTATCTAACATTTGATTTCTTGTTAGCACCTGGTTTTTGTGCTTAATTAATAATTCCAATAACTTTATTTCCTTTGGTTTTAAATCTACTGGATTATTATCTTTCTTTGCACAAAATCCTAAAAAATCCACCTCAACATCTTTATAAATCCATTTGTTATTTTGTTGTCTTCCTTGAATACGTCTTTGCAAAGCTTCAATTCTTTTGTGAAGTACTACAACCGAAAATGGTTTTGTTATATAATCATCGGCTTTTTCATTAAAACTCATGATTTGACTGTAATCATCAGTCATTGCAGTAAGCATCATAACAGGAACATCGCTTATTTCTCTTATTTGGCTCAATACACCAAACCCATTTATTTTTGGTAGCATTATATCCAATAAAACTAAATCAAATTCATTTAATTTGAATAAGTCGATACCTTCTTGCCCATCTTCGGCAACCATAACATCATATCCAACTTCGGATAAATATTCACTTATCCCTTCTCTTATATCTATCTCATCTTCTACTATTAATATTTTTGTGCTCACTTTTTTCAACCTCATCATCTTTTAATTATATTTTATAGTATAGTATACTATAATTTAAATATTATATTAAATATCTTTTTTATGTTTTAATTTAAACTTAAAGGCTTTTATTAATTTTTGCTTGCACAATTTGACTTACATCCAGAACATTTTGAATTACAAGCTGCTTCTTTTGTTTTTGTAAATGTAGTTTTTATAGCTCCTCTTGGGCAAACCTTTATACATTTTCCACATCTTATACATTCTGCACTGTTTGGAGTTTTGTATACTGCGACATTCATGTCACATTTTCTCTCACATAATCCACATTTTGTACATTTGTCTTCATCAATTTCATATTTATAAAGAGAATACTTGTTGAATAGCCCATATATAGCACCTAATGGACATAAGTATTTACAAAACGGTCTATAAATTTTTATTGATAATATAACAACACTCACTAATATAAACATCTTCCAAGTAAACAATGGTCCAATTATTTTTCTAAGTGAACTGTTCATTGATACTAGAGGTACCCCTCCAAGCAATGTTCCTGATGGACAAATTAATTTGCAAAACCAAGGATTACCCTCTCCTGCAAAGTTTGTCAATGTAAGTGGCATTATAATTACAAATACTACTAATATAACATATTTAAGATATCTTAATGGCTTATCCAAAGGCACCTTTTTAATTTTTTTAATAAATGGAATTTTGTAAAGCAAGTCTTGTACTAATCCAAATGGACATAGCCATCCACACACAAATCTTCCTACAAACGCCCCAACCATCATTAAAAATCCTATTATATAAAATGAAAATTTAAAATTTCTACTTCCCAATACGGCCTGTAAAGAACCTATTGGACAAGACCCTATCGCCCCTGGGCATGAATAACAATTCAGCCCAGGTACACATAGTTGTTTACTATCACCTTGATATATCTTCCCTTTTGCAAAGCCCAAAAAGTATCCATTAGTCAATGCAGTAAACACTATTTGAACGGTTAGCCTCAGGTTTGACTTTATCTTTCTTATTAAATCCATACTATCACCTATCCAATTCCTATACATTCAAGACATATAATATTTGATTTCTTTGACACAACTTTATGTTCTTGTCTGTGAATTCCAAGAGATACAAAAAGCATCCCTGCAATAAATATTGCTAAACCTACTTTATTTTTTTTAATAATATTATTCATTTGCCTCTACCTTCTTTAATACTTCATCTATTTTTGCTTTCCAGCCATCATAATCGTTAGAACCTTCTATACTATCAACGATATTTCCATCTTTATCTATAAAGAATGTTGTTGGGAATGCTTGTAAAAGCAATGTATCATCTTTTTCTACCATATCTTTTGTAACTGTTAATTGTTGATAAGTTGCATTTGCTTTTGATAATATTTCTTTTGCTGTAGCTTTTTCTTCATCAGTTAATCCAATTCCCGATTCTAGCAACATACCTTTTATCGAAACACCTTTTTCTCTATATTCTTTGTTTAATCTATCTAATGTTGGTATTTCTGATATACATGGGCTGCAGCCTGTGTTCCACACATTGACCATAGTCAGTTTATATTTTGAGAATATAGATTTATCTACCTTATTTCCATCTATATCTGTAGTTTTCATATCTTTAAATATTGTGCTAGATGATAAACTTGAGTTTGTATTTTTGTCTGTTTTTTGTTCTGTTTTTTGTTCAGTCTTTTGATTTGAGCCTTGTTGGTTTTTATTTGAGTTATTTGACTGTGAACATCCTACTACTGATGTTACTGTCATCATCGCTACTAATGCTAATGTTGCTTTTTTTGTTATTCTTTTTCTGTTCATATTCATTCTCCTAATACTTCAATATTTTAATTATTATTTGTTTTGCTTTTCTATGGTTTAATATTAAAATTTCAATATGTAACGTATATGAAATTAAATAACTATCTTTATAAAATGAAGATTTTGAGGTAATATA
>JABLTL010150365.1_pt1 | contig 10145 bp, 6 predicted proteins | sample 7160151 | NCBI WGS metagenome assembly JABLTL01 (sample SAMN14651223, study PRJNA627086) | human gut metagenome | isolation source: feces | host: Homo sapiens
TAGTACAGCCGCTGTTTGTATACACGACCCATTGCGAGAACGTTTCGTGGCCGTTTTCTTTCGGCGTGGCAGTCAGCTCCACCGTGTCACCATCTTTCAGGCTTGTAAGACTGCCAGTGCTGCTGGCAGCCGTCACATCTCCGTAGCTGGTGGAATTGGCCTTCGACGTTACACTGATGCCATCCTCTGACACTTCCTCCGCAAAAGCGGTGGAAACCGGCAGAAGCTGTATGCACAGAAGCAGTGCCATCAGCAACGCCAGTAATTTGTGTCCTTTCATAGTTACCTCCAGTTTCTCGTGCTTTTGCTTACCTGGTGATCTGTCACGGTGCTATTTTCAGCCATTTTATCCCATAGCTGCTGGGAGGTGCTGCGCTGATAAATGACACGAACAGTATAGGTTCTGCTATCGGAACCCAAGGTCACCGTGTAAGCAACCGGCATCGACAGATTCACGACCTCGCCCGAAACAGGACTTACCACAGCACCAGCGGGAACCGTAACAACGGGTGCCACGCGGGTCACGTCAGTGCCGTCCGGCAACGTGATCGTTATTGTACCGGCAGAATCATCGATTACTCCTTCAACGCCCAAGACCTTGAAGGATGTGATCCGTGCTGTGGTCGGCGTCACAGGGTCTGTATTGCCGCCGCTTGCGCTGATGCGCTGGCCCTCTTTGTTATACACGTTCACCGTATAGGTGCGCGATACAACATCAGAGCCGTTGACAGTATAGCGAACCTCACTGGAAAAATCCTGTTCCAAGCCGGGGGCAGGACTGCACACAGTCGTTCCCTTGCCCAACGTGATCGACGGGATCAGTTTCGTTGTAGTGAGTCCGCTATCATCAACGCCATTGACGACGATCGTTCCCTTTTGGTCGTCGATCGTTCCCTTATAGGTCGTACCGTTGACCGTCAAGGAGAAGGCGCTGATGGATGCCTGTCCCTTTGCAACGACCTTGATCCGATACGTCTTTGTTGCTGTGCCATCCTGCGATTTGATCACGAAGCTCGTCCAATCGGAGAGATTCATGGCGGCCTTGCCGTCAAGGGCAGGAGTTGCCGTTGCTCCATAAGAAATGTCAGCAGAAATGTGCAGCTCCGTAACATCTTTTCCGGCATCCACATTCAGTATGATGTCTGCGCCGGATTTTGTTTCTGTTACTGTTCTGCCGATAATCGACAACGGACGCGAATTCTTATCCTCCAGTGCCAACGTGTCCAAATACAGCTCCGCACCGCTTGCATCAAGGTCATCCTTTAGCGTAACGGTAAGTGCATAAACATTCTCGGTTTTGCCATCTTCCGCACGAACCGTAAAGTTATATTCTGTATTGGCCGTAATGGTCATGGGCAGATTTGGAGCAACAAGGGTAGCACCCTCAGACAACGTCAGCTTCGGCGTGACGCGAACGAGCGGCGTCCCTGCGGGCAGTTCCAGTGTGATCGTATTCTTACCACCTGCTGCGGCAGCCTCTTTTATGACACCATGCTTACCTTCAAGCTCAAACCCATAGATACGCGCTTCAGAAGAAAGTGTTTTTGCAAAGTCATGCTGCTTGTACCAAAGATAATACGGTTTACCTTGGCCACCTTTCTCAAGGAAGTTCAAGTACCACTGCAGGGCATAGCAGCCCTCATAGGTCGCAAGCCCATTGGGACTAGTCTCTTTCGCTTCATGCTTAAATCCGTTGCCGATTGAAAACATGTCCAGCCATTGCGTGACGATGCTCTTGGTGCCATTGCTAAAGCGCGGATCTGTATACGGATCGATACCAGCCGAACACAAACCACAGATCGTCCAGGAAATGATTTCGCTGTTGAGCGTCCCCCACGACTTGATCGTATAGTCATCAGTGACTTTTTGCGCGAGATACTCGGTGCCATCCTCAAGCCATTGTCTTACCTGACTGCCGTATTTTGGATCATCTTGATAGGGGCCCAGAGCGAACATGTTGGATGCAACGCCATCCAGCTTCATAAAGCCCTGATCGATCCCCTTCGGTGTTTGCTCCAAAAGATACTCGACCATAAATGCCCGATCATGCTCGGTATCCGCCGGCAGCGTGTAATTGCCGATATCCAGCGCCAGTAATCCAAATTGCACACCATTCAGAGAAACGGTCGTCTGGCACAGGTTCGCCACAAGGTTATCAATTTTGTTTCCCTGTGCATCGGCAAAAGGCTCTCCGTTATTATACTGCGCAAGGTTCGAGCAATCATAGCCACGGGCTGTCAGCATCAAGGTCACCCGCGCAAGATCCGTCATGAGCCCTTTGGGGCCAAGTTTCCGATTTGCTATGATCTCCGCGATGGAAAAACCGTTATTGGTGTTTGGCTCCTGCAAATTCTCATATAAGCCAAGATTCAGCCATTCCCAATCCTCAGGCTCATCTTTCTCTCTATAGGCAGTGATAATACTGTTTAGGAGATTCTGCATCCGCTCCTTTTGCGGATTGTCTACCGGCTGGCTGGAAACCGTGACAGTGACAACATATTCTTTTTTGTCGCCATTCTGCGCCGTTACCGTATACTTTACAGGATTTGTAAAGTCCTGTACTTCACCCGATGCAGGGGAGACAGTTGCATATTGGGGGAGTTCAATTGTCGGAGCAAACCGCTTGGACGTTCCTGCCGGTAGCTCTAACGAAACTGTGCCGGCATCGTGGTCTATACTGCCCGCTAACCCACCAAAGCGAAATGCAACAAGGCGGTTATTTGTCGCGGCAGGAATTTTCTTTACAACAACAGAATAATCCTTGTAGCTCGTACCATTCTCGGCCGTGACTTTGTAGATGATCGGCGTGTTTTCTGAATTTTGGAAGTCCTCACCGTTCAGCGCTTCAACTTTGGCGTCATAGGAGCAGGTATATTCGCTTTTCAGCAGGCTCCAATCCGTCGCATAAGGAATTGTGACGGTGATCTTCTCTCCGTTCCAGACAATGCTTTCCTCTTCAATGCCGGTGGTATAAGACAGCAGATCACATTCGGCAGAGTTCCCCTGCGTGATATCCAATACATATTCACGAGAAAACAGCAGGCTATCCTTATTGGTACCTTTGGCTGCAAAATCAGAGCAATCATTGTCGATCACAAGGTATTTTGCTTTTTTGAGCTCGATCCTTCCCAATGAATCCGGAGCAACCTTGTTTCTCGCACTGTCAAGATATGTTAAAGCAGTACCTGTATATTCTACATCAACGCTCGTCAGCCACTGACTGTCAGCAGACGGACTGTCAGCAGGAAGGTGTAAAGATATCTTATTGCCTCCGTCGTCAATCGTTGCGATGCGGCCCGCAGCACTAAAATAGTTTACGCCAAAGGTGGGAGAACCGCTTCGTATGCGAATGACATAACTTGACCTTATGATGCCGTTTTTGCTATCCCCGTATACATGTGTGGTTGCCGGATCCTTTGCGGTCAGTGTAATAATACTTATACCGTTGACGCTCCAAGCACCCGATAGAGACGCCTGTACCGCAGTCGGATCTGCAACTCCATATTTGATGGCGCCTTGCACTTTATTCATGTCAAGGCCGTCTGGGACAGTCAATACATAAGAACCATCAGCTTGCAGCACGCCTTTGATATTGGCCGCCTCAATACTCTCAAGAGCCGGCGATGGAATTTCCTGCTGTGCATACTGAATGTAATAAGGAAAGACTGTATCAAAAATCGCTTCCGCTTGTTTTGCCGAAAAATAATTGGCGTTGCGAATCCCTGTGGCTGCCTTCTCTACAGTATACGAACTACTGCTTATCGGATACTTTGTATTACGGGTATGTATATAAGGGCCAAGGCCATATGATAAGCTGATCAGACATCTTCGCGCGGCAGGATGAGGACCACCCTGTACTGCGGGAAAATCATGCTCATCATACAACTCCCAATACAGATCAGAAATTGCGTCATAAGCCTTCAGGCACTTTTCTCCGGCAGTTATGTAGTCCGACAATTCACTGGAAGTTTGATATGTACGCTTTTCCGGAACGGCAATGATAAAAATATCACACTGTCGCCCATCGGCAGCGACAATTCGCTGCCGGACCGGTTTATAGTAATCTGCTTTATCGAGTGTAATGTCTACGCCATCTTGCTGACGTGTGAGAGTCAATGTCAGCTCAAAATCGGAAGGTTTTGTTCCATCAGCACCAGGAACTTCTATCACTTTTACAAGTGACCCCCAATACAAGTACTGCATATCGCGCACTTGAAGGAATTGGAGGTCGCCAGCATCCGGATACTCTTTTGCGGTGATCTCTACTGCTGTATAATTCGATGAATCTGAATTATCATCATCACCTATCGTATTATATGCCCCACCGGGCCAGTATGAAGGCGCAGTGGGAATTGTCTGCTCAGCAGCGTAGCCAATGGCTACCGTACTCAGCAAAATAACGACGCTAATAAATAATGTTGCCGCTCTTGTAATTCTACGTTTCATCAATATGTCATTCATTTATAAGAGTTCATAGTCTCTGCACAAGATGGAATGCGGCGGCGTACCCTAAAACGGGCATTTCGGTTAACCTTTAGGTACGCCGCCGCATATTAGCGTCTAAATTGTCTTACCACATCGGAGCGCCGACATCATAACCATAATCGCAGGTATAACGCCAGGTCACAACATCACCGGGGATGAGCTTCCAACCGCTGATACCAATCATGGGAACGACAGTCTGGTCACCACGGGTGACTTCGTACATCCAGCCACCAGAGCCGTAGCCAGACATAGTTGCCGTGCTATTCATATCGAGAACACCAATAGCCGAAATATAGGAAGAACTTCCGCTAAACGTAAAGTTTGCACGTGCGGCCTTAAAGGCAGTCAGCAGCTCATAAGGAGTGTTACCTGCGCTAACATTGGTGGTAAGGGTACGATACTGTGCAGGGGTCAAAGAACTGATACCCGCGCACATATTATCCATCTGCAGCACCTTTTCGGCTGCATTTGCCTTCTGCTCATCGGTGACATCATCGAGCATACCAGAATCGCCGTACTCCGTTCCGCTCAGCTGAGAGAATGCCCGTGCATTTTCGTACTCAAAATTCATGGTAACAGGGAAGGTGGACGGGTATGCGGAAACATAATACGTCTTTGTTGTTTCCACATTTTCCGAGTTAATATAAACAACACCAACACTTACAACGCTGGTGAAGTCCACGTCGGTTGTATAAGGGGACTGCGTAGCAACCTGTACGCCATTGATCAGCAGTTTCGTACCGTCAAATGTAAAATTGGTTGAAATGCTGCTAAAATTGGTGCCATCAGGGAGCTGCTTGAAGCTGTAGAATGCGTCAAATTGCTGGTCACCAGAGATGACACTGACGACATCATTCTCAAATGTGACGCCGAGGGCTTCGATGGTCAAATCACCCGCAGCATTTGTGGTCGCAAAAGCGGTCACGCTGAGGCTCAAAGCCATGACCATTGCCATAAAGATGGCTAAAAGTCTTTTTTTCATGGTATTCCTCCTGTTTTTGTTTTTATTTCTGCCCGTTTTAGGGTAACCGACATTAAAAGTTTGTGTGTTTCTTATCATGAGGCCTGTGAAATCATGACTTCATAGTGGCGTCCTCCGTTAGAAGAATCAACATAGAAGTCATGGGGCCCGTTCTCGAAATCAAGCTGCAATATGATTGGTGATAATGTCCCAACCAATTCATCATCTACATACAGTGCATTTCCGTTGAACATAGCTGTAATATAAACACTGGAAATATCTTCGCTTGCCGGAATTGCAGCACTTGCCTGATACCGAATCGTAAAGGTATCTTCTACCGAATTCCGTTCTGTGATGGAGGCAACGGTAAAACTGGTATCCTCGTATTTTAGAACCAATGCACATGGTGAGGATAGATCTTCTTCTATTTCTGCATACATGACTTCGTTGTCCGAAGTGTGATTACCGCAGCCCGCCAGACACGGCAGGAGGCAGAGTACGGCCAGCACTATGCAGCATATCTTCTTCATATCGTTACCTCACTCAGAGCGGATGGCTTCGTTGGGGCTGATCAGCGTCGCCTTACGCGCGGGCATCCATGCGGCGGCAATGGCAACCGCGCCTGCGAACAGCACGCCGCAGACCGCCAGCCACCAGGGCAGCACGCACCGTAACTCCTGCGACGCGAAGATCACCGGTATCAGCCATTTTGCGATAAAACTCAGTATCAGGCCAGACGCGCCGCCTATCACGCCCACGATCAGCGCCTCCGTCAGGAACATCTTGAAGATGTCGCTACGGATGGTGCCCAGCACCTTCAACACGCCAATTTCTCTCGTCCGCTCCGTAATGGACATCATCATGGTGTTTGCCACGCAGATGGCGGAGATCAGGACAGCGATACCGCCCAGCGCGCCCAGCATCGCCTGGATCTGGCGGGACTGTGTGCGCACCGTCTCCAACATATCATTGAGGGAGTAGGTGTTCAGACCCGTGTCGCGGATCAGCTTGACAATACGCTGCACGTCGTTGACGTTCTTCACCTTCACCCAAACGAGATCGTAGGTGGGGCCGTTGGCCTTTTCCTCCACCGTTTTGGCTTGCGTAGCCGCGCCCAGATAGTTGGCGTTGGCCTGCGTCATTTCCTGCAAGCGGTCATAGGACATGAACGCGGCGGTGGCGAAGTTGTTATTCAGGGTGGAGCAGATGCCCGTCACCCGCAGGGTATAGAGATTGCTGGAGGGCAGCGCCCGCCCGTCCGTGTCGGCCTTCGGCTCACCGGTCAGGCTGGAGGAATCGAAGGTCATGCGGACAGGCACCTCCAGCAGGTCGATCAGGGCGTTGCCGTCCTCGTCCACCGCCAGCTCCCAGTCCTTCGCCTTGTTGGCAAGGCCAGCCGCCACATCATCCGTAAACATGACTTCCGGATGCATCCGTGTACCGTCCCCGGCCATCGTACCCCGTTCCGGCGTCAGCATAAAGCTCTCCACCGTGGTCATGTCGATGCCGTAGACGCGCACCATGTTCACATAGTTGCCGGACACGATGTAGGCGGACTGCTGGTAGACCGGCGTCACCGCCTCTACGCCGTCAATGCCCCGGAAGGCTTCCAGCGCCTTGTCGTTCAGCAGCGCTTTTCGTCCGTAGTCGCTGGTGGCAGGCGTCACGTCGATCTTCGTCAGGCTGCCCATGGCCTCGATGCTCTCACGGTACGCCTGCTCATAGCCCAGACCCACGGAGATCAGCACCACGATACACATGACGCCTACCGCCATGGAGAGGGCCGTCAGGGCCGTTCGGGTCTTTCTCCGGAACAGGTTCGTGCAGCCGTAGCGAAAAAGGTCTTTTGGCTTCATACGTTTCCGCCGTCCTTATCGCTTCCGTCATAGACCAGCGGCTTTTCACCGATATCCGGCGTACCGCCGTCCGCGTCAAAGTCGTCGTCGAAATCGTCCGCGCCATCGGCGTTCACCGCTGCGCCGGGGCCGATCTCACCACGCTTGTACCGGATGATCACATAGACGATGATCGCAATGATGATCAGCACCAGCAAAATCACCAGCAGCCACAGCCACCAGCGGCTGCCTGTGCCGTTCTTCTGCGTATTGACGCTGTTGGCGTCTGCATCCGCAGAGCTTTCCGCCACGCTCAGGGGCACGGAGATATCCTGAGCATACGTCTCGCCGTTGGCGTCCTCATACTGCAAGATCAGCTTACCCACGAACGCGCCGATCTTGGAGAAATTCACCGTCACATCGGCGCTAGTGGAGCCGCCCGCCAGCAGGTCGCCTACATAGCAGGGGGTGGAGGCCGTCATGCCGTCGGTGGCCATCACGCGGATGTTCATGGCCTTGGCCCGGCCCATGTTGGTCAGGGGCACGGAGATGGTGGATTCCTTATCCTTGCTGGGGGTACCGTAGACCTCCGGCGTTCCGGCCAGAATGTCCATCTTCTGACTGACGGGCAGCATGATGTTCTGCGCCGCCTTGCCCGCCACCGCCTCGGTGGTCTCATAGGTCAGGTTGATGCCCAGCATGGCGGGGCCCACCTCCGCGTCCTGCTTGGCCATGATCTTATACTTCAGGGTTGCCGTGCCGCCCGGCTTGATGGAATCGGCATAGGCGGTATCCGTACCGCCCACGCACAGCGTCAGGCCGGGGGAATTGGTGAATACCAGGCTGGAAATGACCTTCTTGGCCGTGTCATACTTGGAGTTGTTGATGAGCGTCAGGCGCAGCTCCGTCTCCTCGCCCGCCATCAGACCGGACACCTCGGTATCGTCCACATACAGCTTATAGCTCTGCACCATCACGGACATGGCGGAGGCGTCATAGCCGTCGATAATGGTGATCTGGGTGGAGAAGCTGCCCTCCGCGGGGGCGCTATTTTCAAAATAAGTAGCTTTGAATTTGATACTCTTGTTGCCGGAGGTGGCAAAGGGCGACACCTTGAAGGTGTAGTCCAGATACTTCACCTCGCCGCTGGCCCAATAGTCGAAATACTTGCCGTAGTTGGTGGACTCCACCACGAAGGGGAACTCGTCCAGCGAGGTGGACACCACGGGATAGACCGTCACGCTGGTCAGCGTACCGCCCACGTTGATCACGGGGATGCGCATGGAAATAGTCTGATTGGGGGTGCCGGTGGGCACGGTGTAGGAGCCGTCCACATTGGTGCCGGCCACCTGTAAGCTGCCGAAGGAGGTGGTCACGCCGGACATGTTGCCGTCGTCCACCACGGTCACATAGGCGGTGATCTTGAAGGTCACGTCCTCGGTGATGGTGGTGCCGTTCACCGCGTCCTCACGCCACACGGTGGCGTTGACTTTAAAGGGTGCGGCATAGCGGCCCTTGCTGGCGAACTCGCTGATCTTGAACTCGAACCACACCTCGGCGGTGGAGTTATAGGACATGTCCTTCAGGTGCTGCACGTCGCTGGCATAGATCAGCTCGAAGGGCCAGTTGGACACGCTGGTGTCGGTGGGCACATCGGGCCAGATGTTGATGTTGCGCAGCATGTATTTCTCGCTGGGCAGATATTCCTTGTTGACCGCCAGCGGTAGCACGATCGTCACCACCTGACCGGGGACGCCCTTGGGGGACTGCGCGCCGGTATCCATCAGGATCAGGGCGTTGGCGTCGCTGGGGATGATCTTGATGTCCGTGTTGGGCGTTTCATCCTCAACGGGGATACCACTAGAGCCGCTGTCGTTCTCGTCATCCAACACGGTCACATCGCCATCTGTCGTATTATCCGTAAGCTCCGCTGCCATGGCGACGGTGGGCAGCATGGTAACTGCCATCACTGCGCAGATCAACAGGGCCAATACCCGTTTTACCGTTTCCTTTTTCACTGTGCGTTCTCCTCTCCGGTGTGGTGATTCTCTGTCTCTATCTTGCCGTCGCTGAAATAGACGGTACGATCCGTATAACGCGCCATCTGGGGATCATGTGAGCTGAGGATGAAGGTGGTGTTCCGTTCCCGGAATATCTCACACAGCAGTTCCATGACCTCCTGGCCGGTACGGCTGTCCAGGTTGCCGGTGGGCTCGTCCGCCAGCACGATGGATGGCTCCGTAATGATGGCCCGCGCGATGCTGACACGCTGCTGCTGGCCGCCCGACAGCTCCGAGGGCCGGTGATCCACATGCTCCCGCAGGCCCACGCGGCTCAGCGCCTGCCGCGCCAACCAGTTCCGTTCGTCCTCCGGTACGCCCCGGATCGCCAGCGGCAGGGCCACGTTCTCCAGTGCCGTATACTGGGGCAGGTTGTTGTAGCTCTGGAACACAAAGCCGATATAACGGCGGCGGAACTTTGTCCGCAGCTCCTCGTCCATGGCTTCCAGATGATGCTTACCTCGAACGATGATCTCACCCTCAGTGGGCGGCTCCAGTCCCGCCAACATATTCAGCATGGTGGACTTGCCAGAGCCGCTGCGGCCCGCGATACAGACGAATTCGCCCTGCCGTACGGACATGTCCACGCCATCTAAGGCACGGACTGTATTGCCGCCTACGGTATAATACTTTTTCAGACCCATCGTCTGTATGATGATTTTTCGCTCGCTCATAGTTCTCTCTCGCTTATTTGAAATGTGGAGGGCGGCAGCACATAATGCCGCTCCTCCGCCGTCAGGCCGAATTTGATCTTGATACGCTCCAGCTTCCGTACCCACGGGTCGCCCAGCGCCCACAGCACCA
>JABLTL010080236.1_pt1 | contig 10121 bp, 10 predicted proteins | sample 7160151 | NCBI WGS metagenome assembly JABLTL01 (sample SAMN14651223, study PRJNA627086) | human gut metagenome | isolation source: feces | host: Homo sapiens
GGGTTTTCGGCAAGGATGCCGAAATAAGGACACACCAAGCTTTAAGCATGGATGCTTACAAGTGGTCGAACAAAGTCGGTGCAGGACGCACCGACAACAAACGACCACGGTTGCACAGATGCAAAGCCATCAGAGTGTCCTAAAGGGGATAGGGATAATAAATCAGAAGTTTATTTCAAAAACAGACTTTTTCTACAAACTGGTGCGGACGGCTTTTGCCGTCCGTATTTTTATACCCTAAAAGGTATAAAACAGTCATTATCAGCTGAAATTACACCCTATAGGGTATAATTCTGATATTGATTGCATAAACTGCACCCTTTAGGGTATAATAATCTATAAATCGCCTTGACATTATACCCTAAAGGGTGTAAAATGTATTCATATTACAACAGCGGAGATGATATACTTGAACAAAATAGCTCAGTTCATAAAAACAAAGCGAAAAGAAGCGGGACTTACCCAGGAAGAATTTGCAATGCGCTCAGGGCTCGGTCTGCGCTTTGTCCGTGAGCTTGAACAGGGAAAAGAAACCGTGCGTATGGATAAGGTCAACACAGCGCTTGCCATGTTTGATATGGAAGCAGTGCCCGGTAGAAAGGACGGCAGACAGTGACGATACTCAGAACAGCTTATGTGTATGTCAGAAACGTTTTTGCAGGACAGCTTTGCGAAACCGATGAGGGTTATACCTTTACCTATGACAGCTTTTACCTTGCCGGTAAAAACGCAAGTGCTGTTTCACTTACATTGCCGCTTAGCGATGAAGTTTACAGCTCAAAAACACTGTTTTCTTTTTTTGACGGACTGATTCCCGAGGGTTGGCTTCTTGATGTGGTGAGCCGTAACTGGAAGCTCGACAATAAGGACAGATTTGGACTGTTATTGGTTGCCTGCAAGGACTGTATAGGCAATGTTACAATTATGGAGGAGAAATTATGAAATGTCTGTGTTGCGGAAAGGATATTGACAAAAACGGCGAAAACGGCTGGCATAAAAGCTGTATAAAGCGATTTTTCGGCGTAGCCGGACTACCTGAAATAGAGATAGACGATGTAACGCTTAAAAAGCTTGCAGATGAAACGGTAAACAGCGGCTTTACTGTTCCCGGTGTGCAGAAAAAGCTGTCATTGCACCTTATTTCGGAAAAAAAGTCGCCTAAACTGACGCTTGTAAATTTCCCGACCGGTTATATTCTGAAGCCTCAGGTGACTCAATATGAAAATCTGCCCGAAGCCGAGCATCTTGTAATGTCTATGGCGGACATAACAGGTATATCAACTGTTCCGCACGCTCTTATAGGTAATAACGGTACTTATGCGTATATTACAAAAAGAGCAGACAGGATAATGTACACCGACAGAACAGCAATGCTTGCAATGGAGGATTTCTGCCAGCTTGATTTAAGGCTTACGCAGGATAAATATAAAGGCTCGTATGAGCGCTGTGCAAAGGTGATAGAACGATACTCGTCAAGGGTGGGATTTGATATGACCGAGCTTTTTATGCGGCTTGTTTTTTCTTTTGTAACAGGAAACTCGGATATGCATCTTAAAAACTTCTCGCTGATAGAAATTGCCGAAAAAAGCGGGGAATATGTTTTATCCCCTGCGTATGATTTGCTGCCGGTAAATGTTATTCTGCCTGCCGACATTGAGCAGACCGCTCTTACGCTGAACGGGAAGAAGCGAAATATACGCAGGAAGGATTTTTATTCGTTTGCCTATAAATGCGGTATTCCTAAAAATTCTGCTGAGAATATGATAAAAAGGGTAGTATCTTTAAAAGAAAAATATGAAGCTATGTGCCGTGATTCGTTGCTGTCGGATAATCTGAAAGAATGCTTTATACGTCTGATAAACGAAAGATGCGATATACTCAGTTGAAAAATAAACCCGACAGATACGTTTATTGAATCGTACCTGTCGGGTTTATTTTATAGTCCGTTTGCTCCTTTATACGCTTCGATAAATACAAGCGCATCTGAATTTGAAGCCGCAATCTTTGAGTTATATGCGGCAACTGCAGAGCAAGCCTCGATATTTTTGCTTGAATCCGTTAATGCCGAAACCTGACTTGCAATTCTGTCGGATGTATCAAGGCAATCCTCTAAAGTTTCATACAGCATATACTGATTATCTCTTATCTGATACAGACAGTTGATTGCTGTGTCGAGCTTTGAAATAATAGCATCCTGTCTTATCTCATCTTCATATTTGTTATATGCACCGTAAGCTCCCGTAAGTGCCGTACAGCGTCCGCTGTCAAAGTATTCAAGCAGTCGGATAACAGCGATCATATTTCTGTACTTTGGGTGAATAATGTTCACTGAATATACGCTCTCAAGTGTATTTGAAATTTGATTGACCTTTGAATGCAAATAAGACTGCTGTTGCCTTAATCTTTCTATTTCAAGACGCTCTTTGGCTATTCTTGATTGTTCTTTAAGCATCTTGTTTCGATATTTGCGTTTTTCCTTTGATTTGACTGCCAAACAAGTGATTATTGGAGCGGTAATTATCACTAAAATTGATATAATACAAGCTAACGTTGTTGTGTCTGCCTCAAAACTGGTTGCTGTTACATTAGAATAAATTATCAAACATATAGAAAAAATTGAAGCGATTATAAATGCTATCCACGTTTTACGTCTAACATTATAATTGGGTTTCGAGATCGCTCTTATTACACCAAGTCTATTTATCTTAGCCTGTAATTTATCAATCGTACAAAGCAGAGTATACCTCTCGCTCTCCAGTTCCTTTGCAATAGTCAAATGCTCAACAATCACGGACGGAGCGAGTTTATCTGCGGCGTGGTATTCTCCGCCTATACTTTTTTCAGCCTGATATTCGATAGGACAGCCGCAGTTAGGGCAAGCGTCCGCTCTGTCGGAAAATTCTTTGCCGCACTCGGCGCATTTTATCATTGCCATATTTTTAACCCCTTTAATTTTTAATGCTCAGAAAATTTGATATCCGATAGCTTAATTCTAATCTGTTTCAGGTTAAAAGTCAAGACCTTTACACATAATGTTTATAATTTAATTATAAAAACGTGAAAGGCGCTGATAAAAATGTACAGCAGAATAAGAAACCTGCGGGAAGATTCCGACCTTAATCAGACGGCAGTCGCAAAAATGCTCGGTATGTCGCAGACGGGTTATTCAAAATACGAAACGGGCGAAAATGATGTTCCTACAGCGATACTGATAAAGCTTGCGGAATATTATAAAACCAATGTGGATTATATCCTCGGGCTTACCGATAACCCGATCTATTATAAAGATATATAAAACCCGACAGATACGTTTATTGAATCGTACCTGTCGGGTTTGTTTCATATTAAAGCACCTTTGATAAAAAGTCCTTAAGTCTTGGATTTTTGGGGTTTGCGAAGAATTCATCGGGAGGACCCTGTTCAACTATCTGTCCGTCCGACATAAACATTACTCTTGACGCGACCTCACGGGCAAATCCCATTTCGTGAGTTACAACAACCATTGTCATACCATCGTCGGCAAGCTGTTTCATAAGATCGAGAACCTCTCCTACCATCTCGGGGTCAAGTGCCGATGTCGGCTCGTCGAAAAGCATAACATCCGGCTTCATCGCAAGCGCACGGACGATAGCGATTCTCTGTTTCTGACCGCCCGATAACTGCGGAGGATAAGCGTCTGCCTTATCTGCAAGACCGACACGCTCTAAAAGCCGCATTGCCTCTGCGTCAGCCTCTTCCTTTGTCATAAGACCCAGCTTTACAGGAGCTAAGGTTATGTTTTTCTTGATAGTCAGGTGAGGGAACAGGTTGAAGTGCTGGAACACCATACCCATCTTTCTTCTTATAAGGTTTACGTTAGCCTTGCGGTCGGTGATGTATTCACCTTCAACGCAGATACTTCCGCTTGTCGGCTTTTCCATAAGGTTAAGACAACGCAGGAACGTACTTTTTCCCGAGCCGGAAGGGCCTATGATAACTACCTTTTCGCCTTTGTAGATATGCTCGTTTATCCCGTTGAGGACGTGGAGATTACCAAACGATTTACTGAGATCCTTAACGTCTATCACTCTTGCCAAGCCTCCTCTCAAGCAGCTTCTGAAGCTTTGTCAGAATAAATACCAGTATCAGATAGAATGCCGCCGCAATGAGAAGCGGGGTAATAAGGTCATACGTCTTTGAACCAACATACTGTGCCGCTTTGGTAATATCCGTTACCGCAATGTAGCCTGCTATCGAGGTTTCCTTTACCAGTACGATAAATTCGTTTCCGAGTGCGGGGAGTATGTTCTTTATAGCCTGCGGAAGCACGATAAGCCACATTGTCTGACCTGCACCAAGACCCAGCGATCTTCCTGCCTCTGTCTGACCCTTGTCGATAGACTCGATACCTGCACGGACGATCTCCGCAACATAAGCACCCGAATTTATACCAAAGCACATGACCGCGGCTATGATCGCGTTTGCACCTCTGTAGTTGAAGAGCAAAGCATTTATAAGAAGCAACTGTACCAGTACAGGAGTACCTCTTATTACGAATACATACAGGTCGCATATCTTAGCTATCCAGCCGATACCTCTCCTGCCTGCGCATAACTGCTTTACTACTGCCACGAATGCACCGATAAGAAAACCGAGAATAACCGCAAACAGCGATATGAGCAGTGTGTTTCCGATACCGTTTAAATAGAATTCATAACGGTTTTCTCTTATAAGCGCCTTGTCAATGGCATCCCATATACCAAGAAAGAAGTCCAATTCTTAATTCCTCCGTCTTATGCCTTTCAAAAAATACGGGCGGCATTTCACCGCCCGATTTCTTACTTATTACTTATTGTGGTTAAGTGTGAACTCATCGACCTTACCGTTGTCGATAAGCTTCTGAAGAACCTTGTTTACCTTGTCTTCAAGCTCTGTGTTGCCCTTCTTGAAAGCGAATGCGTACTTGTCTGTGAATACCTCGCCGTCAAGGATCTCGAGGTTGTCGTTACCCTTTACCATTTCCTTTGCAGGAAGCTCGTCCATAACGATGCAGTCAACCTTATCGTTCTTTAAGTCTTCTGCCGCCTGAACATACTTTGTATAACGTGAGGGCTCCTTCTTAAGATCGTCTGTTACATAGAAGTCTGCAACTGTTGACATCTGAACTGCGATCTTTGTGTCGCCGCCGAGGTCATCAACGCTCTTTACTCTGTCAGCACCCTTGAGTACAACGACAACCTGCTTTGACTTAGCGTATTCGATTGAGAAGTCCATAACCTCCTGACGCTCGGGAGTAACCGAGATGCCTGCGGCTGCAAAGTCGACCTTGCCCTGCTGTACGGCTAAAAGAGCGCCGTCAAAGTCCATTGACTGGATCTCAAGCTCCATACCGAGTTCCTTTGCAACTTCGTTTGCAATATCAACGTCGATACCTACAACATCGTTACCGCTCATATATTCATAAGGAGCGAAACCGGGCTCTGTAGCCATAATGAGCTTACCGCCTGTTGCCTTGCTGTCATCCTTGCTCTCTGCGGTCGAGCTTGTTGTGTCACTTGATGTACCGCTTGTTGCTGTGCCTGACTGACAGCCTGCCATAGCAAGACCGCATGTAGCGGCAACGAGAATGCCTGCAATTATTCTTTTGATCTTCATAAAAATACCTCTTTTTTAAAATTCTTTCTGTTTTAGTATGCGCTTTCTGCGCTATCGTTAATATTATAGTGCATTTCTTTACAATAAGCAAGAGTTTTTCGCTTTTTTGTGTAAAATACATATAAAATTCTGCGGTATTGAGGGTTACAAAGCCGGAAAAATGCGAAAAATCGCTTTCATATCAAAATGATCCGTCATATCAGAACGCCGCGGCTCACAGCCGCAAAAAGGATACCGCAAACCTGACTCATTTGCAGTATCCTTTTAATTAAGCCTGAATTGAATGTGCAGCAGCATATTAAACCCGCCGGTAACGTAACTGCCGCTTATCGCCAATAGTCTCAGCGGCGAATTTGCCGCAGGTCACACCTGAACGACGAATTGTCAGCGGCGCCCCGCCGCCCGCTTATTCGTCTGCGTTTTTGAGAGCATCTGCGAGAGGTACTTTCTTTATTCGTCTTGTGAGCGCAAGCGCAATAAGCGCAAATGATCCGACACCGATCAGAGCGGTTTTTGCGTATACCGAAATAAAGGTTCTGTAAGGCAGCCAGCCGGGGTAATCACGCATGAAGAAGACGAACATCTGACCGAGCAGATAGTCTGACAGCGGTATGGTAACAAGCAGGGTGACAACTGTCACAATGGCGGTTGTCGCTATATATATGCCGTTTATCTCGCTGTTCCTGTATCCGAGTATCTTTGTCATCGATATCGATTGCGCGTTCTTCTCTATGATTATCTTCGACAGCAGATAGATTATCAGCACATACATTATAACGCCGAAAACAACAAAGATATTCATCATATTGCCCATCGACCTTGTAAGCTGACGCGATACCTTTGTAAGATCGTCAACCGTTATCTCTGTCGCGATATAAAGGTCGTCTATATCGCTTATTTCCGACTTGGAGAAATAACCCGTGAAATAATCTTTATCATACCCGAACTTTTCGTTGAAAGCGTCCTTGTCCATAAATACCGTCAGCGTTGACGGATAATAATAGACCCCGCCCACCCTGAACTTGTATTCCTTTGAGCTGAACTGTTCCCTGAGCGTTATCTCATCTCCGACCTTGATGCCGTGTTTTTCCGAGTAGGCGTTTGAAATATAAACCTCGTTATCTTTGATCGGCAAGTCAACATATTTGCTGCTTTTCGCAATGCCGTAAACGGTTATTTCCTCGCTTTTGAGTGTACCCTCGATAGTTTTGAGGGTCGTTGCGGAAAACTTTTCAGCGTCCTTGTTTTCAGTTTCGACCTGAGCCTTCAGAAGATATTGATGATCCGCAAGCAGATTGGTCGTTATCTCCTGCTGATAGCTGTCGAGCACAGGACCTAAAACAAGTCCGAACATCACAAGAATGTTTCCGAGCAGTGCACCTATGATCATTATAATATAGTTCGGCATATTCTGAAACAGCACACGCAGTCTGAACCGCTTCATAATGCCTATCTTCGTGTTCAGCCTGAACGCCTTTTTCTTTTTTCTTTGTGAAAGGTCATGGCGGATAAACTGAAGAGGTGACAGGCTGAGCTTTCTTGTCAGCATTACCAAGTCAATTACAAATACGATTATGATAGGTACTATCGTTGTGTTGATAAATGCCTGCGGATTCCACATCGTAACATATGTCGGCAGACTGTAGCTTCCGTAATATGCGCTTGCCGCATAGTCCTTAAGAAGCGTATAGCCGAGTACATTTCCGACAGCCGCACCTAAGAATACTACCAGCATCGGGAGTGCCAGATAATGCCTTACTATTTCCCATCTTGTATAACCTGTCGCGCGGAGCGTACCTATAACGCCTGCTTCCTTTGCAATTGTGTTTGAGGTCGTTATCGCAAAGATGAATGCGATGATAACCACGATTATATAAAGGAACATCTGTACAAAGGTCGTATCGCCCTTAATATCATCGCCCGTGAAGATTATCGCCTGATTTGTATATTCGGGAATGTAGCCGGTGACCGCATTCATATATTTCGGAGCTTCCTCCGACAGCTTGTCAAGAAAATCCTCGGACAGCGCCTTAGCCTTTGTGTCGTCTGCGGGACGCTCGTCATATTTCCACGAATAAACATAATGCAGCTTATCCTCCGGATATTCTTTGAATGTTTCCGGTGTCACTATCGCAACGCCGAACTTGATAGAGTCGAACATCATATCAGATGGGCTTGAAAACAGCGCACTGTAGTCCGACAGTGCGACAAGTCCGCATATCCTGTATTCCTTGCCGTGAAGCGTCAGCTTGTCGCCGACCTTAAGACTGTTGTTGTCTGCATACATTCTGTCGATGGCGATTTCGCTGTCGTCTGACGGAAATTCTCCGTCCATAAGGCACTCCAGATTTATATCCGTACGTTTTTTGAATATACGCAGTGTGCTGTCGACTTCCTTTGTCGGAAATTCGACATAGAAATTTTCGTATATCCTTGCGTCATATTTGTCGCTGTCCTCAACAGCCTTTATAAGCTCATCGTCAGCCTTTGCATACAGCTCAAAATTGCCGTCCTCGATGCTGTACTTTTCAAAGCTTTCGTCATAAGCAGTTGCCATACTGCCGCCCGCAACACTCCAGCCCGATACAAACGATACGGAAAGCACCATGAATAAAAAGATTACAATATATTTGCCAAGCTCATTTTTAAACTCGCTCGGCAGACGTTTAACAAGAGGATTTCTCATCGTTATCCCCCTTACCAGTCAAGATCTTCTGCGGCGATCTTATTTTCGTTGATATAATTCTTTCTTATCATACCGTCACGCAGCTTTATTACCCTGTCCGCCATATTTTTGATAGCGTCATTGTGGGTAACCATTACGACCGTATTGCCGAACCTCTTGTTGACATCGCTTATAAGCTTAAGTATATCCTTTGATGTCTTATAGTCAAGTGCTCCCGTAGGCTCGTCGCAAAGCAGTATATCGGGATTTTTGATTATCGCTCTGCCGATAGCCGTTCTCTGCTGCTGACCGCCCGACAGCTGATTAGGCAGCTTGTGACGGTGCTCATACAGACCGAGCGTTTTCAGTATCTCGTCCGTGTCAAGCGGATTATCGCTTAAGTATGCACCGATCTCAACATTTTCCTTGATATTGAGATTAGGTATCAGGTTGTACTGCTGGAAGATATAACCGAGGTGCTTTCTGCGGTACAGTGTCAGCTTCTTTTCGTTCATATCAGCCGTCTTTTCGCCGTTTATTGCGATATATCCGCTGTCTGCACTGTCAATACCGCCTATGATATTGAGCAGTGTGGATTTGCCCGAGCCGGACGGACCGAGCAGAACGCATATCTCACCCTTTTCGATCTCTGCGTCAATGCCGTTCAGAACCTCAACGCGGCTTTCGCCCTCGCCGAAGTGCTTTCTTATCTCTTTGATTGTAAGAAACATTTTACATTTTTCCTTTCATATTTGCTCCGCTCACACAGATTGTACAGCACTGCTTGATTAGTAAGAGCTAACTATATTGTATATCACTAACTTAATTAGCCACAACTAACTCAGGTGCATCATATCCGTGTTCTTCACGAATATTTCCAAAAATATTTTATCACAATAAAGCCGTCAAGTCAACAAATCCGCGGCTTAAATATTAACGATTTTTCATTTTGCAGACCTTGCGTTTTTGGATATATAGTAGAAATTGCGCTGTATATATAATTGTGTTGTCGGCTTAAATGTTCCGGGCAACTGAACGTTATTATCTGTTTATGTGCAAATAGCACATTTGTAAGCGAAAAAGTTGACAAATTAACCACAAAATGCTATAATTGTATTATAATTAAGGTAGTATTATAAAACATACAGCCAACACCGCTGAAAACAGTTTCGATAACAACAAGGTGTTAATAATTTCGTGAGTGTATCATTACAACTGCACTGTCACCGAAACTTCCAAAAAACGTACTATCCTGAGATATCTGTACAGTCCCCCGGGTCGAACAGAGCGCCAGCGTCCCGCTTACGCCAGCTTTTCAAACGCAATCGTTTGTGTGTCTTATCGCCAACACAGTACTTGGCTCCCTTGTGTAAAGGTGAGCTTCTGTTGCTGAGTTAAACTCAGCCAACTCTTGAGGGATTGTTAGCGGAAGTGATGGCAGAAGTGAAAAAGTTAATAGCAAGCGATCCTTCAGTCTTGACGGCAGATAAGGTATGTGTAATATGAATGGTGTAAGCATCGCTGAATATGATTGTATTGAAAATAAGTAAGCCTTGCCGCAAGCCAGCTCCCTTTAGCAAGGGAGCTAAAAATTAGTGCTTGGCGTAGCGTGTAGTTTTTTATTAAATTGTTAGAGTATATTTAAGAACGCGGCAGTATAATAGAATATATCGCCAACACCGCTGAAAACATATCCATACCGAAAAGGTGTTAATAATTTCGTGAGTAAATCAGTGCAACTGCACTATCACCGACTATCCAAAAAGAACGCTACTATCCTGAGATATCTGTACTAAAATGGGACTAAGTGAGCGTCAGCGAC
>JABLTL010128257.1_pt1 | contig 10120 bp, 9 predicted proteins | sample 7160151 | NCBI WGS metagenome assembly JABLTL01 (sample SAMN14651223, study PRJNA627086) | human gut metagenome | isolation source: feces | host: Homo sapiens
AACAGCGGCCTACGCCGAAGCGTAAGTCGCTGTAATAGAAGCGTGGACCAGCCTGGGCTTGAACCAGGGACCTCCAGATTATGAGTCTGTTGCTCTAACCAACTGAGCTACAAGTCCGACTTATACCTTATGTGGGATAAGTTTGCGGATGCAAAGATACTACTTTTTAGGGGAAGCGCCAAATAAATTCCACTAAAATTTGCGTTTACAAATGTTTTCATTACTTTTGCACACGTCGTCCATCGGTTTACTTACCATAGTGTCAACACTTAACATTACGCACACCTTATATATGACAAATCTTTCGAGGATAACCGTGTCGGCGGGGAATTTGAAGCGAACCGTCCTGACTTTCCTCCTCCTGCTCACCGTCTCTTTCGCCATGGCGTCGGGCAGGAGTTACAGATTTCGTGTCATGTCGCGTGTGTTCCGCTATGCTTCCACTGTGGATACATCACGTCTGCGCTCTGTAGACACGCATGCATACCTCAAGTATGACATCCGCATCAACCGCCGAAATGCCATTCTGCTTGCCATCCCTACAATGTTTGCCGTTGCAAACGGGGGCGACCGTGAGTATATAGGCGAGACTTACGACCGCATCACCATCGGCAAGAACGGCGAGATTAAGGCGAAACGCCTACTCGACCGTTCCACTGTTCCGCACCAGATGAACACCATGCCCACGCTCTTCAAGTATCTTACGCCTCGTCCTTACGAGGAGATGCTCATCGAAGGCAGGGTGCTTTCGCCGTTCCACTTCCGCAACCGCCGCTTCTATCACTATCAGGTGACGCCGTTCTCCATGAACGAGGCGCTTGTCAGCTTCCGTCCGCGTACCAACAATACGCAGATGGTGAGGGGCTGGGCGCGTGTAGACGTTCATACGGGACGCATCCTTGAGGGTGCTTTCGACGGCGAATACGACATGATAAGGTTCCACATCGCCGTCACGATGGGCACGAAGGGCGCGTGGTCTGTGCTGCCTTCGGAGTGCAGCCTCAACTCGCGCTTCCTCTTTCTCGGCAACGACATCACGTCTGAATACACGCTTGCCATCGGACTTCCGAAGGTTATCGGCGACACCATCGTCAACCGTCGCGACACGGCACTCATCAATCGCGTACGCCCCATCCCTCTCACCAGCCATGAGGAATATCTCTATCACAAGTATTATGCTGCCCGAAACAAGGGCAATGACACGCTGCGCAGCGACGGCAAGGAGCAGAAGAAGACTTTCTCACACCGCTTCTGGGGGGCTGTGGGACGCGGTCTGGTGGACAAGATGAAGCAGGATTTCGGATCGAAAGGACAAGGATCGGTGCGTGTGGCGCCTATCCTCAATCCGCTCTACTTCAGCTACAGCTCGCGCCGAGGCTTCACATACAAGTTCGACATCCGTGGATCTTACTACTTTAACGACCATCAGGCGCTGCAGTTGCGCTTCAAGGCTGGCTATGCGTTCAAGGAGAAGCAGTTCTTCTTCAACCTTCCCTTCACCTTCTATCTCGACCGCAAGCACGACGCCTACATCCGAACCGAATGGGACAGCGGACGGCGCATGACCAGTTCGGAGGTGGTGGACGCCATAAAGAAGGAGCGTGCCGACTCCATCGACTGGGACGCTCTCAACCTTACTTACTTCCGAAGCCATTATCTGAAGGTCTTCGCACACTACGACCCAACTCCACAATGGGGCCTTGAGACGGGCATCATCACCCGAAAGCGCCGCGCCATCTTCACGGACGGCTTCTCTCAGGCAGACAAGCCATCACACTATACGTCCGTGGCGCCGCTCCTGGAGCTGACCTATCGTCCCACGGGATATAACGGTCCGGTCTTCACTCTCGACTATGAGCGGAGCTTTCGCGGTCTGATGGGATCGAACACCGCCTACGAGCGTATGGAGATTGACGGACAATACATTCATCGTCTGTCCGCTCTCAGCTCCCTGCAGATGCGTGCCGGAGCCGGATTCTACACACATAAGGGTCCCGACAGCTACTTCCTTGACTATACCAACTTCCGCGAGAACAACGTGCCGGGAGGATGGAATGACGACTGGGCGTGCTCCTTCGAGCTTCTCAACTCCAACTGGTATAACGCCTCGGAGTATTACGTTCGTGCCAATATCGCCTACGAATCGCCGTTGATGTTGCTCTCACGCCTGCCTCTCTGCGGCCGACTCATTGAGAAGGAGCGCATCTACTTCAACGCCCTGGCCGTGCGCAACCTCAATCCTTACATCGAGTGGGGCTACGGATTTCGCACCCGTGCCATATCGGTGGGTGCGTTCGTGTCTCAGCATAAGTGGGATTTCAAGGAGGCTACGATACGCGTAGGCATCGAGCTGTTCCGCCATTGGTAAGCTCCGCCAGTCCTTAAAAAGTCTTTATTCCTTTGCCGTTCATACGAAAAGCATTACTTTTGCATACAAGTATGAACAACACTATCTCCACAAACATACCCCCTACATCTGACGATCATGGCTATTGTGCCACTATCGGCTTCTTTGACGGCGTACATCGCGGCCATCAGTTTCTTATCAGCAAGCTTACTGAGATGGCGCATGCAAGCGGAAGGAAGTCGATGGTCATCACCTTTGACCGCCATCCTCGGCAAGTAGTCCAGACCGACTACGTGCCGCGCCTCATCACATCCCTCAACGAGAAGCTCCGTCTGCTTGCCGCTACGGACGCTGACCGTGTGGAGACGCTCCACTTCGACACTGCCATGGCAGCCCTTCCGGCACGCCTTTTCATGCAGAACGTGCTGCACGACCGTCTCGGTGTGAGCCTGCTCATGACGGGATATGACAATCGTTTCGGGCATAACCGTTCGGAAGGTTTCGAGGAATACGTCCGGTTCGGACGCGAGATGGGCATGGAGGTGGTGCAGGCACCGCCGTTGGACGTCAGCGGCATGCGCGTTTCGTCGTCGCTCGTGAGGCGTCTCATTGCCGAGCAGGGCGACGTTGCCAACGCCAATCTCTGCCTTGGCCATCCCTTCGCCATCGAAGGACGCGTGGTGGAGGGCTTTCAGGAGGGTAGGAAGATAGGCTTCCCCACTGCCAACATCCAACCAACCGAGCCGTGTCAGCTCGTCCCCCGCATGGGTCTTTACGCTGCCCGCGTCAGCATCGAAGGCGGCAAGTGGCATAAGGCGCTGCTCAACGTGGGCAACAATCCAACCTTCTGCCGCGACCACGTAAGCCTCGAAGCGCACATCCTCGACTTCGATGCCGACATCTACGGCAAGAAGATACGCGTGGAGACCGACCGTTGGATGCGCGAAGAAAGACGCTTTGACAGCGTGGACGACCTCCGCAGACAGCTCGAAAAAGACCGTGAGGCCATCATCAACATGTAAGAACGTATACGGATAACTCTATTAAAAGAAGAATATGGAAATAAAAAATCAGAATAATATGAAGCAGAAACTATTATCGTCAGCCCTGTATCTTGTGGTGTTCGTCCTCATTCAGGCCGTCATCGGTGGCATCGTCGGATTTGCATGTCAGACAGCCAAGATAGGCGGAGCAGCCCTTGTATATATATCGCTCATTGCCAGCGCCGTCACCATAGCACTGTTCGCATGGCGCAAGTGGTCGCCGTTCTCACGCGAATACGTCCAGCGCCGCCAGTGGTTCACGCTGTTCTGGGTGGTCTGCATAGCCATAGGCTGCATTGCCCCCACGTCCTTAGCCACAGAGCTGCTCCATATTGACCTGCCCGAAAACTACAACGAGCTGTTCAAGAGCATGATGGGCCACGACCTTGGCTTCCTTGCCATAGGCATCCTCGCCCCCTTGGCGGAGGAGATGGTGTTTCGCGGAGCCATCCTGCGCACCCTTCTTTCAGCCTTCGGCAAGCAGCGTCGCTGGCTGGCTATAGGCATAACAGCCTTGCTCTTCGCCGTCATTCACGGCAATCTGGCGCAGGGCTTCGGCGCTTTCTTCCTCGGACTGCTCATAGGATGGATGTATTACCGCACAGGCAGCATCGTGCCGGGCGTGGTGTTTCATTGGGTAAACAATTCCATTGCGGTTATCCTTTACCGCATAGCGCCACAATTCGCCGACATGACGCTTACAGAATATTTCCAGCATGACACTCTCCGCATCGGTCTTTGCATGCTCTTCTCGCTGATGATATTCGGTGCTTCGCTCTATCAGTTGCGCATCCGACTCAACTGACAATCACTCACAAAAACCGCAAACCTATGAACAATGATATAAAATATCGCGACATAACCGTTGCCAGCTCCGTACGTCAGCATGAAGGCAGCCACGTCGGCGACGACATTCTCCTCTTTGACGACATCACAAGCGTGCTTATCGGCAAAGACCCGCGCCGCATGCAGAGCCTCTTCCTCGCCATGTGCGTGAAGGGCCATGCCAGCTATTTCGTCGATTCGGTGGCGCATACCGTAGGTCCCGGCGACATCATCATCGTCAGCAAGGGCCGCGTGACGTATGACTATACCCTCTCGCCCGACTGCCAAGCCATCGGCATACTCATTGATTACGACTTCTTCAAGGACACCATAAAGAGCGTCCACGAACTGTCCGCGCTCTTCCTCTTCGCCCGCAACCATCCCGTCTTCCATCTGCCTGACGACAAGGCGGAGGAGATAACCGACATTTTCTTCCGCATGAAGCGCAAGATAGACGCGGCGGACAATCATTTCCTTCGTGAGATGGTGCAGTCGATGTTCCTGACATTGGTGTACGAGATGTGCGACGAAATATATAAGGTGCAGACCCATTCGCCCACACACAATACGCGTGCAGAGGAGATATTCACGAAGTTTCTCACGCTTGTGGAGAGCCACTTCCGTGAGGAACGTCGTGTGGGATGGTATTCGGAGCAGCTCTGCATCTCGCCGAAATACCTTTCAGAGACCGTCAAGGCGGTGTCGAAGCGCACGCCTAACGAATGGATCGACTCGTACGTCATCATGGAGCTGTGCATGCTTCTCCGTTCATCGCAGAGAAGCATAAAGGAGATAGCGCAGTCACTCAACTTCTCCAATCAGTCGTTCCTTGGCAAGTACTTCAAGGAACACATGGGCGTGTCGCCGTCCGACTATCGCAACGGTGCATCACCTCGCCCCAGAGGCAAGGAACGCCTCGGCGACGGCGCATAGCTCGTCATACCATTCCTGGCCGAATCGTCTTACGAGCGGTCCTTCCAGGAATTTATATACCGGCAGTTTCAGCTCGTTGCCCTTACGCACGGCGTCACGACAGACGTCCCATTGATTGTAGTTAAGGGCAACGATGCCGTCGCGGAACTTCTTCTCACGTATGGGATAGAGTGCGCATGAGATGGGCTTGCAGAAGCCCGTCTTGCCTGCGCGGTAAGCTCTTTCCAGAGCGCAAAGGCAGCAGCCGTTCTCGTAGCAGGTGAACACGCAGTCCTTGCCGCCCACGATGCTCGTCACAAGGTCGCCGTCACGGTCGGTGTAAGCCACGCCCTGCTTGTCCACCACGGCTTGCGCCGAAGCCGACATATCGTCCCAAACGGTGTCGAGCACCGCCTCAATGCCGCCTATCTCGTCCAGTGTGACGGGCGCTCCTGCGTCGCCTTCCACGCAGCAGATGCCCTTACATTTGTCGAGGTCGCAGCAGAAATTCTCGGTTATTATGTCCGAGGAAACCAGTATATTGGAGATTTCTAATATCATAATGTCATTCTTGTTTTTTTTACTTCTTCTTACTACCATTCTATCGGTGCTTCTCCCCATTGCTGCAGGTATGCGTTGCATTGCGAGAAGTGGTGATTGCCGAACCATCCTCCGCGGTTGGCGGAGAGCGGAGAGGGATGAACCGACTGTAGGATGAGGTGCTTCTTCGCGTCGATGAGCGACGCCTTGGAGCGTGCGTAGCCTCCCCAGAGTATGAACACCAGATGCTCGCGTCCTTCGGAGAGGGCGTGTATGGTGGCGTCGGTGAAAGCCTCCCAGCCGTGTCGCTGATGGCTTGCCGCCTGATGCGCACGCACGGTCAGCGTGGCGTTGAGCAGCAGCACGCCCTGCTTAGCCCATCGCGTAAGGTCGCCTGAGGCGGGAATGGGCTTGCCGAGATCAGCCTGTATCTCCTTGAAGATGTTCTGCAACGACGGTGGCAGCGCCACTCCGTCTGCCACGGAGAAGCTCAGTCCGTGAGCCTGTCCCGGCTCATGATAAGGGTCCTGCCCTATTATCACCACCTTCACCTTATCGAACGGACAAAGGTTGTAAGCATTGAATATGAGGCTTCCCGGAGGATAGCAGGTCTGTGTGGCGTATTCGTGGCGCACGAAGGAGGTGAGTTGCTCGAAGTAAGGCTTGCCGAACTCCGCTCCGATGTGCTCCTTCCATGAAGGGTCTATCTTTACGTTCATATTTGTATCTGTATAATATGTATGCTTGTTTCAGTCTGTCTTTGTATTTAATGTCAGCATGAATGTGGTGCTATATGACGTCACGGGGCGTTCGGCGAGCGAGAGGTCGCCGTCCTGCGCCATCATCATCTGGCGCGACAGCGGCAACCCTATGCCCGACCCGCTCTTCTTCGTCGTGAAGAACGGCACGAACACCTCGCGTGCCACCTCCGGCTTCATCGGACAGCCGTCGTTGCTGACGAGTATGTCGGTATGGTCATCCTGCTGTCTGAGGCTGATGTTCATGCGGTGCGCTCCTGCCTCCACAGCGTTTTTCGTCAGATTTGCCATTACCTGCCGCAGCATGTTCTCGTCTGCACGAATAGTAACGTCGTCCTCTATGTCGCAAATGAACCTTAGGTCGGCGTACATGGCGCTCACACCACAGAGGAACGGCTTAAGACTTACGTCGGTAATGACAGTCTTCTGGAGTTGCGTTATCTTGCGATAACTGTCCACAAAGACGTTCAGCGAAGCGCAGGTGTCGTGTATGGCTCTGATGCCCTCTTCGAGTGGTGTGCCCTTGACGGCAGGGCTACTCATGTAAGCCTGGCTGATACATGAGATGGGCGTAGTGGCGTTCATAATCTCGTGCGTCAGAATGCGCGTCAGCTTCTGCCACGACTCCACCTCGTTCCTCGCCAGCAGCCGGCTCACCTCCAAGCCCGTGTCGTTAAGCGCTGACTGCAGGTCGCGCTCACCGGCAAGCAGTCCGTCCGTGGGCAAGCGGAATGAGAAGTCATGGTTGCGCAACGCCTCACGCATCAGCTGGGCACGCAGCGAGAGCAGCCGTTGGTGGCGCCATTGCCAAAGAATCATTATGACGATGACGGCTGCGAGAGCGGCTATGATATAATATGGAGTCATTTATCTCTGGTTTTTATTTCTTCAGCTTCTTATAGAGCGTCTGCCTTGTTATTCCGAGCATTTCGGCAGTCCGGCTCATATTGCCGTGGCATTGCTCCACAGCTCTCTGCACATGTTCCTGCTCCATCTGCTCGAGCGGAATGACCTCCCGGCTCTTGTCAATGGCTTCGTGCAGCGCGGCAATGAGGCAGTTGTTGTCCCATGGCTTCGTAACGAAGTCGGCAGCCCCATACTTCAGTCCCTTCACCGCCAGTTGCACGTCGGCGTAAGCCGTAATCAGGATGACGGGCGTATTGGGATGGAGCTTCTTGATGGTCCGCAGCCAGAACAGTCCGTCCTGCCCGGTATTGACGCCAAGCGAGAAGTTCATGTCCAGCAACACGGCGTCCACCGCCTCCTCCTTTGCAAGAGTAGCGACAAGCGTGTCGGGCGATGTCAGCGTGACAATGCGCTCAAACTCCGCTGCAAGGCAAATCTTAAGGGCCGTAAGGATGGCAGCATTGTCATCCACGACTACGAGAGTGTTGTAAGTATGGGTCATATCTACAAATTTAACTAAATTTGGTCGCCCCACAAATGATTTAATCGTTTTTTTGTTTGAGGAAGATTAAAATCTTAGTTGAGAGTTGAAAATGGAGAGTTGAGAGTTATGTGAACTTCCGCCCCACATTTCCGCCATAAGATACGTAACTGACGTTTTTTATTTGTATTTTTGCAGAATGATGTCCTTATGTCGTAGGAAAGAGAATCTTACAAGGATATATAGTGGAGGAGATATCCAGCCTTCGCAGCAGGCAATAGTGCCATTTATTTTTTCTCTTGCTTCCCAGGCAAGATTCACAGCCTTTATGGATTTTATGGTTGTCAACCCAATATCAGAATGTTCGGAATAACTCTTAACAAGACCAATAGCGAGGAGCGCCTGCTGCAGAAAGTGCAGAAGGGCGACACGTCAGCCGCGGAGTCGCTCTATCGGCAGCACGTGCGCTATCTGTCTGCCCTGTGCTCGCGTTATCTGACCAATGACGAGGACATAAAGGACGTGCTGCAGGAGGCGTTCCTTAAGATATATGCCTCCATAGGACAATTCAAGTATAGAGGCAAGGGGTCGTTGAGAGGATGGATGGCGAGGATTACGCTTAACGAAACTCTGAAATTCCTGCGCGAAAACAGCCGACTGAGTTTCGTCGAAATGGACGAACGGCTGCTGGACGTGCCTGACTCCGACCTTGATACTGGAGACATTCCGACGGACGTATTGTTCGGTTTTGTGAGGGAACTGCCGGAAGGCTATCGCACGGTGTTCAATCTTTATGTCATAGACGGCAAGAGTCATAAGGAGATAGCCGCGCTGCTCGGCATCAAGGAGAACACTTCGGCGTCGCAACTGTTTAAGGCGAAGGCGATGTTGGCGAGAAAGATAAAACAGTATAGAACCATCAATTCAGTATAATAACAATGAAAACAAATTGGCAAAAAGACATACACGACCGCTTGGGCAGCTACGAGAAGGACGCTCCCGAGGGACTCTGGGAAGGTATCAGCCGGGAACTGCCTAAGCTGAATGATGGTGATATGCTGACGGACAAGCCTCAACGTACAGCCAAGTTCAGGATGTGGCGCGTGGCTGGTGTGGCTGCCGCAGCAAGCGTGGCGCTCGTCATAGGTTATAACTTCCTCGGCAATGACACAAAGGACAATATAAACATACCGACAAACACAACCAAGCATCCAAATATGCTTGCTTCCAACAAGAAGCCCCTCGGCAATGAGCCAACGGGCGTCTGCGCTGAGCAAGCCACGCATTCTGAAGACAATTTATTGGCAGAGCAGCCTACATTGGCTAATGCCTCTACGGAGCAACCGACATTGGCTTCTGCCTCAATGGAGACAGACGTTAAGGAGATTAGCAACAAGGAGGAGAACAGCAAGGAGGAGAACAGCAAGGAGGAGAATAACAGTAAGAAGGAGGAGAACAGCAAGAAGGAGAACGGACAGACGGAGGTGAAGCCGGAGAAGCGTGAGGACAACCGCATGCTTCGCAAGAATCAGGACGACGCTCTCTTGGCTTATAATGACGTGACGGAACGGAGTGGTTCTACTGACGCGCCGTCACGATGGAGCGTCAGCACGGGCGCAATGGGCGGTCTGGGCGCATCGGGCACCACTGCCGCTTACGGCGACTACCTTGTGCTGTCATGCCCGGGGGTTATGGACACGAAGGACTCGCCCATGCTGGACATGAGCAGCGTCAACCGTGACGTGGAAACAAAGACGGAATACGAGCATCATCTGCCCATCCGCATAGGGCTGAGCGTGGCTTACGCTCTGACTGACCGGCTGAGCATCAGCAGCGGACTGACCTATACGCGCCTCTCGTCGGACATCAAGGACGCCTCAAGGGAGAGCAAATACATTGGAGAACAACGCCTGCATTACGTCGGCATCCCCGTGAACGTAAGCTATAAGGTGGCGTCGTCGCGATGGATCAGTCTGTACGGCACAGCGGGAGTGTTGGCGGAGAAATGCGTGTCGGGAACTACGGACGAGGGGTATGTAGAGAACAATACGATGAAATACACCAACACGCACGACATCAGCAGCAAGCCTCTGCAGATGTCAGTAAACGCCGGAGTAGGCATACAGTTTGACTTCATTGGCAATGTCGGCATCTACGCCGAGCCTGGCCTCAGCTATTACTTCGACGACGGTTCGGCGCTGCAGACCATATACAAGGAAAAGCCCCTGAACTTTAATCTTAACGTGGGAGTGAGGTTTAAGTTGTCTAAATTCTGAAAAATAATCCTCACTCTTAATCTGATAATCGG
>JABLTL010100940.1_pt1 | contig 10116 bp, 12 predicted proteins | sample 7160151 | NCBI WGS metagenome assembly JABLTL01 (sample SAMN14651223, study PRJNA627086) | human gut metagenome | isolation source: feces | host: Homo sapiens
CCGGTCTGTTGTCGTATCTGTGTAAACAATTACCGAGCGGATCTTAACCTTCTTATTATCTACCGGAGTAAACACCGTACTTCCCTTTGTATAAAGCGGTAACAATGTATAATAAATCTTATCACTGTCCATTCCACTCAAAGGCATCGGTCCGATCTCTTCCACTCTGCACACACCATTCATTCCATATACGACATACTCACCAACTTTAAACATTTTACTCCTCTCTTTCTAAAATTTGATCATTTCTTAACATCTGTTACTATAATAGCAGAAAAATTTTACTTTCGTAAGTCGTTTTCCTCTTATTTCCAAATTTTCTCCGTTTTTGCCACTCCATCGACAAGAAATTGTGCAGTTTTACAAGGTTCGTCCATTTCCGTTCCCTACTATTCTATTCCTATTCTTCCACATTTTCTCATAAAATATACCGCCGGAAATCTATCCATATATTTCCGACGGTATATATTAACGATCATATTTGCGAATCAAACCGATTCCCAACGGATAAGGACCGGTATGAACCCCGATCATGGCTCCGATCTGGAAAATATCAACATTTTGAACATCTGAGTATGTCTGTAACGATTCAAGCAATTCCCGACGGAATTCCACTGCTTCCTCATAATCATATCCATAGCCGATTACAATCTGATAATCGTCCGGCGATTCATTAATCTCCTTAAAATGCGCTTTGGTCTTTTCAAGAATCTTCTGAATAGACTTCTTACGGCTTCTTGCAACTCCAAACGGGAAAATCTCTCCCTCTTTCAAAATAATCATCGGACGAATCTTCAATGCATTGACCGCTACTTTCATAACCTTGCCAACACGTCCTCCATGAATCAGATAATCCATATTCCCAACTGTAAAAATGATTCTGCCTGTTCCTTTGATCCGGTCAATTTCTTCAATCACTTCCTCATAAGAAAGTCCATCTTCCTTCATTCGGACAGCCTCTAATACCAGAATTCCCTGCAACACTGTATTGACTGTGGCATCAATCACCGTAATCTTTGCATCCGGATAATCCTCTAACAAGATATCTCTCGCAGTGGATGCAGAATTATAAGATCCACTAAACTTTGTGGTAATACAGATACATATAATATCTATCTTCTGTTGCAGATACGGGGTAAACGCATCCATATAATCCTCTACAGAAGGAAGGGATGTTTTGGGAAAAACATCCGGATGATCTACCATCTTCTGATAGAATTCATGCACCTTAATCTCTTCATTCTCTTTGAAATAATTCTCTTCATCAAATGATATATAAAACGGTACGACATGCAACTGTTTTTCCTTCACAAGCTCCGGACTCAGGTCACAGGAACTGTCTGTAATAATCTGATAAGCCATGTAATATCTCCTTACTCTATCTTTTCTCTATTCCTTGCATATATTCGCAAGTCCATACATATTTTTTACATAACATGATGTAGTATCAAAAACTACAACACATATTGTTACTATAACACACTTTCTTTTATATGAAAAGACCTATTTCTTATTTTCATAAAAAGACATCTGTTCAAAAATATGCGCACCCATAAAAAAGCTTCCGACATTATTTATCATGCCGAAAGCTTCTTCTCCTATACCATTCAATTGATTATTTAGAACATAATCTCTTTTTTGTCGCTTAACAGTTTGCCCCCATGTATGATCTGCATGATTCCCACCGTCAACCCTACTACAATCATAACAATACCAAATACAATATTCCACGCACCGACTTTACTCATTGTCTTGTAAACTTTTTCGCTCATAAAACACCTCCATTTTTAATATGCACTTTTTAACGAATGCTTACCTGATCGCATCTGTCTATTTTGCACCATACTGTTCATAGTATGCATCAATTGCTGCTTTTAATGTATCATCGATCACAATCTTACCCTTATATGGTTTATTATACAAATGTTCAACCACTTCTGCCATTGTCACAATAGAAGTTGTCTTGAAACCATACTTCTCTTCGATTTCTTTTAATGCGGATTTGGTACCCTGACCGCGTTCCATACGATCAACCGATACAACCATTCCAACCATCTCTACATTGCCCTGTGCCTTGATGATCGGTAATGTCTCTTCGATAGAAGTACCTGCTGTTGTTACATCCTCAATGATCACAACCTTATCACCATCTTCGATCGGACTTCCTAAAAGAATTCCTTTATCACCATGATCTTTTACTTCTTTCCGGTTCGAACAATACCGGATATCCTCATCATAACGATCTGCAATTGCCATTGTAGTCGCTACAGTAAGAGGAATTCCCTTATAAGCCGGTCCAAATAATACATCAAAATCTGTTCCAAACTCATTATTAATCGCTTCCGCATAATATTCACCAAGTCTCTTTAACTGGGAACCGGTACGATAAAATCCCGTATTTACAAAGAACGGAGTCTTTCTTCCGCTTTTCGTAATAAAATCTCCAAATTTTAATACATTACAATCAATCATAAACTCAATAAATTCTTTCTTGTACTGTTCCATCTGTAATCATTCCTCCTTCTATAGAACCTAATTCTCAGCAAATCTTGATAAAAATTGTTTGGTACGTTCCTGTGTCGGATGCTCGATCACCTGTCTCGCATCTCCCTGCTCTAAAATGATACCCTCATCCATAAAGATCACCTGATCTGCCACGTCTCTTGCAAATGCCATCTCATGCGTTACAATAACCATCGTTGTATTCTGATCTGCAAGACTGCGGATCACCTTCAGCACCTCACCGGTAAGCTCCGGATCCAATGCAGATGTCGGCTCATCAAAACACAGAATATCCGGATGCAATGCCAATGCCCTTGCAATCGCAACCCTCTGCTGCTGACCGCCGGATAACTGATGTGGATAGTGGTCTGCACGATCAGACAATCCCATCTTATCCAACAACTCTTTTGCATGCTCTTCAATCTGTGCATAGATCTCTTTCTTATGCTCTTTAAATCCCGGTTTTTCTTTCTCAAGTAACTGGTTTGCCAACATTACATTTTCCAATGCCGTATACTGTGGAAACAGATTAAATGACTGAAATACCATTCCAAAATGCAGACGTTTCATCCGGACATCCTTTTCCTTCATCGTTGCCGGATCCTCTGCATCAAATAAAGTCTCTCCCTGTACAATGATCTTACCTTTGTCCGGTCTTTCCAAAAAGTTAAGACAACGAAGTAAAGTTGTCTTACCGGATCCGGACGAACCGATAATGGCAAGTGCCTGTCCCTGTTCCAGGGAAAAATCAATATTCTTAAGTACCTTTGTTGAGCCAAAGCTCTTCTCTATATTACGAACCTCTAATATTGCCACGTTACCATCCTCCTTACTTGAAATAATCCAGTTTGCGTTCTAACCATCCAAGAAGGATTGTCAGAATACCGCTGAATACCAGATAATATACTGCTGTAAAGAACAATGGCCATATCTGACCTGAGATTCCCTGAGAACCTTTCAGGAATGCCTGACCTGCCCAGATAATCTCCTGTAACGCAATAATACGTGCCAATGATGTATCCTTGACCAAAGTAATGATCTCATTTGAGATTGGTGGTACGATCCGTTTGATCATCTGTAATAAAGTAACCTTGAAAAAGATCTGGCTCTTCGTCATACCAAGCACAAGTCCTGCTTCCTGCTGTCCCTTTGGTACACTCTGAATTCCTCCACGATAAATCTCTGAGAAATAGCACGCATAATTTACTATAAAGGATACTGCTGCCGCTAAGAATCTTCCATCTTCGCCACCACCCCAGATTGCCTTACCAAGTACCAATCCCGGAAAATAATAGATAATTAAAAGCTGAATCATAAGAGGGGTTCCCCTTATGATCCAGACAAATATCCGGGTAAGGTATCGAAGGGGACGAAATCCGGACAATGAACCGAATGCAATAACCAGTCCAAGCGGAAATGCTCCTAATAACGTTACAAAAAATAATTTCAATGTCTGCACAAAGCCTACATTCAATGCCTGAAATACAACCGGCATCTGTTCCATAATCGTTGACATACCTTTACCTGCCTTACTTTATCCTACTGTTCCACTAATGCAGCCTGAACACCGTACTTCTCAGCAGTTGCCTTCATACTGCCATCTTTGTAGCTGTCTGCAAAGAATGTATTCAGCTTCTCAACCAGATCAGAACCTTTACGGAAACCAACACCATACTCTTCACTGTTAAAGCTTGCTGTATATGTAAGATTCTCATATCCGGTTCCCTCACCAACCATTGCGGCTGCCATTAAGGAATCAATTACGGCTGCGTCAGAAGTTCCGGCTGCAACCTCCATCAATGCATCTGCCTGTGCCTTAACTGGCGTACAATTATAATTAAGTGCTGTTACTTCTGCTTCACCGGCAGAACCGGCTTCTACTGCAAAGCTGAGATCTTTCATGCTCTCTACAGTCTGGTACTGATCTGCAACATCTTTCTTCACAATGGCCACCTGTGCATTGTTTAAGTATGCATTGGAACATGCCATAGAAGATGTTACTTCATCCGTTAAAGTCATACCATTCCATACACAGTCGATAGACTTGTTATCCAACTCTAATACCTTGTTATCCCAGTCGATCTCAACGAATTCTACATCCACACCAAGACTCTTAGCAAATGCGGTTGCCATATCTGCATCAAATCCGATCCAGTTACCATTCTCATCCTGATAATCCATTGGTTCAAAATCTGTAATACCAACAACCAAAGTTCCCTTATCCTGTACATATTGTACATCTGACTCATCACCAGATGGCTCTTCGGATGCTTTCGCAGAATCTGTCTGCTCTGCTGCTGTTGTATTCTGATTGTCTTCGTTCTTACCACTGTCACTTCCACACGCTACCATGCTAAAGCATAAAGCCAAAGAAAGTGCTGCTGCTAATACTTTTTTCTTCATAATAATAATTCTCCTTCCAAAAATGAAGCGTTTTATCCTTTGATAAATCGCAAATTTCGCACAATGGCATTCTACCATAGCAAAATCCATGTGTAAAGCACATGTTATTCATTTTTCGGAAGGAGAAACCGAATTATGTTCAGTCTTCTGTTCCCAAACAATCTTCGTTTTTGTGTCCTATTTTACACATCCAATGATGTCATTAATATCCTCGATGCCCTTTTCTTCCATAAACTTCCTCATTCCATCAATCACCTTGATCGTTGTATATGGATCATGGAAGTTCGCCGTACCAATGGATACCATCGTTGCCCCTGCCATCATGAATTCAATGGCATCCTCATAATTACAGATACCACCCATACCGATGATCGGAAGATCCACTGCATTGGCAACCTGATATACCATACGGACTGCAACCGGCTTAATGGCCGGACCTGACAAGCCACCCGTCTTATTGGCAATAGCAAATTGTCTGCGGTTAATATCAATCTTCATTCCAGTTAATGTATTGATCAATGATAATGCATCTGCACCACCTGCTTCTGCTGCTTTTGCCATTACCGTAATATCTGTCACATTCGGACTTAGCTTCATTACAATCGGCTGCTTTGCCTTAGCTTTGACTGCTTTCGTAATCTGTTCTAGGGCTTTGGGATCCTGGCCAAATGCAATTCCTCCCTCTTTGACATTCGGGCAGGATACATTGATCTCTAACAGGTCTACATCTTCGTCTCCAAGTCGTTCTACAACTTCGACATAATCCTGTTCTGATTTGCCACATACATTCACAATGATCTTCGTGTCAAACTGTTTGAGAAACGGAATGTCTCTTCCACATAACACATCAATTCCCGGATTCTGAAGTCCGACTGCATTCATCATACCGCCATACGTCTCAGCAATACGAGGGGTTGGATTACCCGGCCAAGGCACATTAGCAACTCCCTTTGTGGTAACTGCACCAAGCTTATTCAGATCTACAAATTCATGATATTCTGCTCCGGAGCCAAATGTTCCGGATGCGACTGTTACCGGATTCTTAAATTCTACCCCTGCAATATTTACGGAAAGATTCATTAGAATTCCACCTCCCCTGCATCAAATACGGGACCATCCTTGCATATTCTCTTATTCTTCACATGACTGTGGTCGTCTACTTCTGTTGACTTGCATACACAGGCAAGACATGCTCCGATTCCGCAAGCCATTTTTTCCTCTAACGAAAGCTGTGCTTCCATATGATTCGCAAATGCATACTCTTTGATCGCACGAAGCATCGGTGTCGGACCACATGCATATATGATATCCCCTTTGATATCATATTCCCGGATTGCATCTAATACATTACCCTGTACACCGGTCTTACCATCTTCACTTGCGATATAGATTTCTCCTCTCGGTTCTAAATCGTCTAACAGGAATGTCTCATCCCGGAAACCTAATACAATGTTCTTCTCACAATTCAATTCCTTTGCGAGTTCTAACATTGGCGGAATTCCGATTCCTCCACCGATCAGAATTGCCCGCTTATCTTTTAATGTAAATCCATTTCCAAGCGGTCCCATAACTTCAACCGTATCGCCTTCCTCTAACTTTGAAAACTCCTCGGTTCCTTTTCCTACCACGCGATATACCAGACGAATGGTTCCCTCTTCATGATCAATTTCACACAAACTGATCGGGCGAGGTAACAGATTGGCTCCATCTTTGCTATATAATGAGACAAACTGTCCTGCCTTTGCCTGATCTGCAATCTCTGGTACATATAAAATAAGACTGTAGATATCGCTCGCCAGCTTCTTCTGGCTGCGTACTTTTGCTGCTAATTTTATTGCACTCATTTCATTCACTCCTAATCATTTCTATCATTCTTATCGGCATATATCCTTATGGAAATTTGCCATTATTATTCTTCTATAATAAATACCTAAGTTGTGTGATCCTACCGAGCCTTCGCAATTGCACCCGTAATATCTTCCACCATATCAATCACGGCCTGACGGGATGCATCCGCAAAATTCTCTGCTCCAAATTTTGCATACTTATCCTGCTTGTACGCCGCAATGATTCCTCTTGAAGAATTCACAATAGCTCCCAGACCGTCTGCATTAAAATAATGAACAAGATCTTCTGCCTTACCACCCTGTGCACCATATCCCGGTACTAAAATATAAGTCTTTGGCATCAGTTTACGAAGTGTCTTACCCATCTCCGGATAAGTTGCGCCGATGACGCATCCTACATTGCTATATACATCGCCCATACATTCTTCGCCCCATTCATTCACCTTACGGGCAACTAATTCATATAACGGAGTTCCATCTACTAACTGATCCTGGAATTCACCGGAAGACGGATTCGAAGTCTTAACCAACACAAAGATTCCCTTGTTCTCTTCTTTGCATACATCGATAAATGGCTTCACACCATCACTTCCCAAGTATGGGTTCACGGTTACAAAATCCTCAGAAAATCCCGAATACTGCTTACTTCCAACCGTTACTTTACCAAGATGTCCGGTTGCATAAGCTCCGGAAGTAGAACCGATATCTCCACGCTTAATATCCCCGATCACAACCAGCCCTTTGGCCTTACAATATTCGCAAGTCTTAGCAAATGCAGCCAGTCCCGGTACACCGAACTGTTCATACATTGCAATCTGTGGTTTCACTGCCGGAATCAGATCATAAGTTGCATCTACAATCGCTTTGTTAAACTGCCAGATTGCCTCTGCGGCTCCCTCTAATGTCTCTCCATATTCCTCAAATGCTTTCTTCTGTACATGCTCCGGTACATAACCAAGCATTGGATCTAAGCCTACTACCACAGGTGCATTCAATGTCGAAATCTTCTCTACTAATGTGTTAATCATAACTTTCCTCCTGAAATGGTCCTATCGGACATACTTACATGTATTATAAGACAATTCCTGCCATTCTTCAATTATTTATAATGACTTTTTATGAAATATTGATAACAATATTTATCCTGTTTGTCCTATAATAGTGATCCCGGAATCACATTTCTAAAATTACATTACACTTTTAAGAAATTTTTTGAAGACATTTTTTCCCCTCTGTCGTTATAATAGGTGTAAGCGCAAAGAAGGGAGGCGATCATATCACAGAAACTGAATATTTTGAATACCTGCTCGATCAGTACGGCAACCTGGTATATTCTATCTGTTATAAGACCTGCCAGAATCCCTTTGATGCAGAAGATCTGACTCAGGAAACATTCCTGTCCGCTTACCGGAATCTGAATCAGTTTGACCGTACATATGAAAAAGCCTGGATCTGTAAGATTGCTTCCCGAAAGTGTTTAGATTATCTGAAAAATGCAGGTCGCCGGCTGCTTCCAACAGAAGATACCTGCTTAGAACAGGCAGACGAAACATCCCTGATTGAAGATTCGTATTTGGAGCAGGAAACCATGCAGCAATTATTAGCCGCCTGCAAACAGTTAAAACCGCCTTATGATGAAGTGGCAAGAATGCACTTTTACGAGGAACGAACTGCGGCCGAGATTGCGAAGACAACCAATAATAATGTTAAGACTATACAGACACAGATCTATCGTGCCAAAGCAATGCTTAAGAAGTTATTGCAAAAGGATTTATTACAAGATCGGGAAAGGAGGGCACCATGACAGATACAGAGTTTCTACAATTATTAGAAGATATGGCTTCGGACGAACATCCGTTAGATGATTGCTCCATCAAAGAAGCCAATTTATTAGAACGAGATGCAGGTTCAAACCGGATGCCAGCCTACTTAAAGGAACAGATTCTGACACGGGTTGCACAACCGGATATACAGATCGTTGCCACACCAAGGAAGATCTCCAAACGAATGGAATTCTTCCTATATAGCTGTCGTGTCACGGTTGCAGTTGCTGCTTCTCTTTTATTACTGTTTGTGGCATCTTTCAGCCAGTCCATCGTTACACCTCAGCCAGGAGCTAACACACAGACTCAGCTTGATGTAACCGATGCGATCACGGATCATTTTACAAATAACAGTACAACAATTACCGGATGGCTGCAAAGCTTTTCCAAGCAGATCATGACGATCGGATCTGCGTTGCCAAAAAAGAATACCACACCATCCCAATCGGATTCATCCAACAAGAAGGAATCTTCTCCTTCTGAACAGGATAAGAAATAATAATTTTTAAAAAATATAGAACATAAAACGGAGGTTTTTATTATGACAAAACAGAAAAAAGGATTTTTATTATTTATTGCATCTCTCATACCGGGAGCCGGTGAACTTTATATGGGATTTCGTAAGATGGGATTAAGTATCATGACATTATTTTGGAGCTGCATTGCCATCGCCTCATTCTTTTCGTTTGATGCGATCATATTCTTTTTACCGATCATCTGGTTCTACAGCTTCTTTAATACCCATAATTTAAAGTCATTATCCGAGGAAGATTTCCATGCTGTAGAAGACAAATTAATTCTGCCTGTGGATGGTTTCATTCAAAACAAAGAACAGTTTATGAAACGTTATCGCAATGCCGTTGCCATCCTTTTAATCCTTATTGGTGCTGCTTCCCTCTGCAACATCGGAAGCGACTGGCTATATCAGCTTTTAGGCACCGATGACTACTATTATATTCTCGATTTTGCACGTCAGATTCCTGCCATTATCCTTGCGGTCTTTCTAATTGTATTTGGTGTACATTTGATTCGTGGCAAATACGAGGAACTGGAAAGCGAAGAACCTACACATGAGGTTACACCAAAAAAGGAGGACAATTCAAATGAAAACGCATAGAGTTGGAACTACTACCTTGGGAAGTATTCTGATTGTTCTTGGAATTGCACTTTTACTGCAATTATTCATACCCGGACTTAACTACACAATCATTCTGGACTGTTGGCCCGTTGCTCTCATCATGCTCGGAATTGAGATCCTTGTTGCAAATGCACGAAGCAACACCGTCCAATTCCAGTACGATGGATGGGCGATCGTATTGATGTTTCTTACACTTGGTTTCACATGCTGCATGGGAATCGCAGACTTTCTCCTTACACACATTCCCCCTTGCACAGCGTAAGAATTGCGAGATGTGTGGGGCACATGCGAAAAGATATAGAAAAAGCCATGTGGGGTTGCCTTTATGGTACGCAGGCACGTTTGCACTTATACTGCCTACGCAGCGGTGCTAGGTTCGTAAGAACCTCACCAAGCACCGGCG
>JABLTL010106055.1_pt1 | contig 10115 bp, 12 predicted proteins | sample 7160151 | NCBI WGS metagenome assembly JABLTL01 (sample SAMN14651223, study PRJNA627086) | human gut metagenome | isolation source: feces | host: Homo sapiens
AGTGCATCTGGCGTTCCGCACATCACAACGTTCCACAAAAGATGTTCGATATGAACATTCACCGCATCTGCACTTCTTGCCTCGCGCTCGTAGCTCGTTCCGTCGTAAGCCTGTCTTAACATGACAGAAAAGTCGCTCATCGCCGATTTCCACTTCTGTGCTACAGTGTCAGCTTCCGGAGTGAACGAAAAGGCGTGTTTGCCATCCGTGTTAGCCAGTCGCTCAGCAAGATTAGCCACCGTATTGTTCAATGTCAAGCATCTTACGGGCAGCTTTGGCTCTTCCGGCTGCTCCTTCTTATTCTTAGCCGCACGCTTCTTGGCTCTCCATTCATCCTCCTGCTGCTGATACATTTTGTCCATCTGTTTCACTTCCGAAGTCCATGCATCAACCACAGGGTCGATGCTACCTTTACCAGATGCGAAATCACCGGCAATGTAAGAGATGAGATTCAAGGAATTCATCTTTCCGTGAACCGCAACCTTGACTCCCGTTGCCAGCATTCCGATGACTGGACAGATGGCGGTAATTACAGGCATTGCCAGAGGTGGTCCCACAGCATTGATTGAGTCACGCACACCCTGCGGCATCTTTGGCAATGCATTGAAATAGAACATTTCGTCCTGGGCATTTGCCTCATCAAGAGCATTGACCAGTGCCTCATTTTCTTCGGCCGATTCGCCACCCTTGGCTCCCTGCTTCATTCTCTCCTGTCTGATTACGGAAAGCACATCCTTCAGTCGCTTAGGCATTTGCGTGATTTTCTCATTCAACGCAGAATGAATGCAAGCCATCTTCTCCTGCTCTGAGAAGCCATCGTAGCAGGGAATGATCTGTGCCATCAGGTTACCGTCGAATCCGCAGATGTGGCGCAGGTTAACGGCAAGTTCGAAGGTCAGCGTATTGCGGTTGGAACGAACCGGTTCCTGCCCGTCATTATACATCTGCCACCACTTCCTGATGATTTCAGAATAAGGGATTCCGAGGTAATCCGCAGAGCTGGAGGAAGAAGAGGAACTATCCTGAGAAGTTTTTCTCGAATTCTGAAATTCTTGACCCTTTAAACTCCCCTGAGAAGATTTTCTCGGATTCTCAAATTCTTGACCTTTTAAAATCCCCTGAGAATCCTTCTTGACTTCTTCCAGCCAAGGCTTGTAATGCTTGTTCGCCTTGTGCGCTCCCTCCGGAAGCTCCTCCCGTCCGAATCTTTCCCTCTCTTCCAGCAGCTTGCCTTCAGCCGCAACCGCAGCTTCGTCATAAGCATCCTGAAAGAGACGAGGAGAAAGAAAGAGCAGGTCTTCTCCATCCGATGAAGTAGTGAAATAGACACGGTTGATGTCATGCGCCGAAGTATCCATTTCGCACTCCAGCATCGTAGCGATGCGTACCTGGTTCTCCAGGATGGTCTTGCCCATTTCTCTTGAACACCGCATGACCGCCCTGTCTTGCACTCCTCTCCAGCATCAGCAGTCCGAACTTCTCCGGTTCCTTCAGCAGCAACTTGGCAGCCTTGGCGAAAGCCTCCGGCTCGTCCATATCGAATCCGAAAGCCGTACTTGGCAGCTTCGTTCCCTTCACCACCCCTTGCGGATAATGTCCGGAATAATTGAACTGCACCAGTCTACGTTTCGCAGCATCGTTTCCGGCTCGAGCCAGACGAAGATTAGCCTTCTGCTCGTTGCTTCCACGCAACTGCTTGTACTCCTCTTCCGAGGTGATGGAGCGGGCAACCTTGTGCCCGTTCTCCACCTTAATTAAATAACAACTCATCTATCTTTTCCTTATCGTTTCAATTGATAATCCACAACCGCATCAGCAGCCTCTTCTGCCTCCTTTACCAGAGTGCTTCCGATATTGATTCCCTCGTCGCAAAACACCTTCAGGGTGAGCTGAATAGCTCCGTCCTTGGTCTTGCTCACACGTCCGTGAGCCAGCTTTCTGATCAGTTCCGCCTGCGAGCGGATTCTTGGTTTTGCCATGAAGTCGAAAGTTCCGTCTGTCAACTGCTGGGCAATGCCCTGCGAGCGGAACCCCTCCACCTTGTTTCTCACCCCTTCGTTTTCTGGTGAAAACATGAAACACTTGCCTTCGTCATAGAAAGCCACACCACCCAGCTGCACGTGCTGGCAGCCGTTATTATTTACCTGCTGGTTATTCACCTGCTGTTTATTTACTTTTTTCATAATCTGAATTGAATTTTAGGAGAAGAAACATCCGGATTATTGCGCGCTTTACCATGGAAAATCCTCCTCTGTTTCAACTCAGTTTTTTACTTTTTGCCTCCTTTTAGCCTTTAACGGGGGACCAGCGATGGAATCGCTGGGAACGGGGGCGGCAAGGGGGTAAGGGTCTTTTTACCTTTTTACCCTTTTACCTTTAAAAAGCCTTTTACCCTTTTACCTTTTCAATGTCCGTAACCAGAATATCCTGGTAAACCTGCCCATTGTACTCACGAGTTGAGAATCGGAGCGTAACCACCACCAATGTTCCCGGAGCGAACTTACACTGGGCAATGTTGCCGAGCATTGCCGCAGCATACTGGTTCTCGTACTTGCCGCCCATCTCCTGGAGGATGATGTTGCATTTCATCATCTGGCCGTTCTCACTCTTCTGACTCTGTACAGCGAAAGCCTCGCCCTGCTGCACCACTCTCATAAACATTCCGTTCATAATCTATAACTGCAAGACCTAGCCTTCCTTTCAAGGCTGATTAGTTCCAACTCCGATCTTGCTGAAAGCTGGTGCAAAGATAAGAAGTCTTTGAATGCGCTGGAACAGTTGGTGAAAGAATGCCCCCTCATCTTTTCACCACTTTTTATTTCAGCTCTGCTTCAAGAATGTTTTTCATCACGATAAGCAGGCTGCCGGCTCCAACGCCCCCATTGGCCATTCGCCTTTCATATTCCTTATTAATAAGGTTGAAGAACAGTTTCAGATAGAACCGTTCCGTAGCATTCTTCATCTCCTTCCCATCTCTGATGTTCCTCAGCGTAGGATAGTTGATGCTGCTGTCGAGCCTTGCCAGTTTGCTGTGCGTATAGCCCAGCTTGATGACGGCTTCATAGGCAATGCCCAGAGCTGTAAGCTGATGTTTTTTTTCTGCCATGATTCCTGATCGGTTTGCGAGAGAAGCCGTGGATTACCGATGGCCATCTTCAATCACATTGTGAGGTTCCCCGCCTCCGCTCAGGTTATAACTATTAAATATGAAAACACTCGGAAATGAGAAACTGATTCCAAAATCCGAGCGCAAAGATAAGAATATTAGTTTGTAGATAAAAATACGCATAAAAAAATAAGGAGGCTATTTCTTATCAGCAATTTATCTGCTGATAATCAGACAGAAAGAGGGCGCTGACAGAATTATTCCATCAACGCCCTCATTATCTTTATCTGTAATAGCTGCTTTTATCCGACTGCAGATAATATGAATTGCTTTATTTTAGCATGCATTTCTTTGGTTAAAGTAGTATTACTGGATCCGAAATCGGCATGTTTTCCAATATAGGCTCTCACGTTCACTCCTACTGCATCACTGATAGCTTGAATACTGCCCTCCAAAACAACATTCTCACCGTAAGGTATAGTATGAAGTATGCCCAGCACATTTGCTACAAGTTTCAGATTGTAGCCCCATTTATTTCCTCGAGGCTGTATCTCATTAAGCAAAAGAGAAATTTCTTGTTCAGCACAAATATTCCTCCAAATTGTATCGTAAGCAGTCCAGTCTATATTCAGAAAGCCTCTGATTCCCCGTGTGAGTTTCTCTATCTCTTCTACCCATCTCTCCACTTTTACCTTAGCTTCTTCATCCATCAATTCCAAAGGGGATTTTACCTCCATATAGTCTGTTATGGGCAAAACAATCTTGTTTCCTTCGTTATCGTAGCGACGATGCTTGAATGCCTTGATCAACTTCTCAGTGAAAGATCTTATTTTCGGATTCATCAGAAGATGAGCCAAGACCGAACACACAGCCCGATTCGGATTTTGCACAGCAGCATCATCCCCCTCACTGGATTCTGCATCACACATTTGAGTGAAGAGTACCGTAAGAATGATGACTGCGGTTTTTTCTGACTGATGCCGATTCTTTAGTTCTCCATAGAGAAATTCTACTTCATTATCACGATGTTCTTTGATTTCAGACAGTTTCTGGCGAATCATTTCTGTTTCACTCCATACTTCTACAGCATTCAGTCCGTTCAGTTGTTGCTCAAGCAAACAGAGGAGCCATGTCCAGGTTCTAAACAAATCATCGCCCCTATAAAGGGCACGCAAAGAGGTCAGTTTCTCCTCTGAAAAACGTTCAAACTTTTCCATCTTTCAACCAGGTTAATGAGTGAAAACATCAGGCATGTCCTTCATAAATACCTTAACCTTATCCATTGCAGATTGTCCCATGCCAGGAAGCGGCTGCGCTCCTATTGCCAGATCATTGAACACCTCTGAATCAAGTTCGCGCACCACGTATTGATCTTTGCCACACAAAATAGCTTTCCCCTTTTCTCCCTTAGGAAGCATTTTTATCCACGCACCTGCGCCAGATGCTCCTGCAATAAGTGCCGTCTGACGCTGATTGTTGCGGTCGATTTTCACAGCACCACCCTCATTGGCTCCAAATGTAAAATCAAGGTCACTATCCCAATCCTCACGGGCTGTAGTTAGGTATTTGTCCATCACCTTGGTGAGACGGTCTAAATTGAGATGAGGAAAATGAAAGGTTACTTTACTGAACCCCTTAGGATATTTACCCAGGGTTTCCCAAAAGACATTTGTTCCATAAACCGCAGACAGCTTAACTTTCAGAAGTTTACACTTTAGCAGTTTGCAGAAGGATGCTTCTAGGATATTAGCCACAGTCTTCGTATGGCTGAAAGCCATAGTTTTTTGCTCAATGGCGATACGCTGGATTCCTGGGCGATTGTCTATAATGACCAGACAATTTCTATAATCAGCATATTTTTGAGACAACAAATGTTCATCGGTAATAGTCACGTTTGTAACATTTGCCACACGCATCACATAGACATTATCTTGTGGTTTCACTATTTGTTTGTGCCAGTATGGTTTCTTTCTGGCATTCTCAAACGGGAATGGTTTCTCAAAGTCAGCCAGCAAAAGCTCTTCAAGCAATTGCTGGCGATTTTCAAACGATTCTTTCACATTTACATTTTCCCAGTCGGGGAACTCAAGTTGATGTTCTTCGTTAGGTTCTATAATGCGTAAGAAATTATAGTTATAAATTGCAAATTTAGACATATTCTTAAACGTTTGTTTATAAGTTTATTCAAGTTTGAATTTTATATTTATAGCCTGCTTTTTGTAGCAGAATTGCCTTCAAAGGTACAAAATAATTTCGATACATCTACGTTTTATTATAAATATTAACACAAAAATACAGAAAAAGACTTACCAAGGGATTTTACCTTTTATACAAGAAAATGAGTATAAAAACTGATTATGTAAATAATGCTTACTGCCCCAAACAGAGCAATATTTAAGGAAGAAACTATGCAAAGGATAATGATATAAAACATACTTATGATAGCTATGTTCGATATTTTTACTCTTCTATATAAAGAAGCAAAAGAACTGATATCAAAGTGGTTTTATAAATTTCCAAAGGGAAAATGCAAAGCTTCAGAATCCGGTCATTAATGCCCGGTCATTTTCGGTCATTAAGGTTTTCGGGGGCGGAAATAATAGCTATAATATATATTAAATATTTTTAATATATATTATAGGGGCTAAATGACCGGAAGTGATTTTTCTTAATGACCGATAATGACCGGTCACTAATGACCGGATGCAGCCCGTTGCCACGACTCCCCTCACCTACTCTCGAAAGGCTCCATTTCACAAGATTCCGGAAAACTGAATTCAAGTTGCCGGAAAAGTATTGCTTCCTACAGCGTTTTTTCGTACCTTTGCACCAGCAATCGAAGGAAACGCCTTAGGTGCCTGAAAACGGGCATCTCTTACGACTGAGGCGGGGGATAAATGATGGCAGGCGCCGGTCATCAATGACGACCCCGAAAAGGACAAGAAACGGGGGCTATCCGGGGAGTTGCAAAAATGAACCTTTTAACACAAACGACTATGATTAATTACAGCATCGTAATGCGTAGCGTGAACGCAAATCTCCTGGCTATCAACCAGGCAAAGTCACGCATCAACCAGGCAAAGAAGGAGGGCAAGGAGCCTGAGAAGGCAGACCTCGACCTCGTGAAGACCGAGAAGCAGAACGCCTTCGCCGTGTCACAGTACACCGACATCATGACCATCGAGAAGTTTGCCAAGCACATCACCTCTCATGGCAGCGTGTACTCCAGAGCCGACATCAGCGCCATCCTCTACATGGCAGTAGACTGCATGAGAGAGATGCTGCTCGAGGGCAAGAAGGTCCGTCTGGGCGACCTGGGTGACTTCTCCGTCCTGCTCACCTCGAAGGGTGCCGAGGATGCCGACAAGTTCACCGCGCAGAACATCACCGACGTGAAGGTGCAGTGGGAGCCTGGTCAGCAGTTCAAGACCCTGCGTGACGAAGCCGAGTTCAATCTCGTGGCAAGCCGAAGCGCTCAGGCAGCCGTTCTCAAGGCGATCAAGGAGGGCAAGACCAGCGTTGACCTCAACGCTCCAACCACTCCGGAGGGAGGCGGTGACGGAACCAGCGGTGGCGGTTCTACTACCACCGGAGGTGGCGAGAATACCGGAGGTCAGGGCAGCGAGAGTTCCGGTGGAACGGGTAGCGAAGGCTCCGGCACCGACCAGGGCGGAGACGTAGGTCTCTAGACTGAGAGTCGGGCGGGTTCGGGAGGAAAAATAAAGTATTAATTTGTTATATTAGGCAGGAAATTGTTTAACCTTTAAATTAGAAAGACTATGAAAAGAGACACATGGAAGATGGTGTTGCAGATAGCCATCAGCATCTTGACGGCAATCGCAACCACGCTCGGAGTGACTAGCTGTGTAGGCTAGAAGTTGAAAATGAAGAATGGCCGTTCTCCTCTACCCCATGAGGAGGCGGTCATTTTTTCGTATTCTGGTCATTAAGGTCACGGTCATTAAGGTCATTAAGGATTTCGGCTTTTCAAAATATCCCTCTATCTTATAAAATAAGGTTAAATCAAGTTTGTGCAGCGAACAAAATCCATCCATATAATCACTTTTCTGAATATTTTTTGTATTTTTGCAGATATATTGCGCTGATATGGGATTGAGCATAGCTTATCCTCCTAGATTATAGGCGCATAATGAATAATCATAAAATTAAGTAAATATGGATATGGCGAAATATATAGGTGAGACTACCGAATACGACAAGAAGCTGGAAGTGGAACGCCGTAAAGTGAAAAGTTGGCTGAAGAGCGTCAGCGCCTTTGCCAATGGCAGTGGCGGTTGCCTATTGTTTGGTATTGCCGATGACGATACTATCATAGGGTTGACCGATGCCAAGACTGATGCCGAATTTATCAGCCAGAAAATTAAGGAGCGCATTGATCCTATGCCGCAAATCGACTTGAAGATAGAGCGTGTAGAAGACAAGGAATTGCTCATTCTTCATGTGTATGGAGGCGAAGATACACCTTATTATTATATAGGCGACAGCGTTCTTGAAACCTTTGTGCGCATTGGCAACGAATCGGTTGTGGCTGATAGTACCGAACATAAGCGTCTGGTACTAAGAGGTCGCAACTCTTCATTCGACGCCCGCCCAAGCGATGAAATGTTTGAAGATTATGCATTTTCTAAGCTTCGCAGCCGCTACTATGCCTGGAATGGTCTGAGCTTCGATAAAAAACTTTACCGCTCGTTTGGCTTGGTTGACAATAAGGGAATACTTACCTATGCCGGTCTGTTGATGGCAGACGAATGTCCATTGCGCCAAAGCCGTGTGTTCTGCACAAGATGGAATGGCAAGACAAAAGCAGGAGGAAGCATCGATGCTCTCGACAGCGCAGAGATTACAGGCGGACTTGTAACTCTTCTTGAAGACACCATGTCCTTCATCCGTCGCAACAATCGTACCCTTTGGTATAAAGAACCGATGCAGCGCATCGAAATCCCTCAATATATGGAACGTTGTGTGATGGAAGTTGTAGTGAATGCATTGGCTCATCGCGACTATCTTATCCAGGGTAGCGAGGTTCATGTAGATATGTACGATGACCGTATGGTGATATATTCTCCAGGTTCCATGCCAGAAGGAAGACTTATTCAAACAATGAACTTAGAAGACATTCCTTCTGTCAGACGCAATCCTGTTATCGCAGATATCTTTGCTCAGTTGGGTTATATGGAGCGTAAAGGTTCGGGCATGGGCAAAATCATCAAACCGATTAAGGCTCTTCCTTACTTTGAAGAAAAGATGCTCCCAACCTTCTTCTCCGACCGTGCTCAGTTTACTGTCACATTCCCGAATATGATCTTAGCCTGGCAGGAATCTCATCCTGGTATAGAGGCAAATATTATGGAGAATGATGATGTCACTCAAGATGTCACCCAAGATGTCACTCAAGGTGTCACTCAAGATGTCACTCAAGGTGTCACTCAAGGTGTCACTCAAGGAAAAGACTTAGATAAATGGATAGAATATCAAGTAGCTGTTTATCCTAAAATAACAACTGAAGAGTTGGCTTCTTTAACAGGATTAACAACAAGAACCATTAAGCGTCACATCACCAAAATGCCTCATATTGTGTATGTAGGCAGTGGCTATAGTGGTCATTGGGAAGTAAGGAAAAAGGAATGAAACAAGAGTTTGAACCAGCATCCATTCAATTTGCTACATAAAGGTACTGATAATAATTTGATGATAAAGATTATGTGATCATCGGATCGTCTCAGGGAATCGCAGAAGCAAAGAAATCTTCCCTCAGAAGCACTCTGACATTGACAGATCTTCTCACAACATCAAAGCAGTCTCTGTTAAAGAAGGATCCAAGCTCGCAGAATACGGATAAGGAAAAGGGAGACCTTACGGGACCGTTTGCAACAGCCGTTTATGCAGAGGATACGCCGGAAAAGGATGAGAAAACAAAACTGACTGTAATAGCAACGAATGAGGTGCAGGACAATCTGATGGAAAATGTGATCAGCGGCATGCTGGGCGATTCCGAAGACGGCAGCTCCAATACATCTATTGAGGCAAAGAGCTTATCCTATTCTTCTATTACAATGAGTTCCGGAAGTGCTATCATGTGGTCGATCGTACTGGTGATCCTGGTTCCACTGGGACTTCTCGGCACAGGTTTTGGTATCTGGTTTACAAGGAGGAGAAAATAATCGATGAGTAAAAAGAAAAGACAGACAGTAACGCTCCTGGTGCTCTGTTTGGTACTTATCGCAGCGGGAGCAGGATATTTTCTGCTGGTTCGTCATCAGGAGGCAGAAAAGAGAGCCGAGAAAAAGGCCCGGCAGGCAAAGGAACTGTTTCAGCTTTCCTCAGAGGATATCCGGACAGTAGAATATCAAAGCAAAAAGGCATCTCTTTCCTTTGAGAAGGACGGAAAAACCTGGAAGCTTGCAAAGGATAAGGGTTTTCCTCTGGATCAGGATAAGATTACAGACATGGTAGATGAAATGACAGGAGTGTCCGCTGACAAAACCGTCACAACAGACTGCGATGATCTGACCCAGTATGATCTGGATAAGCCACAGCTGACTGTGACAGTGACAGATAAATCCGGTAAAAAAACAAAAATCTATGTAGGAATGGAATCCTTATCGGGTGGAGGCAGATATGCCTATTGCGATGGCGATGAAAAAAAGATCTACCTGATAGGAACTTCCCTGTATAGCAGTTTTGATTATAATCTGGAGGGACTTATGAGTCTGCCGGATATTCCATCTGTGAAGGCGGATAAGATCCAATATCTGAAGGTAGATGTCAAAAAGGGAAAAAGCTTTGAGGCAGAATATGATAAGAAAAATTCTCCATATAAGGATATATACGGATGGTCTGTTAAGAAACCATACAGCCAGCCGGTAGCCGGAGATAAGGATGAACTGCAGAATCTGTTTGGTAATTTTCAGCACCGACAGAGTGTTCTCGTTCTGTTCCATTATCGTCCTCCTTGAATTTATCAGCTTTCGTCGGATTTTCAGAAGGA
>JABLTL010196866.1_pt1 | contig 10114 bp, 2 predicted proteins | sample 7160151 | NCBI WGS metagenome assembly JABLTL01 (sample SAMN14651223, study PRJNA627086) | human gut metagenome | isolation source: feces | host: Homo sapiens
GAAGCAATGATAGCAGATGAACCAATCAGACTGGTTGAATTTATCAGAGAGAATGACGAAGACAGATATGAATACCTGTCCTCAAGCATTGAAGAACTTGCATCAGGCATCAGTGACATGAAGAGAATGCTTGTGACTGGTCCTTGATGAACTTGAAAAGCGTGGATTAAACATACAAGACAGACACGAGTTCAAAGACGATTATTTCTCATTCTGAAATCAAAAAAGAAGTACATAGAATGACATTTCTGTCACCATATGTACTTCCCGTTGCTCAAGTTGTTTGAGGTGTTGAAATTCATTCAATTCCTCATGTTATTTGAAAATTAATTTTTTGACACCTCATCCAATTTTGGAGCGCATTTGTATATCTTTTCAGTTTGTTCTATAGCTTACTCCCCGTAAGTGCTACACCAGTAGAATGTGGTAAGCCCAAATGAAGCATTTTTCATGAGACTGGTTTAATTGTATAAGTTAATGAATAATTGAATACACCAACGCTTTCAGATAATCTACTATCTATTCTGCTATATAAAATTTTTACATCAGATTCATCTGATAATCGCACAAGCAAACAAATTTCACTATCTCCTGCTCTTGTTACAATATCAGTTTTTCTTAAAGAAACTTTTAGAATATTCAATAATTGCATCATGATTCTTTTTCTTTTTTCTCTGGCAGCTTCTATACGAACTGTAACAACATAGTCCTTTGTATGATATCTTTCTGCATTTCTCATTGTATAAATACACAGCTCATTAAACACATCATTATCAACAATCATTGGAGCAATAGATGATGAATTTGGTAACATTGCACTTTCAATTGTATCCGCAATTGTTTGTTCATCACCTTCGATTGCTATTCTAGCAACAAGTTGACTAAAAGATTGTCCCTGTGCTAAAGATTCAAATGGAACACCAACCTTCTTTTCATAGATTTTTTTAATTGCATCAAAGTAGGATTTCGCAAAATTGTATCTCTTTGCTTTTAATAAAGAAATCAAATATGTATGAATCAAAGTTTCATCTAGTTCATCTGCATCCAATCCTCTTTCACAAATATCCACTGCTTCTTCAATTTTACTTTCTTGTAAATATCTTCCAGCTAATGTATTACAAATTTGAACAAAGATAGAACGATAATAACCTCGATCTGTAAGAACCCATTCAATATCTACCCCTTCTAGAAAATCGCCATAATATAGATCAACCGCTTTACGATACAATTCGAAGTTTTCCTCACTATTTGCTTCTAAAACAGTTTTTTCAAATACTTCTGTATCTAATTCCACACTGATTGCTGGATTAAACTGATATCCATTTGCTGTAGTAACTATCATTTCAACATCAGGTAAACCAACTACATTTCCCAATGCTTTTCTCAAACGATGAATTGCAAACTTTAAAGCATTTGAAGGATTTTCACTATCAGGCCAGAAAATATCAATGATTTTTTCCTTTGATACTGATTGTTTATAGTTACAGATTAAATATGTCAACAACGCAATTAATTGCTTTCCAACAAGACTGCTGATTGGAATCGTTTTTCCGTCTGTCGTTAAATATAAACCTCCAAACATTCTGAATTGATATTTTCTTTTTCTCATAAATCATCCTCACACTTTGTTATTCAAAGCATTTTATCTGCAATATTTCATTTAATCTGATGGCTATATCATGGAATAAAAATACATTCTTCTATTTGCTTATCAAATTTAAATGAATCCTTGCATGCAAATCATTTGTTCTTTACGTACTATTTTTTTTTAACTTTGTGGTAAAAACATCAAATTTGTTTCTATGTATTAAATATTTTTATTTTAAAATTCGTCACTGCCTATTTATTTAACCAGTGTCTGTTTATATGAAAATTATATCACTAAACGTATATATTTCACATCCGTTGATTTTTGCAAATTCATTTTATCACTTTTCACTCATCGCTCCAAAAACAAATCTTCTAGTTAAGCAACATGCCCAACATACGAAAAAGATAAGAACGAAATCAAATGACTTCAATTCTTATCTTTTTTTCTTTATTTTGAATTTTCTAATTCAAGAACATCCTTTTTCAAGCAATTAACTTGATTTTTTTCTTAATACAATGATTCCTGCAAGTGTAATCATTGCCATGAAGAATGCATTTCCGTAGAATACGGTATTGTTATCATCAGATGTATCTACTGATTTCTTTACTTCTGGTTTTGGTTTTTCTGGAGTTTCTGGAGCAGGTGCTGCCGTAACCGTTAATGTTCCAACAACCTTAGTAATATCGTAGTTAGAAGCTAATGTGTTTTCATTCAATGTATATTCGAATTCATTCGCACTATTTCCAACCTGAGTCTGAGTTCCAGTTACCTTATATTCTGCACCTTCACCTTCGATGAATCCATCTCCAGTGATTTCTACATTACCATTTGTTAATGCATTTCCATCATACTGCTTAGAGTCAGTAGCACTTGTGAATGTTACGTCTCTCTTTGTAATGTTGTACTTGATTTCGAATGAACCTTCATAATCACCCTTACCTACTACAGTAGCTGTGATTTCTCCAGCATTCTTAATGTCATCTGGATATACGATTTCGTAATCCTTACCTTCTTCTAATGTTACGCCTGTCTTTTCATCCTTGACTACAGGCTTTTCAGCATGATCTTTACCGTCATACTTCACATCACCAGGATTTTCAACTGTGATACCTGTCTTTTCATCATCAGGCGTTTCTGGTCCATCTGGAATGATTGACTTAGGTGTAATTGTTAGAGTACCAAGTTCTGTTGAGATGTTGTAGTTAGAAGCTAATGTATTTTTATTTAATGCATAGCCAAATGTATTAGCTTTAGTACCAACATTCGTAATTGTTCCAGTGACTGCAAATGTTGCACCTTCACCGGCAGCGAATCCATCACCTGTTACTTCAACATTTTCATTTCTTAATGCTGTACCATCGTATGGCTTGGAATCTGTAGCACTTGTTAATACCACATCTCTCTTTGTGATTTCATATGTTACATCAAATTCACCAGTGTAGTTACCAATACCAGTTACTGTTACTGTTACTTTTCCAGCATTTGTTACATCTTCAGAATAAGTTAATGTGTAGTCTGTTCCTTCTGTTAATGTTTTGCCTGTCTTTTCATCCTTGACTACTGGCTTTTCAGCATGATCTTTACCGTCATACTTCACATCACCAGGATTTTCTACTGTGATACCTGTCTTTTCATCATCAGGTGTTTCTGGTCCATCTGGAATGATTGACTTAGGTGTAATTTCGAATGTGCCTGGAGTATATGTAACTTTGTAGTTACCCTGATTTTCTTCACCTGTTACAGTGATCTTATATTTACCAGCGTTTTCGCCTGCTTCTCTTGCTAGAGTATATGCAACTGTATCATTTCCAAGTGTTCCACTTACTGTTGCTGTAAGTTCAGGATCTGCTGTTCCGTATACCTTTGTCTTGTTTTCAGCTGTTACTATAGCTGTAGCATGAGTAACTGTTAATGAGTAAGTTGTTTCAGCTGGTTCATAGTTTGGATTTTCAGCTCTTGCTGTGATATTTAATGTACCTACATTTGTGATACTTGGAACCTCTGTTGTCCATGTTGCACCACTATCTGTTGAGTAAGTAATTGTTGTACCTTCCTTAACATTTGCTGTTGCTCCACCTGTCAATGGATTGCCATCATAAACCTTAGTTGCACTTTCACCTGTCAGTTCTGCTGTCAGTATCAGTTCGCCAGATTTAGTGATTTCGAATGTGCCTGGAGTATATGTAACTTTGTAGTTACCCTGATTTTCTTCACCTGTGACATGGATTGCATATGTACCAACATCTTCACCAGAATCTCTTGTCACTGTATAATCCACTGTATCATTATTTAGCGTTCCAGTTACTGTAGCTTTCAGTTCAGGATCATTTTCACCATATACTTTGTTAGCATTGTTTGCTGTAACGGTTACTTCAGCAGGAGTGATTGCATAAGTTCTTACAACTGTTCCTGTGTAGTTTCCGATGCCTTCGATAGTTACTGTGATTGTATGTACATTTGTGAAATCTGCTGTGTCATAAGATACTGTGTAATCTGTACCAGCTTCTAATTTCTTATCAGCCTTATCCGTTACTGTAGGAGACCACTTGTGTTCCTTACCATCATATACTGAATCCTTAGGACTATTAACCTTAGCACCTGTATAGTCTGGGTTTGGTTTTTCTGGATCTGTACCTGGATCAATTGACTGTTTATTAACTGTCAATGTTCCAATAGAATCTGTTCCATGAGTATAGTTCTTTTCTTTTGCAGAACCATCCCAAGTTAAACTATAAGTATTGTTAGAAGAACCAACCTTAGTCTGACTACCAGTCATCTTCAATGTAACTGTTTCGCCAGCTACTAAGTTGTTAACTCTACCACCAGATGTTAATGCAGTTCCATCATAAGGCTTTTCAGCACTGTCTGTTGTCACTGTATATTCTCTTGGTGTGATCTTATAAGTCTTAGTAAATTCACCTGTATAGTTTCCTTTACCTTTAACTGTAACTGTCACTGTTCCAACATTGACTACATCACCTACATATGTCAATGTGTAATCATTGTTTTCTACTAAATCCTTACCAGTCTTAGTATCTGTTACTTTTAATGGATTTACATGCGCTTCTCCATTATAGATTGAATCTGCTGGATCTGTTGCTTCAATACCACTCTTCTCATCTTCTGGATTGATTGACTTAGGAGTGATCTTTAACTGTCCATCTGATACCTGGAATGTTACCTTACCATAGTTTTCATTGTTGTTTGTGAAATCTTCTGGCTTCAATCCCATATCATATGTACCAGCTTCTGTACCCTTCACTTCATCTTTTCCACTAAATGTGAAATCAGATTCTGAATATGTACTTCCTTCAGTAATAGATACATCATAACCTTTGACGCTCTTTTCAGTTCCGGTATATTCAAATGTGCCTTTACGTCCAGTAATTACGACTACAACTTCTCCATCTTCAGCTGTGACTATTAGATCACCATAGCCTACTTTGATAGTGTAGTTAGAAGCTTTTGTGTTTGACTTCAATTCATAAGTAAATGTGTTCTTACTAGTACCTTTTTCTGTCTGACTACCAGTTACATTGTAAGTTGCGCCTTCTTCTTTAACAAATCCATCACCTTCAACTGCTACGTTATGGTTTGTCAATGGAGTCTTGTCATAAACCTTAGAATCAGTTGCGCTTGTCAATGTTACATTACGCTTTGTAATCTTATAACTTACTTCTGTAGAACCATTATAGTTACCTTTACCCTTAATCGTAATTTTTACCGTACCAGCATTTGTTGTGTCACCCGTATATGATAATTTGTAATCTACATTTTCTGTCAATACTTTATCCTGATCTTTTACTACCGGTGTAAGTTTCTGTTCATCACCATTGTACAAAGTATCTTGAGGACCAGTTACTACCATACCATTTGTTTCACTAGGAACGATTGATTTAGACGTAATCTTTAATAATCCATCTTCAATAACGAATGTTACATTTGTGAAGTTATTACTGTTATTTGTGAAATCTGATGCTTGTACATTCATTGGATATTCACCAACATTTGTACCCTTAGCCTCAGCCGTACCACTAAATGTGAAATCATCTTTTGTATAAAGTTTATTGCTGATTGACTTAACATCATATCCAGTTACAGTCTTTTCAGTTCCATCATAGACATGTTCAGCACCATGTTCTTTAATAGTTACTGTCACATCTGTTACTGGGTTAACCGTTAACTTACCTGCTTTAGTTGTAATGATATAGTTAGAAGCTAATGTTCCATCTTTTAATGCATAAGTAAATGTATTGTCACTTGTACCAACATTTGTCTGAGATCCAGTAAACTCATAAGTTACACCATCATCCTTAGCAAATCCATCTTCACTTGGTGTTGCATTATGTTTAACTAATGGAGTTCCATCATAAGTCTTAGAATCAGATCCACTCGTTAATTTAACTGTTCGTGGAGTAATTTGATAATCAACTGTAGTTACTTGTGAATAGTTCCCCTTACCAGTAATAGTTACTGTAACTTTACCAGCATTGATAACATCTTCACTGTAAGATAATGTGTAATCCGTATCTTCTACTAACACTTTTTCACCATCTTTAACAGTTGGTTTATTCTTGTGTTCATTACCATCATACTGAGAATCAGCAGGTTTAGTTACCGTAATCTCTTGCGTATTGATTGATTTAGGCGTAATAACTAACTTACCAGCACTAGTCTTTAGAGCCACTTTATCCGTTACATCAACACCATCTTTTTCAACCTTAGCCGTGCCATCAAATACAGTATTCGTATATTCACCAACATTTGTACCCTTAGTTACTGCCGTTAATCCAGATACTGTATAACCATTCATTGTAGTTGATTCAAAACCTTCAATTGACTGTTCAGCACCGTTATAAGTACGTGTACCACTATTCGCAACCAATGTGATTTCAGCCTTTTCAACCCAAACTGCATATAGAACGTTTTCACCATTAGCATCAATATTGATTGTTTGTCCATCTGCATAAGTTGCATTTCCTGTTTTAGAATCAGCCCAACCTGCAAAGTAGTATTCTTTACCTTCTGCTACTGGAGCCGTAAATCCTAATGAATTATGAGCTTCAATTTCGACTGCCGCATTATTCATGACATCAACTCTCGTAGTAGCTGTACCAATTCCATTACCAGGATCATAAGTCAATGTTGTTGAAGTTTCTGCATTACCCCAAGTTGCCGTTAAGATAATCTGATTATCCTTATTCGCAATGCCCTTGTTTACTTCAAATGACTGTCCAGGCTTATAAACGTTTCCATTTAATTCCCAACCTAAGAACTTCATATTTGAAGTAGGAGTAGTCGTTGCATTACCAGCTACAGTGACTCTTGCACCACCAGCATAAACCTTATCATCTGTAGGAACAGTTGCACCAGTCTCAGCACCAGGCTTATAAACAACTGTTAATTGACCTTTATACAACCATTTACCAACGATACTTGTATCTCTGGTAATTGTGTTATTTGTATTGAATACTTCAGAAGTAATATTTCCATTACCATCCGCATAATACCAACCCGCAAATGAATATTCATTGATTGTTGGAATACTTGGTAATACTGTGCTAGCTACTGTACCAGCAACTACATCTTCAGTCTTCTTTACTAATGTACCCTCAGGATTATTCAAGTTATAAGTTAACTTAACATCAGAAGCCGTCCACTTTGCGTATAACGTAACATTTTGAGCTGGCATCTTCTTACCAGTAAAGTTAAATGCTTCACCTTCACAAAGTCCGTTTTCATACCATCCATCAAATACATAGTATTCTGGAAGTGAACTAGGTTTTGTAGGAGTATAGTTTTCACTTGAAATACTTTGTTCATACTTCTTTTCTACCGATTTATCTTCTTTACCATTATTGATAAATCTGATTTTATAAGAATTACGAGTGTAGTAGAATTTTGCATCTTTGTATCTACCACCTACACCAGGATCACCATGAGAATATGCAAATCCTGCAATCGCATAACAATCTTCATTTCCGATTTTTGGATTGCTATCCATTTTGATTGTATCTGTATGATGTAGATCATAACCGCTTCCATCAACCTTTTGTACATAATAATATGCATTATAAGTATAATCACCACTTGTACTACATAATGTGGAATCATTCATTGGCATTGAGCTCGTAAAAGCTAGATACCTACTACTTGAAATCTGCCAGTTACCATTCCCATAATAAGTAGGCCATTCATTTTTTGAAATACTTTGACCCCATTTTTTTGTGATTGTTGATAAATCTGTACGTGAGTTCCATCTTTTTTTAAAATGCATTGTATACGTTTTTCTCTTATAATAAACATTTACAATCGTCGATCCATCACCCTTGATTGTCTTTTGTGAGATTGAAGTTGCTGTAAAGACTTTATCCTTAACGGATTCACCATGAATATTTTTACCACTTGTTATATAAGACTTAGCTACAGCTGCTGTCGATTCACCAGTCAAGCCTTGTAACTCTTGAGATTCATGGAATGAATATCCATTATCATCGGCATTTTCCCACCAATGAATAACTGTATAGCTAACTTTTTCTGGTGTCCAATGTGCTGTTAACGTCATTGGAGAACTAATAATTGCATCATTCTCTACTTTTTCTGTTCCATTGTACCAACCATCAAATCTATAACCAGGCTTTGTAGGTGTTGTTTGATCATTTAGAAAGATTTTGTCAAATACGAATTGAGAATCAATTGCGCTTCCACCATCTGAATCAAAAGTTACCCAACACCCTCCTTTAATAATCGCATATACATTTACAGAAATACTTCCTTCTGGAACAAAAATCTTATCTGCAATATTTGTAGTTCCACTTGCTTCATCTGCCCAACCAACTAATTTATGAGTTGAATCTACTTCATAAGATACAGTTGTAAAATCATGTGCTTCATGATCTCCAACTTTTTCTGTACGCATGATCTGTGTTCCAGCTGGATTATAGAAGTAAACATATAATGCATCTTCATATTTTGCTGTAATTGTACGAGTTGTTGTTTCAGTGATTGTCAACGCTGTATTGAAATCTTCAAACTTTGTTTCACCATCATACCAACCAACAAATGCTTTTCCAGCAACATCTGGAGCTGTTGGAGTAATTAATGTATCACCCGTTTTAACAATCTGTGTACTTACGGTTTGTCCGTTCACATCAACAAAGTTAAATGTTGTTAATGGAACATTTTTTTCAACTGTAATAACATAAATAGAGAAGTGATTTGCATCAAAACTTTGAGTATTTGTAGCTACCTCAGTGACTGCACTCGCATCATCTGTTACGTGGTAAACATTAATTTCATCACCACTTACTGCTGCATTTTCAAAGCTAATATTTACAACACCATTTGGTTGAATTTCAACACCATCTTTATCTACGATTGAGATATCTAATGCAACAGCAGAATCCATTTCCTTGTTATTATCTGATACTGTATTTTCTACAGCGTTAAGTATTGCTTTTCTGTTAACTTGTTCAACAATCAATCTAGCACCCTTAGGTAAAACACCTTCAGCTGCAGACGCATGAACACCAACTTTTCCAGCAAATGCAGTTTGATCAAATGCAAAGAGTTCCGTTTCATTCGTGTTCGACTCAGGTTCAGCTTCTTCAACTGCTTCCTCAGTCACTTCAGGAATCACTTCTTTGTTTTCATTAGATTCTAAATTCATCTTCTGATAAACAAGTTTCAAAGAAGTCATATCCTTTGTAATTCTGAATCCATTCTTTTGTACATCATCTTTTGAAATAGTGTTTTTAGCATCATCATTTACAATCACTTTTTCAAAAGCATATCCATCAAATGACTTAAATGCATCAACATTTTCATCAAGTCTGTACTCAATTGGATAAGATCCAGTAATCGGATCTGTTAACGGATGATCACTTTCATCCACATAACTCACCACTACTGTAACCTTTACTTCTTCAACTGTTTCTTCCTGTGTAGCAGGTTCAGCTTCAATCTCAGGTGTATTATTCTCTTCTTCAACCTTAGCTTCTTCTATTACTTCAGGAGTTACCTCTTCCTGCTTTTCCTCTTCGACAGGAGCTGCTTCCTCAATCACTGGTTCTTCAGCAACAGGTTCTTCTGGAATCACTTCCTGTTCAGGTTCACTAGCAGGTTCTTCACTAATCGTTTCCACTGCAGTAGGCTCTGAATAGTTTTCATCACTACCATCTTCTGCTTGAACGACAGAGAAGTTAATACATGTTATAACCAATAAAAATGATAAAACGAGTTTTGTTAGTTTGTTTATGGTTCCCATAATTTTCTCCTTTCTTTTGATTCAAGAACTATAACGGACTCATCTGTTGATAAATAAATTGTATGGGTTATAAGTTATAGTCGGGTTATAAAACAATGTTTTATTAATATTTGTGTAAAAATTTGTAAGTGAAAACTTACATTTTTCTGAAAACAAATGTTTGAAGCATATCATAACCACGCCTAAAAGACGTGGTATGCTCTCGCCCTATAAGGGCATTGTGTTGCGGTGAACGTTCGTTTTCTGAAGAACTGACA
>JABLTL010089786.1_pt1 | contig 10108 bp, 7 predicted proteins | sample 7160151 | NCBI WGS metagenome assembly JABLTL01 (sample SAMN14651223, study PRJNA627086) | human gut metagenome | isolation source: feces | host: Homo sapiens
CTTCATCATCAATTTATTGCAAGTGCACAAACAATTAAAATAGCAAGAGAATTATCTCCTAAAAGTCAATCAGGATGTATGGTCGCATGTTTTTGTTATTATCCTTTAACATCTTCACCAGAAGATAATTTAAAAGCCGTTAGAGATGAAGAAATACATCAATGGTTTGCAGTTGATATTTTAGCTAATGGCCATTATCCAAGTTATATGGATCGCTTTTTTAGAGAAAATGATATTCATTTAAAAATGGAAGAGGGCGATGAAGCATTGTTAAAAGAATATGCTTGTGATTTTGTTAGCTTTTCTTACTATTCAAGTTCAATTGCTACTGTTCAAGAAGATGGACAACAAACAGCAGGTAATTTAGTAGTTTCAACTAAAAATCCTTATTTAAAAGCAAGTGAATGGGGATGGCAAATTGACCCAATCGGTCTTAGAATTATGCTCAATAAAATGTATGATCGTACTCAAAAACCAATTTTTATTTCAGAAAACGGCTTAGGAGCAAGAGATCAATTAAATAGTGATTTTTCAATTCATGATCCTTATAGAATAGATTATTTAAAACAACATTTTAAACAAATAGAAGAAGCCATTGATGATGGTGTTGATGTTATTGGTTACATTATGTGGGGTGTTATTGATATTGTTTCAGCTGGAAGCTGTGAAATGGCAAAAAGATATGGAGTTATTTATGTAGATGGTGATAATTTAGGAAATGGTACATATAAACGTTATAAGAAGGATAGTTTTAAGTGGTATCATGATTATATTCAAGCTCAACATCAACAATTTAAGAAATGATTAATTTCATTTCTTTTTTTATTTCGAAATAATATTTTAAATATCTTTATAAAAAAATGAAATTTTATGTATGAAAAGGCTTTCAAAATGATTTTGTTTTTGTTACAATACATATTGTACAACATGTCTAGACAATATTAAGTGCAAATTATAGAGAGGAATATGAATAAATGGGAAAAAGAATGAAGAAAGTTCTTGCATCAGCAATGTCCCTATCAATGGTCGCTTCAATGGCTATGTCAGGGGTTGGTGCTACAACTTCAAGAGTTGATAGTTTGTTATCAAATATGTCATTAAGACAAAAGATAACACAAATGATGATGGTTGATTTTAGACAATGGAAAACAGCAGATGATGAAGCAAAATCTGATTTTACTAAAATGAATTCAGAAGTACAAAAAATAGTAGAAGATTATGATTTTGGATCTGTTATTTTCTTTGCAAATAATATTAAAGAAACTGAACAAAGCTTTGATTTAACAATGGATCTACAAAAAGCAGCGACAAAAGATAATGGTATCCCATTATTGATTACAACTGATCAAGAAGGTGGAATTGTTTACCGTTTAGGATCAGGAACTGCTTTACCAGGAAATATGGCATTAGGAGCAACAGGTGATGTGAATAATGCTAAAATTGCTGGAGAAATTATTGGTAGTGAATTAAGTTCTTTAGGAATTAATACAACATTAGCACCAGTTGTAGATGTTAATAATAATGCTAATAATCCAGTTATTGGATTACGTTCATATGGTGAAGATGCTGAAATGGTTGGAAAAATGGCCTCAGCTGAAATTGAAGGATTAGCTGAATATAATGTTATTGGGTGCGCAAAACATTTCCCTGGTCATGGAGATACAGCCACTGATTCACATTATGGATTACCAATGGTTGATAAATCAAAAGAAGAATTGTTAAATAATGAATTAAAACCATATCAAGTTGCAATTAATCAAGGTATTGAAATGATCATGTCAGCTCATATTCTTTACCCTCAATTAGATGATACAACTGTTTATTCAGAACAAACAAAAAAACAAGAAAAATTACCTTCAACACTATCTCATAAAATTCTAACAAACTTATTAAAAGAAGAAATGGGATTTAAAGGTGTTGTTGTTACTGATGCAATGAATATGGCAGGTATCGCAGCAACTTATGATGAAGTACAAGCAGTCAAACTTGCTATTAATGCAGGAGTAGACTTAATTTGTATGCCAACAAATATTACTTGTTTAGAAGATATGTCTAAATTAGATGCCATTATTGATGGTGTAGAAAAAGCAGTAAATGATGGTGAAATTCAAGAATCTAGATTAGACGATGCTGTAACAAGAATCTTAACATTAAAAGAAAATAAAGGAATTTTAGATTGGAAAGAATCTAACTATTCATTAGAAAAAGCATTAGCAACAGTAGGTAGTGATGAAAACAAAGCTAAAGAAAGAGAAATCGCTGCTAAAGCTGTAACAGTTGTTAAAAATGAAAACAACACATTACCATTAAATGTTACTAAAAAAAGTAAAGTATTATTAGTAGCAGCTGAAAATAACCAAAGATCATTAATGAAATATGGTGCTGAACGTGCTAAAAATGCTGGATTAATTCCAGATGGTGCAGAAGTAAAAGTAACAAGATATATGGATCGTACACTTGCTTCTGATGCAACAGTTATTAATGCTGATGGTTCAACATATACTTCATCTATGACAGATTTACTAGATTGGTGTGATACTCTTGTAGTTGTTTCAGACAATAGTGGATTAAATGTAGCTAAAGCACATTACAACAATAACTACACTGGTACACCATATAATTTAGTTGATTATGTTGAAAAAGCAGATGCTAGTAAAACAACAGTTGTTATCTCTGCAAACAAACCTTATGACGTACAAATGTATCCCAATGCTGATGCTATTATGGCAGTATATGGTTCAAAAGGAGATCCAACAGAACAATTAATTGGTGGAGCAACAGGTTCTACTTCTGCATCTGGACCAAATATTACTGCTGGTGTTGAAGTTGCATTCGGTGTCTTTGGAGCATCTGGAAAATTACCAGTTAGTATTCCTAAATACGTTCTTACAACAACTGCTGCAGGAGAAGTAGGGTCATTCTCTGATGAAATCTTATATGATAATGGTTATGGAATAACATATGATGCAAAAGTAATCGATAGAGATACATTAGCAAATAAAGTAGCAGAATTAGAAAAACTTGAAAAAGGAAACTATACAGATGCATCATGGTCAGTATTTGAAATTGCATTGAAAAATGCACAAGAAGTATTAAGCAAAGTAAGTTCACAAGAAGACCTTGATGAAGCATTAGCAACATTAAATAAAGCATATGAAGCATTAACAGAAAACAAAAAAGAAGAACCAACAAATCCATCTGATAAAAAAGATGAATCAACAAATAAAAAAGACGAAACAGTTAAAACACAAACAAAGAAAAATACACAAAAATCAAAAGTAAAAACAGGAGATAATACAGCAATTACAGCATTTGCAGTAATGATGTTTATTTCAGGATGTGTATTTGTATTAGCAAGAAGAAAAAGAAATGATTAATTAACATGTCCTCTTCGTTGAAATCAACGAGGAGGATTTTTTTATTTTAATCACTTTGATTATCAAGTATAATTAAATAAATAAACAAAGAAAGGATTAGAGTGATGATTGATTTAAGAGAATATTTTTATAATAAGATAAAAAATGAAATGGATCATTGGGATATGTCAGATGCTTATTCTATTACCTTTTTTCTATATAGTAATGAAGCATATACATATAAAGAATATTCTAATGTTTGTGAATTTAGTATTTCTTTAAATAATGAAACTTTCTTTAAAAGTGAATATTCTGGAGATGATGAAGGTCTTTATAGTGAAGAAAGATGGAATTATGCATATTTAGAGCAAGATGATAAAGATATGCTTGATGAAAAAGGAATGGAAACTTTATTTGCGTGGTATAAACAAGAAGGTATAGAGAATATTGGTTATGAAGATCCTGATTGTTATGATGAAAATTGTAGATATATAGGAAAAGGTCCAGTAGGGTATTATGAATTATTAGAAGTGATTAGTGATGTTGCTAGAAGATTAATTGAAGAAGATTATTTTCTACAAAGATGTGGTAAGAGAATTCCTATTATTATTCAAGATTTAGAACTTACGTGGTATGTTCTTGAGGCAACAAAGAAAGTAAATATCCATGATGAAGCACATGATTTTTTTAAAGCATTAGAATCTGGAAATATGTAACTTATTTGTATTTTTTAATAAGTTTTGATAAAATCTATTCTGTTTAGAAATGAGGAATAGGATGACTACTAGAGATATACAAAGAGAAGAAACGAAAAAGAGAATATATGATGTTGCTTTTAAGTTATTTGATGAATTTGGATATGATAAGGTAAAAGTAAGTGATATTGCTAAGGCAGCAAATGTTTCTGTAGGATCTGTCTATTATCATTATAAAAATAAAGAAGCTATCATTGATTATGGATATTATGAATTTGATCAGATGTTAAAAGAAGCTTATGAAAAGCAAACTTTTGATAGTGAAAGAGAGGCTATTCTCTTTCTAATTGATTTTCAAATAAAAGATGTTTTTTTAGATATTGGTTTAAAGATGACAACTATTTGTTTTAAAAATCAAATAAATGCTGAAAATACATATCTTCATAGTGATGAAAGATATCTTTATCAAAAACTTTTAGAAAACTTAAATAATATACAACATATGAATAAAGAACATGCTGCTAAAATGATGTTAAGAATTAGTCGAGGAAGTATTTATGATTGGTGTTGTCACAATGGAAGTTATGATTTAATAGAAGCAGTGCATGAAGAAATTTCTATTGTATTAGATTATATTGGTTTGTAGAAAGACGAAAGTCTTTCTATTTTTTTTGTTTCTATGTGAAAAAATTATTAAGTTATTGACAATTGAATTGTAAAGGCTTACGATGTATATATAAGTAAACTGAATAAGTTCAGTGAACTAATTCAAGGAGGAATTTGGTATGAATAAATATCAACATTTATTTTCACCGATTAAAATCGGTACAGTAGAAGTTCCAAATCGTATTGCATTACTTCCAATGGGGGTCTTTTCACCACGTATGATGAATAATGACGGAAGTTATACAAAAGATGGAGCAGATTATTATATTGAAAGAGCTAAAGGAGGAACAGGGTTAATTATTACTGGTTTAGTTCCAGTACCTAAAGGAGCAGGGCTTCCAAGTATTGTCAATGATGTAAAAAGCTATACTGAAAACATGAAATACTTAGCAGATGGTGTTCATAAATATGGATCAAAAGTATTTGTTATGTTAACAGCAATGTCTGGTAGAGCATCTATTCATGCTACAGATCCAGCACCTAGTTCAATGCCTAATGTATGGGATCCATCTAAAAATAATCCTGAAATGAGTATTGAAGACATTCATCAATATATTGAATGGTTTGCCATGGGGGCTAAAGCCGCTAAAGATGCCGGTATTGACGGGGTAGAAATTCATGCAGTTCATGAAGGTTACTTGTTGGATCAATTTACGATTGCTGCATGGAATAAACGTAATGATGAATATGGTGGAAGTTTAGAAAATCGTTTAAGATTCCCATGTGAAATTGTTAAAGCAATTAAAAAAGCTTGTGGACAAGATTTCCCAGTTTCCGTTCGATATTCAGTTGTAAGTAAAACAAAAGATTTTAATAGAGGTGCTTTACCTGGAGAAGAATATCAAGAATTTGGTAGAGATTATCAAGAAAGTGAAAAAGTTGCTAAAATGTTAGAAGAAGCAGGATATGACATGCTTGATTGTGATAATGGATCATATGATGCGTGGTATTGGCCACATCCACCAGTATATATGCCAAAAGCATGTAACTTGGAAGATGTTGAAAAGGTAAAACAATGGGTCAACATTCCAGTTATTTGTGGTGGACGTTTTGATAATCCTGAACTTGCTGAAAAAGAAATTGCGGCAGGAAAGATTGATATGATGGGTATGGGGCGTCCATTATTAGCTGATCCAGATCTTGCAAATAAATTCAAAGAAGGAAAAGAAGATGATATTCGACCATGTATTTCTTGTCATTTTGGATGCTTAGCACGTATTTTCCAAGTTGATATGGAAACAATGAGTTCTAAAGATATTTCATGTGCTTTAAATCCACGATGTGGTATGGAAAATCATTATAATATTACGAAAGCAGATGTTTTAAAGAAGGTTGCAGTTGTTGGTGGCGGTATTGCTGGTATGGAAGCTGCACGTGTTGCTGCTCTTCGTGGTCATGAGGTTGACCTTTATGAAAAAACAGATCGTCTAGGTGGTGTCTTTAATGAAGCAAGTGCTTTTGATTTTAAAGATGATGATCGTCGTTTACTTGCTTGGTATAAAAAACAAATTAAAGATACAGGTGTGAATGTTAAATTCAATACAGAATTTAAGGTAGAAGATAAAGAAAAATATGATGTTGTTTTTGTAGCTACGGGAGCAAGTGAAAAACGTTTAGACATGATTCCTGGATTTGATCAACCAAATGTAAGATACGCTGTAGATGTTTTAGATAAACAAGATATTAAGGACCAAAATGTTGTCATTATTGGTGGAGGTCTTACAGGTTGTGAATTGGCTTATGATTTAGCAAGAAAGAATAAGAAAGTATCTGTAGTAGAAGCACTTCCAACAATTATGAACGTTGAAGGTCTTGCTGCACCAAACTATAATATGCTTGTTGAATTAATGGAACATTATCATGTGGATATTTATAAAAATGCAACAGTTAAAGAATATAAAGATGGAAAATTATTAATTAATGTAATGACAACCAATCAACCAAATATCAGCAATAGAGCACGTATGATGTCATTGTTTGGAGTACATCATATTCCAAAAACAATTGATGCAGATACAGTTGTTGTTTCTGTTGGATATAAATCAAATCAAACATTATATGATTCAATAAAAGGTGATAATGTTTACTTATTAGGAGATGCTATTCATCCAAGTAATCTTATGACTGCTATTTGGGGAGCTTATACAATAGCTTTAAAAGTTTAGAATTTGTAAGTGAGGAAATGGGAAACCATTTCCTTTTTTTGCGTGGTATAATTTTTTTAGAATATTTTTACTAGGACATGGAGCTGTCTTAGTTGAACTCTATAATAGAAGCTGTAATAAGGAAGTGGGACAAATGGTAAATAATCAAAAGAAAAATAGAGTGTTAGATATTTTTTATAGAGCTTTTAAAGGAGAAGAACTTTCTGTTTCTAATCTTGCTAGTGAATATGAAGTATCTACAAAAAGTATTACAAGAGATATTAATGAAATTAAAAATTTCTTAGCGGATAATCGAGATGTGGTAGGAAATAGTGAACTTCTTTATTCTTATCAAAGTAAAACGTATTCTTTAAAGTTCGATCATTTTTTAGTTTCTAAAGAACTCGTTGCTATTGTGAAAATTCTTGTGGGCTGTCGTGCTTTAAGTAAAGAAGAATTATTAGAACTTATTGCAAAACTTAAAAATCTAACAGATTTACAAGATCGTAAATTATTAGAACAAGTTATTCGCAATGAAATGTATCATTATCATGAAGTACATCATGATTGTATATGCAAACTATCTTGAAAGAAAAGCAAGAAATGAAGGAATCAATCAAGGAATTAGCCAAGGAATCAACTAAGGAAAAAAATAGAACGTAAAGAAAAGAATATAGAGTATGTAAGAAAACTAATGGAAAGATTACAAATGTCATTTAAAGAAGCGGTTTGTTTATTAGAAATACCAGAAAAAGAAATTAAAGAAATAGAAAAATACTTTCAATCATAAATAATGAGCTTAAAGGTAGAAAAAGATATTTTTAATTAGAGTAAAAGAGGCTTTTGTAGCCTCTTTTTTAAGCGAGTGTTTTTTTCACAAAATGCTTGAAATAAATACCATTAAGAATTGTTGTCATTAAATCTGAAATCGGTTCTGCTAGAACAACAGCATAAACTCCATAACTTGGTAAAATAAATGGTAACAGATAAATCAAAGGTATTAATAAAATGATTTTTCTAAAGAATGCAAAGAAAAATGCATTTTTTCCACAACCTAATGCATTATAGGTTTGTTGAAAAGTAGAGAAAGCACCCATGATAATAAAGCCAAAGATATAGATTCTTAATAATTGATAAGAAAGTTGAATTAACTGAGTATTATTAGCAAATAAGGAAACAAATACTTGAGGGAATGCTTCCATTAGTAAAACACCAATAATTGAATAGGTTAAAGCTACTTTGATCGTAATTTTAATAGTCTCTTTTACACGATCATATTTTTTTGCGCCAAAATTGTAACTAATAATAGGTTGTGCTCCTTGGGCAATTCCTTCCATAGGAAGAGATAGGATTTGTGACATTGAAAGAAGTATTGTCATAGCACTTACCGATAAATCTCCACCATAAAGAAGAAGCTGTCTATTAAAGGCGACTTGTAAAATTCCTTCTGTTGATGACATAAAGAAAGGAGTAAAACCTAAACCTAATATTTTTTTCATAATATTTTTATCAAATAAAAGATATTCTTTTCTTATTTTTATAATTGTCTTTTTACCAAATAAAAAAGATAACACCCAAATACATGAGACAAATTGTGAAATAATGGTTGCAAGGGCAGCACCAGCAACATTCATATGTAAAACATAGATAAAGATAGGATCTAAAATAATATTTAAAATACCACCAATAAGTAAAGTCATCATGCCAAACTTCGCATAACCTTGAGTGTTGATAAAATAATTAAGACCGACTGTTAATTGGATAAACACAGTTCCAACTGCATAAATTCTTAAATAAGATAAAGCATAAGGAAGTGTTTTTTGACTTGCTCCAAAAAGAATAAGAATTTTATCACCCCAAACAAAAAGACAGAACATAATGATAAGCGAGGTTAAAATTAAACTACTAAAAGCATTTCCTAAAATTCTTTCAGCTTCTTTGGGATTCTTTTCTCCTAATTTAATAGAGGCGAGTGGAGCACCACCTCGACCAAAAAGATTACTAAAAGCAGTAATGATTGTAATAATTGATGTACATAAACCAATTCCCGCAATGGATAAACCACCATCGGGAAGTCTACCAATATAAATACGATCAACCATATTATAAATAAGCGTTGCAAGCTGTGCCAAAATGGATGGTAAAGCAAGCGAGAATAAAAGTGATGACACTTTTTCATTTTCTAATCGATGATTCATAAATACCTCCAAACAGTCTTAATTATAAATGTTTAATTATAAAGGTCAATATGATAAAATTATTGAAAGAAAGAAGGGAAAAGTATGGCATTATTTGATGATTTAACAAAGAAAGCAGCAAAGTTTACGGAAAAAACAATTGAAAAATCTTCTGAACTTGTAGATACTGCAAAAACAAAAGTAAGTATTAAAAGTGCAGAAGCTGATTTGGATGATCAATTCATTGAATTAGGAAAGTTGTATTATGAAGTTTTAAATAAGGACAATGTCTTTGATGAAAAAGCTGCTCCAGTTGTTCAAAAGATTGATGAAATCAATCAACGTATTGAAAATTTGAAATCAAGTCTTGAAAAAGAATAACGCAATTACTGTTCATATTTACTATACTGGAGAAAATGGAAGTGCAAAAGCTTTTGTCAAAGAGATGTTAACAAGTGGTCTTGTTGATGAAATTAAAAAAGAAAAAGGAAATAGACGTTATGAATATTTCTTTTCAGTAGAAGATGAAGAAACGGTTTTATTAGTGGATAGTTGGGATAATCAAGAAGCAATTGATTTACATCATTCTTCTAGCATCATGGATCAAATAATGGAACTAAGAGTCAAATATCATCTACATATGAAAGTTGAACACTATTTTTTAGATGAAACAGGAATACCAAAAGAAGATCAAAAGTTTATTCAAAAATAAGGGCCTATTGAGGAAATAGGTCCTTCAGACTATTAACATTTTATTTGTTAACAGTTTGAAAGAAGACCACTAAAAAGGCCTTCTTTTGTTGTAAAAGCACAGTATATTAGACAAAGAAGAGAAAAAGGTAAAAAAAGAGTTGGATAAAAAAATGTTGATATAAAGGCAAAAAAGAGGAAAAGAAAGAAAAAAATAAAAAAAGAGCAAGAAAAAGCTTTACAAAAGGGAGAGAGGATGGTAATATAAATGGGCACTCGACGAGAGAGTCAAGTGAGAGGACATTGAAAACTGAACAGGAAAGAATAAAACACAACGTCAATGAGAGTTTAGAAATAAACAGAAAACAAAAAAAGAGCTA
>JABLTL010083610.1_pt1 | contig 10107 bp, 7 predicted proteins | sample 7160151 | NCBI WGS metagenome assembly JABLTL01 (sample SAMN14651223, study PRJNA627086) | human gut metagenome | isolation source: feces | host: Homo sapiens
AAATTAGAATTTAATAAAATATTAGAAATCTTAAAAAAACATTGTGTAACATATGTTGGAAAAAAACTTGTAGATAGTTTAATGCCCAATAATAACAAATCAGATGTAAAAAATATGTTAAAAGAAACTTTTGATGCTGTAAATTTATCATATAGAAATTCTATGCCTGGATTTTATGAAATATCAAATGTGGAAATAGAACTAAAAAATCTTGAAGTTAATAATACCCTTTCTTGCAAATCTTTAATAAATCTAAAAAATATATTTAAACTTTCTCAGGAATTAAAAGAATACTTCTCAAAAGATTTTTTAGATAGTTCTGAATATCCTTCTTTATCACCTTTATTTTACGAACTTTATACTAATAAAGACATTGTAACAGCTATTGAGACTGCTATTATTGACGAAAATACTATAGATGATAAAGCGTCTTCTACGTTAAAATTAATTAGAAAAAATATTAGAAATACTGAACAAAATATTAGAGATACCTTAAATAATTTTATACATTCTTCTAAATATTCAAAATATATTCAAGAAAATATTATAACAATGAGAAATAATCGTTTTGTAATACCTGTTAAAGATGAGTATCGTTCAGAAATAAAAGGATTTGTTCATGATATATCTAATGCTGGTTCAACGGTGTTTATTGAACCTATTTCAATATTCGAATTAAATAATAATCTTAGCAAATTAAAAATTGATGAAGAAATTGAAATAGAAAAAATATTGATGAAATTATCTTCTCTATTTTTTCCATATATTGAAGAAATAAAAAAGGATATTAATTTAATAGGTAATTTAGATTTTATTTTTGCTAAAGCAAAATATTCTCGCGAAATCAAAGGTATAACTCCTAAAATAAATCTAAAAAAAGAAATTAATCTTATAAATGCACGCCATCCTTTAATTGACTTTAATAAAGTTGTTCCCATTTCTATTAATTTAGGAAATGACTTTTCTACTTTAGTTATAACTGGTCCTAATACTGGTGGAAAAACAGTTACTTTAAAAACAGTTGGCTTATTATGTGCAATGGCTTGCAGTGGCCTTAATATTCCAGCAGATGAAAATTCATCAATATATGTTTTTGATAAAATTTTTGCTGATATTGGTGACAATCAAAGTATTAGTGAATCTCTAAGTACTTTTTCATCTCATATGACAAATATTGTTGAAATTATAAAAGATTCAAGTACAAACTCTTTAATCTTAGTTGATGAATTAGGTTCAGGTACAGATCCAATTGAAGGTGCTAATCTTGCTATAAGTATTTTAGATTATTTTAATCAAAAAGATATTCTAACAATAGCAACAACTCATTATCAAGAATTAAAAAATTATGCTTTAGTAACAAATAGATTTGAGAATGCTTCTGTAGAATTTGATATAAAAACTTTAATGCCTACATATAAATTATTAGTTGGTATACCAGGAAAAAGTAATGCTTTTGAAATTAGTAAAAGTTTAGGACTTAATTCTGAAATAATAAATAATGCAAAATCTCTAATGTCAAAAGATCAAATTAATATTGAAGAATTATTAAAAAATATATATGATAACAAAAGTATTATTGAAAAAGAACGTAAAGAAATTGATTTAAAACTTCAAAATATATCTATTCTTGAAAATAATCTAAAAAAAGATAATATAGAATTAAAACAAAAGGAAAAAGAATTAATTGATAACGCAAAGATAAAAGCAAGAGATATATTTCTAAATGCTAAAGAAGATGCAAATTCTATTATAAAGCAAATGAATGAAATAAAAAATTCAAATGTAAATATTAAAGATTTAGAAAATCTAAGGAATAAATTAAACACTAAAATAAAGAATTCTTCATTAACTAAGGATACTGCTAATTTTTCTTCAAATTCAGTAGAAAAATTAAATGTTGAAGATTTAAAACCTAATACAGAAGTTTTTGTGAAAACTCTTGGTCAAAATGGTATTATTGTATCTCATATTTCAAAATCAAATGAAGTACAAGTTAAAGTTGGTATTATAAAAATGAATGTACATATAAATAACATAGAAAAAGCACATGTCGATAAAACTAAAAAATCAGATAAACAAATCCAAACTTCTGGCTATACTAGTATTTCAAAATCAAAAACAGTAAAATCAGAAATAAATGTAATTGGTTTAAATGTTGAAGAAGCTGTCTTTGTAGTTGATAAATTTTTAGATGATTGTTGTTTAGCTAAACTTCAGACAGTACGAATTGTCCATGGTAAAGGTACCGGAAAATTAAAAACTGGAATTCATAACTTTTTAAAAACTAATCCCCATGTTAAATCTTATAGAATGGGAACTTATGGAGAAGGTGAAATGGGCGTTACAGTTGTAGAACTAAAATAGGAGCCATTTGGCTCCTATTTAGTGTTGCTAAAGGCTAACTTCAATTCAAATTTTTCCAATTCTATATTATTCTGAAAAATTAGCTGTACCAATACCCTAATTTCTTCATTTTTTTCTAAATTAGGATATTCTTCTGAATTTAATAACCTTCCTCCAAACCTTTCTGCCAATTCTATCATCTTGGTTATTTCTGATAGTAAAGCTGATTGCTTGATGGAATTGGTAAGACTTGGATTGGCAATACAAGTTTTTGTAATTTTCAGTATTGGAATTATTGGATTCCGCTCTATCGTTGTTCTTAGTAACATATTATTATCCCTCCTAAGATTGATTAATTATATTATATCAGAATTTTACATAATAATCAAGTTAGACATACTTTTCTATTTTTAACACTGCTCTTCCGCTTCTTGTAGTTCCTGTTTGTTCTTTAACTATAAATCTACCTTTTCCTCTTATTGTTATAATATTTCCTATTTTCACCTGTTTTGCCATCTTTGTTTCATTTTGTCCATTAACAAAAACTCTTTCTTGTTCTATTATTTGTTTAGCTTTACTTCTAGAAGTTTTAACTAAATCTGAAACAATATTATCTAATCTTAAAGATGGTACTATAATACTTACTTCTTCTATTTTAACTTCTTTTTTAATAATATCTGAAATTTCTTTAATCTCAATTTTACTATTTTCAAATCTAGTAAGAGAAGGAAGTTCTTTCTTTAAAACTTCTGCAAAATCACTAACCACAACAATATCTGCACCTTGATTAGAAACTAAAATATCTCCTACTTTTTCTCTTTTTAAACCTAATTTAACAATACCACCTAAATAATTTCTATGAGAATATTTTCCAAATTCTTCTTCTGGTAACTCTATTCTTAAAATTTTTAGCATTTTACTATAATTCTTCTTTATCATACTATCATTATATTTATCTGGATATACAATTAAAATTTTTCTTTCGCTATCCTCATACCCACCAAAAAATTGATAATTTTTAAAATTAATTCTTCTTAGAAAATTCTCTACTAGTGCAACCTGATACATATCTAAAAAATCGGTATATTCCAATTTTTCTCTCGATTCACAAAACTCTATTTTATCTAACACCTGAGACAAGCACAACTTATCTTCTTGTTTTTTATAATCTTTTAAAAACTCTTGTTTATTCATATTTTTTCCTTTCTTGAGACACTGGGGACAGGTCTACATTGTCTCATTTTCCTGTCGCTTTTTGTCTACTATTGTCATTATATCTTTATAAATACTTTCTGCATCTTGATGATATATTTTTTCTAATTCTTCTACTGTCCCATGTTGAATAAATTTATCTGGATATGCATATGTATTTATCTTTATATTTTTTAAGTTTTCATTTACAATTAATTCTTTAATTGTTGTTGATAATCCATTTATAGTTGTTCCATCTTCTATAGTTATTACATTTTTTGTTTTTTCTATAGATTTTATAGCACTTTCTTTGTCAAATGGCTTTAAAAATCTAGTATTTATAACTTCTGAAACAATACCTTCTTTTTCTAACATTTGTGATAATCTAACGGCTCTTTCTACTGTTTTTCCTATTGCAAAAATTGATACATCTTTTCCTTCTTTTAGAATTTCTGCTTTTTGATATTCTATCTTTTTATGTTGGTTAAATTTTTCCTTTCCTTCTCCGCCTCTTGGATATCTAATTACTACTGGCTTTCCTACGTTTACTGCAAATTCCATCATATCTTCTAATTCCTTAAAATCTTTTGGTGCCATAATTGTTAAATTAGGAATTAATCTAAAAAACGCCATATCTAGAAGACCTTGATGTGTTTCTCCGGTCTGCTCCTACTACACCAGCTCTATCTACACACATAATAACTGGCAAATTCTGAATAGCAATATCGTGAATAACTTGATCATATGCTCTTTGATAAAAAGATGAATATATAGGAACTACTGGTATAACTCCCTCTTTTGCCATTCCTGCTGCTAAACCTAATGCGTGCTGTTCTGCAATTCCAATATCAAAAAATCTATCTGGAAATTCTTTAGCAAATTTTGTTAATCCTGTACCATCTTTCATTGATGCTGTAATAGCAACTATTTTGTCATTTTTCTTTGCTAATTCTACCAACTTATCTCCAAATACTTTTGAATAATCTTTTGATTTTTCTTTTTTAGGCTTTCCTGTCTCTATTTCAAAAGGTCCTGTTGCATGAAATTTATCTGGATTTTCTTCTGCTATTTTATATCCTTTTCCTTTTTTAGTTAACACGTGAATTAAAACAGGCCCTTCTAATTGTTTACTAATATTTAACATTCTTTCTAATTCTTCTATATTATGTCCATCAACTGGTCCTAAATAGCGAAATCCAATATCTTCAAAAAACATTTTTGGAATAATTAATTGTTTAATACTTCTTTTTAGTCTTTGTACTATTTTTACAAAAGGTTGTCCTATAATTGGCACTTTATTAATAATATTTTTCATAGACACATTGGATTTTGTATACGTTTTTTTAGTTCTTAATTTACTTAGAAGCATATTTACTCCACCAATGTTCTTTGAAATGCTCATTTCATTATCATTTAATATAACTGTCAACCTTGTTTGACTAGAACCTGCATCATTTAATGCCTCTAAGGCCATTCCTCCTGTTAAAGCACCATCTCCTATAACCGCTATTACATTATTCTTTTCACCTTTTATGTCTCTTGCTCTAGCCATCCCTAATGCTGCTGATATAGAAGTACTACTATGCCCTGTGTTAAAACAATCTGTTTCAGATTCATTTGTTTTTGGAAATCCTGCTATTCCATTCAGTTGTCTTAAGGTCTTTAATTGCTCTCTTCTTCCTGTTAGAATTTTATGTACATAAGTTTGATGTCCAACATCCCATACTATTTTGTCTTTTGGCAAATCAAAAATTGTATGTAAGGCTATTGTTAATTCTACTACTCCAAGATTTGAAGCTAAATGTCCTCCATTTTTTGATACAATTTCTAATATATATTTTCTAATTTCTTCTGCTAATTGTTTTTGTTCTTCTATGTTTAATTTTTTAACATCCTCGGCTGAATTTATTTTTTCTATCATATTATCACCTTTGCTATTTTATGTAGTCTTTAATATATCATTTTTTAATTATTTTGTAAACTATATTTTATGCAAAAAAACAAGAAGCACTAAATAATTAGCTCTTCTTGTTTTAACTTTTTATAGTGAATTTCTATTTTTATAATACAACTACTTTTTCATCTTTCACACCAATTTTAGACAATTTATTTTTCTTCAAATTACCATCTAAAATTTCCTCTGCAAGCTTATCTTCTAAAACACTTTGAATTGTTCTTCTTAAAGGTCTTGCTCCGAAATTTTTATCAATACCTTTGCTTGCAATTAATTCTTTTACCTCTGGTTCTAACTCTATTTTTATTTTTTGAGCTTCTAATCTTTTTGTTACTTCTTTTAGCATAATATCAATAATTTGACTAATTTCTGTATCTGTCAATTTATGGAACACAATAATCTCATCAATACGATTAATAAATTCTGGTCTAAGTTCTTTTTTCAATGCTTCCATTACTTCTTTTTTTGTTTCCTCGTATTCTTTTTTATTTTCTTCTTCATTAATTTCATTTTTGCTAAATCCTAACATCTTTTTATCTGTAATAAGTCTAGCACCAATATTTGAAGTCATAATAATTACTGTATTTTTAAAATTTACTGTTCTTCCTTGTGAATCTGTTAATCTACCATCCTCAAGTATTTGAAGTAACATATTCATAACATCTGGGTGTGCTTTTTCAATTTCATCAAAAAGAATGACTGAATATGGTTTGCTTCTTATCTTTTCTGTTAATTGTCCTCCTTCATCAAATCCAACATAACCTGGAGGCGAACCTATTAATTTTGAAACAGAATGTGGTTCCATATATTCTGACATATCTACTCTTATCATTGCATTTTCATCACCAAATAAACTTTCAGCCAATGCCTTCGATAATTCTGTTTTTCCTACTCCTGTTGGTCCTAAAAATAAGAACGAACCTATTGGACGTTTTGGATCTTTTAGCCCCACTCTTCCTCTTCTTATTGCTTTTGCTACTGCTTCTACAGCTTCATCTTGACCGATTACTCTTTCATGTAGATTTTTTTCTAGATTTTTTAATCTAATATTTTCATCCTCCGTTATTTTTTTAGCTGGGATTCCTGTCCAATTTGCAATTACTTCTGCTATATTTTCTTCTGTTATATTAGTCACTTCTTTGTTGTTTTTATTTTTCCACTTTTTCTGCTCTTTTTCATATTTTTCTTTTAATTCTTTCTGTTTATCTCTTAGGCTTGCTGCTTTTTCAAATTTTTGAATTCGAACAGCTTCTTCTTTATCTTTTTCTACTTCTTCTATTTTCTCTTCTAGTTGTTTTAAAACATCTGGCTCTGTATAAGATTTTAGTTTTGCACGAGATGCCGCTTCATCTATTAAGTCAATTGCTTTATCTGGTAAAAATCTATCATTAATATATCTTATAGACATTTTTACAGCTGCTTCAATTGCTTCATCTGTTATTTTTACTCCATGATGTGCCTCATACTTATCTCTAATTCCTTTTAGTATTTTTATTGTATCTTTTTCACTTGGTTCATTTACTGTTACTGGGCTAAATCTTCTTTCTAATGCCGCGTCTTTTTCTATATATTTTCTATATTCATTTAGTGTTGTAGCACCTATTAATTGAATTTCTCCTCTTGCAAGTAATGGTTTTAAAATATTTGCCGCATCAATTGCTCCTTCTGCTGCACCTGCTCCTACTATTGTGTGTATTTCATCAATAAATAAAATAACATCTCCAGCTTTTTTTACTTCATCTAATGCTTTTTTAATTCTTTCTTCAAAGTCTCCTCTATATTTACTTCCAGCTACCATTCCTGAAATATCCATTGTTACTACTCTTTTATCTTTTAATATTTCTGGAACATCTCCTGTTGCTATTTTTTGTGCTAATCCTTCTACTGCTGCTGTTTTACCAACTCCTGGTTCTCCTATTAAACATGGATTATTTTTAGTTCTTCTTGATAAAATTTGTACAACTCTTTCTATTTCTTCTTTTCTTCCTATTACTGGATCTAATTTTCCCTCTTTTGCTTTTTTGGTTAAATCTTCTCCAAATTGATTTAATGTTGGAGTTGAATTATAGCTTCCAACTTTGTTGTCAGATTTTCCATTTTTATCTTCTTTCGCAAAATCTTCTCCTTCATTTATTACTTTTATTATTTCGCTATAAAGTTTTGGAATATTCGTATCTAATTCTAATAATATTCTAGCAGCAATGCTATCTCCTTCTCTTAGAATTCCTATTAAAAGATGTTCTGTTCCTATATAGTTATATCCTAATTTTCTAGCTTCAATAAAAGCGTTTTCAATTACTCTTTTAGTCCTTGGTGTAAATCCTAATGTTCCATCTATCGGTTCTTCGTGTCCTACTAATTCAACTATTTTATCAATAATCATATCTGCTGTAATAGCTTGATTTTCTAGCACTTTAGAAGCAACTCCGCTTCCTTCTTTTACTAAACCATATAAAATATGTTCTGTTCCTATATAATTATGACCTAACTCTAATGCTAACTCATTAGCAAACTCAATTGCCTTTTTGGCTCTATTTGTAAATTTATATGTCATACTTATCACTCCTTTCAAATTTATTTAATTATTTTTCAGTTATAATTTGCTTAATAACTTCAGCTCTTTTTATGTCTCTCTCAATTGCTTCATATTGTTCTCCTAAATACTTTTGCAAATTAGCTGGCTTTATATATAGATATAATTTTTGTACTTTTAAATCTGTTAATTCTCTTAAAATTCCTAAATCTGTTCCTAATTTAATATTAGACAATAAATTTCTAGCTTCTTCATAAGATATTTTCCTGCAATTTGTTAGAATTCCATAACTTCTATAGATTATATCTTCTAAATCTAATTCGTCTTTTGCTAATAATTTTCTTGCTTGTCTTTCTTGTTCTATTATTTTTTGAACAATTACTTTTACATTTTGAACTATTTCTTGTTCAGTTATTCCTAATGTTTGTTTATTAGATATTTGATAAATATCTCCTTGAACTTGATTATTTTCTCCATACATGCCTCTAATATTCATTCCAAAAGAACTAATCGCCTCTAATACTTTTCTGATATTTTTTGTTTTTGCCAATGCTGGTAAATGTACCATTACTGACGCTTTCAATCCTGTTCCAATATCTCCTAATGAACTAGTTAAATATCCATATTTTTTATTTATTGCATATCCTAATAAATCTTCTATTTTTTTATCTATTTCTATAGCTAAATTTAATGTATTTTCTAGATCTAAGCCACAATTAAATACTTGTATATTAATATGGTCTTTTCCTCCTATCATAATACAAATATTTTCTTCATCATTTATTAAGATACTTCCTGTTTCACTTTTATTTAATGCAAACTCTGGACTTATTAAATTCTTTTCCACTAAACTCATTTTAGTAATATCATCCATATCTTTTAATTTTAAATATTTTAATCCATATCCAATTGAATACAAATTGTCTTTTATCTTATTTTCAAGTTGCTCTATTTCACTTTTATTTTCTAAATTGAATTTAAAACCATTTAAATTTCTTGCCAACCTAATTCTAGAACTTTTTACGACATCACAATCTTCACTACTTTGTAAGTACCAATTCATAAAACTCACCCCTTCTATTTTTCAAGCTTTTTAATTTCGTCTCTTATTTTAGCTGCATCTTCATATCTCTCTTCTTTAATTGCTTTTTTCAACTCTTCTTGTAATGTATCCATTTTAGATTGTTCTTTATTTTTCTTATTTTCTTCAACTTTATGTTCCTTTTTTTCTACTCTGTCATTTATTTTATTGTCTACTATTTTTCCTATTCTACCTACATGATGATTAGAACCTTGTATTCTTCTTATTATTGGATCTAATCTATCTTCAAAAACATCATAACAATTCTGGCATCCCAATTTTCCTGTATTAACTATATCATCAAAAGTATATCCACAACTATCACATTCAAAAGCTTTTAATTGGTTTATCATAGGAATTAATTCAGGTGTTTCAAATCCATCCATAAATCCTCCTAAAAAACTTGAAAAATCAATTGGCATACTAAAATCCATTTGTCCAATTCCTAATTTTTTACTACATTCTTCACATAAATTTAATTCTTTTCTTCTTCCGTTTATATTTTCTGAATATCTTACATTTGCCTCTCTTTTTCCACAATTATCACACAACATAATAAATTCCTCCTTATTCTAAATTTAGTAGCATATTTTTAAAAATCCTTGCTCTTACTTTATCTTTTAAATCTTTTTGTAACTGTAATACATTATCGCTAGTTGCTACCTTTAAAAGTCTTGCTTCTTTTTTATTGATAATATCATAAGACAGAAAGTCACTAATCAATATATCAACTTCATTAGCTGTTAACTCTTTACCTACATTATTTATAATATGCATAATATAATCTTCTTTGCTATTATTTACTTTTTTAATTGTAATATGGCCGCCTCCGCCTCTTTTACTTTCCACATAATAACCTTGTGATGGTTTAAATCTTGTTGAAATAACATAATTAATTTGTGAAGGTACACAATTAAAATGTTCTGCTAACTCATTTCTTTGAATCTCAATTGCTTCATCTTGTTCCTCTAATAACTCTTTTATAAAATCTTCTATTATATCTGA
>JABLTL010012047.1_pt1 | contig 10093 bp, 6 predicted proteins | sample 7160151 | NCBI WGS metagenome assembly JABLTL01 (sample SAMN14651223, study PRJNA627086) | human gut metagenome | isolation source: feces | host: Homo sapiens
AATGCGGAAATCGTCATTTGTTTATCCATAAGTTTATTATATCACACTTGGCGGTATCTGGCACTTTTTTCTGTGCGGTATTGCCTTAAGTAATTTCCTGCTCAGCAGAATTTATTATCGTGAATTGTGTTGCGGTATTTTTCGATTCTCTTAATACTATCCAAACTAATCTGTGCCATACTTAAAACCCTCCACTCTAACTTTTAATTTCAGCAGCTAACTTTGACAGTCGGTTTTCTCGAACCCTCTTTTTCAACTCGCATTCCCAGACAGTGATTACCTTCCAGCCCAGAGTTTCTAATTCTTTGCGGCTTTGATTGTCCCGTTCAACATTTCTAAGAATTTTTGGCCTCCAGTAATCTTGATTGGATGAGGGCCAAACAAACCGCGGACAATCATGCTTATGCCAGAAACAGCCGTTCACAAAGATTACAGTTTTATATTTGGGGAGAACTATATCAGGACATCCCGGCAGCTTCTTCACATTCTTACGATAACGGAATCCTTCTGCAAAAAGATACTTTCGTACAATTTCTTCAGGTTTCGAATTCGTACTGCGGATGTGAGACATGTTCATACTTCGGGCTTCCTTACTATGGTTATCCGCCATTCTGTTCACCTTCCGGTAAATTGTCTTTCAAAACTTTGGCCAACTTCTTGGCAATCGACTTAGCCATAATCGGCGGAACCGCATTGCCTACCTGCTGATACTGTTTGTCCTTTGAGCCGCAGAATACAAAACTATCTGGGAAAGTTTGCAGACGCGCTGCTTCTCTAACACTGATAGCTCGATCCTGTGTCGGATGTATCCACATAGATTTGCGGACATTTACCACTGTCCCGCAGGGTTCGTCGTAGTTTAATCTAAGATAAATCGTATTCTGAGTCCGCGATGCGTCCGTATATGTATTGGTTTTCATCGAATCATCTAAAGCGTGGAAATTTTCTCCCTGTTTGAGCGCCTTAAAACGCTGCATCGCTGTATCGGTTGTTTTTGTAACCATATGGTTTTTTAGTATTTTGGAATCTCGAAGTGAAGAAGCCAATTCACCCAGGTTCTCTTTTGGCTGCAGAACAATACCATCTTTGTCGTCTTCAAGCTCAACGACCGGCTTGACATCTTCCAGATCGCTGATGGCATCGCGCACGGTTCGATATTCATCTGCATCAAAACGTACTTTAGGAAGGGCTATTTTAGAGGAAATACGGCGTTTAATGCCTATCACAACAAAGCGCATTCGTTTCTGAGGCGCGCCGTAATCTGCAGCGCAAAGGACATCTTTATCCAAAACATAGTCATTTTCAGGTGCCTGCAATACGCTCTCCAGATAATCGTAAACAGCAAAAGAGCGAATCACGGCTGCGATTCCATCTTCGACAGAGTAGGCATCCACAACTATGTGATTTTCGTGTATCTCCTGTGCCTTGCTGAGCATACGTTGGATCAGAATCGCTGGTTCAATCCTGCTTTTGAGCGCAGACGCATCCAACTCACCAGAATAGTATTCTGAGATCGCTTGAAATGCTTCCGCAGAGACACTGGCGATATGATTACTATCATGCAATTTCGCATAGTCAGCAGCCGCAGCACAAAGCTTCTTTTTGTGCTTTTCAAGTGCAGATTTCATTTTTTCAAGATTCTTCGCGGCCTTATAGATAACGTTCAGCTCAAAGTAATGCTGTTCCGGCCAAAGATACTGCTGAATCTTCTGCTGATCTTTAACAATCTCCAGTGCGCCGTCAAATACATACGCCTGATCCAGCAAGTGAAGATATGTGGATTTAACAGGAATCTTGTATTTTGCGACAGTTTCAACATCACTCTCTTCCATATAAAATCGGTGAACATCAGATTTCAGCATGCTGACATTTTCCATAACGAATGCTTTTGGTTTGAGTTCGAGAACAGCCCTGATATACTGTTTTACCAGCATATTATTCTGACTGATAGCATGGTTCTTTTGGCGATTCGCATTAGAAAAGCCTTGACAGGGCGGGCCGCCGATGACCACGTCTATATCTCCATATTTTTCCTTAATCTCGTCGTAATTTGCAGCGCAGACATCTCCCTGTACTTCAACGCCAGGATGATTCAGGCGATATGTTTCCTGCATATAAGGACTGTTCTCAAACGCTACCTTGATATCATATTTTCTCGTCTGCATAAAGCCGAGGCTCAGGCCTCCTGCTCCTGCAAACAAGTCCACAACTTTGTACACAACACATTCCTCTTTCTCTTGTTAAAGGTTAAAACCCTCGGATAATGCTCGATCAAGGAGCGCAAGGAGTCGTTGGCTCTGGTATCCACTCGGCATTTTGTTGGGGATTTGGCATGCATATTTCAACGCCATATTTTCATCGGGCGATGCCATGCGTTTCTGCATCGCAAACGCAGATAGCTTTTTCCATTGATCTGCAGAATATTGAAGTACTTTAACCTGTGCCTCCGTTTCAGAAAGCACTTTTTGGTCTTTCCTCGCTTCTTTTTCTGCTGCCCTCACTTCAGTTTTTCCAATCAATACACTAGAAAATTCTGCTGGCAGAATTAGATTAATTTCTTGAACACTGTTCCAGCATCCCTCGCGCTTGCACCACTGCGTGACATTGATTGTAGGTCTATTTGGATCAGTTATCCTATAGAAGACCTGCTCAGCTATCTGTTCCAAAGCTTTTGTAACGCTTTCTGGAACGCTTTGGCGCTGCCAAATACTCTGCAAATCCAACTCCATATTTTTGAACTGCTTCCGAATTAACTGATGAAGCAGTGCCAATGAATAAGTAACGATGTTCGCTCGGTAGCCTTGTTCATACCACTCCTGCCTCGGTATCAACGCTTCGAGATGCTTAAATAAGATAACCAGCGCCACACTTTCTGTAAAGTATCGCTCATTAAACTGCGAATCGTTGGCCGTCCAAGCTTCATCAATCAACTCAGCAAACTTCATAAAGTTTGTCTGAGCACCCTTGCTGACGATGTGGGGCATTTCACTCCACGTGTTGCGTACTTTAGCCAAATCCGTTTTAGTGATGACTTTGCTCTTGGGATTTTGCAGCAGGAATTGCCGCTTCTTGGCCGGTGTAAGGCGCATCTGAGCCTGCAGAAATTGGCCCTTGGCACGCTCATAAAACCATTTTGTTTCATACTGCGCACCAGATTCTGCAGGAGCAAAAATTCTCCGGGAATGCTGCTCCATGCGTATGTGGAATGGATGAGTAGAGAAGAAATCTGCATCTGTAACTTTGTTTTGGCTATTTGAAGACCGAGATATATTTCGCACCAACTCTGTTGAACGGTCCATGTCGCTTTCATCAATCTCAGTCAGTTTCATCTGTACGTAGATGCCTTCTAAATCAGCTTTATCCTTATGACGGGTATTAGAAAGGGATGCTGTCGTCTGGCCGCCGTTAATAATCTGAAAGTCTCTTGCCCCGACAATGTGTGTTCCACCTGCCGTGCGCTCAAGCTGGACATCCATTGCGGTTGCAGATACGCCATTGTTATACGCAAAAAACATTGAGGGGCATTTCAAAATAGTTTCCCTGATTTTTTTATTTACGGCGACCTTTGTAGAAAGAAATGACCGAACATTGCCCTCCAACAATTGACTGCCATACTTATCATAAATATCTGCAAGAACCTTTCCCGGAATAATGCAAAGATAGCTGTTATATTCTGCCGTCGCAGCGCTGCTGGCCTCCAGGCAAGGGATGCCTTCGGGGATATATTCTCGAAAATCAATCTCAATATTTTGACGCCCCAGATCAGAGCAGCATACACGAAACACACGGTCGATGTCCCAGATTTGACATTCAGCAGGAATGCCTCCAATATCGAGATTGTCAAGATTCTTCAGCGTATCGCTGACATCTGCATCTGTGAAAATGAGAAGTCTGTATTTTCGAATTCTCTCTTTTTCCAACCGAAGCAGATCTACCAAATCTGCACATGGAGTACTCATCTCGATCTCTCTATACAAATTCGTGTTTAGGGCCTGATCCACAAACACGGCTAAGCGTTGAAAATTCGTTGAAGATACAACCTTACCCATCGTCCGTTCTTCCACGCCGTCATAATCCGCAATGATTAAATTCATCGTATAGTCGAATTCGTCAAAAACGTACCCATCTACACGATAGATTTTTCTCTTGGATGTTGTACTTGTATAGAAAGCAGGAGTGAAGTCCGGTAAGACTTCCGCTTCAACAAGATACTGCGCCATAGAGTCAACAAAGGCTGCGCAGGAACCCTCACCAGTGGCAGCAGCCTCTGCTTTTACATTTTCGAGAAAATCCTTTCTGAATTCCTGCGCATCCATGTTAACCCTCCACCCGCCAGTCTTCAATACTGGCCAGACTAATTGAATATTGTACCTCGATAATCTGCGGAACGACATTATCTGATGTCAGCCTTGGGAAATCCGCGTCTACGCGGAAATGCATTTCCCCCGAGCATACATATTTTTGCTCCCTATACTCAGGAAGATCGATAAAGCCATAGCGCATCAGCTTGCTTTCCAAAAGGGAATAGGCGTCATCGTTTTCATGCACCCGTCTGAAAGTGTGATCTACCTGCTCTCCAAGTGACACTGCGCCGCTGTGTTCTGGTGCACACTTATCAATAAGCATCACAACCAATTCTCCAGGATCGGTATTTGCAAGCTGCTCCAAAGAAGAAATTTTCACAGAATCTGCAGATACACCCACAGATTTCACCTCATGCCAGTTGTCTGCGTACACAAAGTCTTGATCAGCACCATCCGGGCCGACCCATCCTTGAACCGCCGGCAGAATTGGATATCCGGCATCAATCACTTCGCACAGATAGATAAGCTCGCCAAGCAATCCTTTGCGGTTACTCTCATCCATCAGGCTTTTTCTTTGATGCTCAAGCAGTTTGTTCCATTGCTTAAAGCGCCGCACTGTTAAATTCAAAGCAGAAATCTCATTATCTGCTGTTTGAGAATAAGAGATCAAATCCGCGCACAGCAATTCAAAAACGCTGTCCTGTTCATTGCGCATAAGCACAAAGGAAAGAGTCCATCGTCCGTCTGTGCGGCGGCCCTTGGTTACAACAATTGATTTGGAAGACGGCAGAAGTTCCGGCTCATTCTGTGAAATAATCACCAAGGCTTTCTGGTCAATCTCCTTGTAGCCAACGTGCCATTCAAGGGCGTGTTTCACCTCAATCTGTATGTATCCTCCGTCATAGTAGTTGAAGGCATTCCACTTCTCATGAAGATATTCAGCAGTAATTTTCATTCGTCTTCTTCCTCGTCAGGATCCATCCAGTTTTTCAGTTCAACCATGTTCACCATGTAATTCGCAGTACGGATACCGGCACCAGTATCAGGGAAACCAACGCCAAGCGCAAATAAATAGGGAGGAACTTCTCTGTTGGTAGATTCGACTTTATCCAAATCTGTTTCAATGATGTGCAGCATCAGCAACGGGCTTCGCTCTCGAATCAAATAGGCACTGTCAGACATATGCTTGTCCCCATTTTGTTCTTTGAAGCGTTTCCTTGCTGTTTCGATCTGTTCTTTGGTTAATCCAACTCTTGTGCAGCCGCCGGAACCCACCTTTACTTTAGTTCCGCTGATTCGAATCATTTTGTCGTCAGCTATCACAGAACGGCGCTCAGTTGCCTTAATCGGGAGTACTTCGCTGCCGCATTTGAGACCAGGCCCATATTCCGAACCTTCACCGTCTGTAATAAGGGCAACATCCCAAGTCTCATTGTCCATTTTTTCATCGATATACTCAGCAAGTGCTCTGCCTTGGAAGGCCAGGTGCCACGGGTGCGTTTCAAAGTCAAGAAGCAGCTGTACAACCAACTCTTTGTTTACGCCGCGCCAATAATATGGCTTCACAGAGAAGTCACGGGTCCCGGCGCTGCCTAAATGATCCACAAATTCTTTGAATGCAGCTTCATTCGCTTTCAGTATTTCAGGATTGGCCTTGAGCTTGGGCGTTTCAAGCAGCTTTCCCGATACAGTTACCGGGCGGCTTACCTGTGTTGCCGAGCGCATTTTGTTGCGAGCTGTTGCAATAAGTGAGTTCGGATCCTGACGCACTTTCAGGCCAAACTCCATCGGTGTTTGGTTGGCGAGCTTCATCTTTGCAATTTCATCTTTAAGCTCATTGGCCGCTCTGGTGATGTACCCATACCAGTCAATAGCTTCTTCTGCCATCCAAATTCTGAAAAGGTCCTCGTAGTTTGGACGATAACCAAACCAGCGTCCCATCTGCAGCAGCGTATCATACATTTGAGATTTGCGATAGAAATAGCTGACTCCCAGCCCCTCCAGTGTCAGGCCTCTGGACAAGCTGTTGCCGCCAACTGCAATAACGCGCAGGCCATCTTCTTTGTGGTTGAAATAATCCAGACTTGTTGCCCCAGTTCTTTGGTTAACTGCGCGCACTGCAATAGGGGCGATAGCGCGGTTTAAGTAATTGGAGCAAATGTCATCCCAATTTGTCTTGCTAATCTTTTCTAATTGGTGTTTCATCCACACTTTATGCAGATAACGCAGAGATGCAATTTGCTCGCGCTTTTCATCATCCAAAGCAGCATAATTCTGCACATCGGACTTTACTTGAACAAGCCATTCATTTACAGCTTCTGCAATTCGGTTCTGCACATCTGTAAAACGACTGACATGAATCATCATGGAGCGGTGCTCGGTATAATCGCCGCGCAGATCACGAATTGCATTAAACAGCAGAAAGTATGCAATTGCTTCATACATGCTGGGCGGCAGCGCATCCACTTCCAATGTCTTTTTGTGTGTAAAAGGGAAAAATAGATCCATTTCTTCGCGCCGCAACGGAATCAATACATCAGAAAACTTCTCTGTTGCGTCTCCGAAGATCTTATCAGCTCCAATGTAGTTCGTAGGCGGTGCCAGCGAGTAGATAAAATCTCTGGGAAATAGGTCATCGCCAATCATCTCATCTTCTGTTTCAGGGTTGATAAAAATATTGGCAAAGGGTGTCGCAGTAATTCCCAGATAGGAAGCCTGATTAAACTCGTGCAGTAGCTGGCGAATGCAGGCATTGATAGCGGCTGGGCTGTCATCCTCACTCTTTGTATTAACAGATGCATTATCTGCCTCGTCATCAATCAAGAGCATGGGCAGCATTATTTTCCCTGTGGTGTTATCACGACTATTGGAGAGCCATTTAATCAAATTGTTCAATATCCGCTTGTTTTTCTTTACGACTAAGACAATCGGATCTGAAACGCTTTGAAGGTTCAAATCATTGCTTTTCAGCACATTGATGTCAAAATCCTTAGTCACAGAGGTAAAGGCTGCGATACGCTTCTGTACGCCGTACCTGCCTACACCAACAGGCTGGTTTTTGATTCCCTGTTCAGCCTTTGGATCCAGATAATACTCACTCTTCCGGCCAGAGAACTCTGCATCCAAGCGAGACTGAGTCTGCTGGCGCAGATTTTCCATCATTCCTGCAAGAACAATAATAATTCTGTATCCAGTATCAGCAGCTTTGTTGCTGATTGCGGTGTAATTTGCGGTTTTGCCGGATTGGACATCGCCCAACACCAATCCGCGGCGCTGAAAAGGTTCTTTACTTTGCGGATCTCCGAGCAGATCGACGATCTCGTCAGAAACCTTATCCAGCGTTGCGGTAACCCTTGGATTCCAATGTTTAATTTCCTCCAGATATTTTTTATATCGATTCCAGAAGAAAAAGTCCAAATCTGCTCTTCTGGAAGGAAGCCATGATTTATGAGGTGTATTTCGATCATTGATGTACACGCCGACATCCATCTGTATAACAATCGACGCACGCAGACGGACAAGAATTTCTGCAAATTCCTCGTCCGTTACTGGAAGTGTGCTCAGCGTTGCACGCATGCTTTGTGCAAGCGTAAGAAATTCTTCCTCTGTAGGCGGAATTTCCTTGTACCGAGTACTAACCGCTGCGGAAATGAGATTTTCCAGCATTTCAATATTAGGGTTTAACATTGCCGTCCTCCTTCGCTTTTAGAGCGCGAATCACATCCGGATATCCGCAGAAAGGATCAGTATGCTCTATCTTTTCAAGCATTTCACGCCGCATAATGCTGCTGGGCAGAACGGACAGCATCTGTTCCAGCGTTTTGAACATCTCCTGCTCGCCCATATCCGCATCATTCTCAATCTTTTCGTCATTATTAAGATCAATGTAAAGTTGATTCAGAGGGATTCCTCGTTCTATGTATTTCAGTAATGTTTCAAGCTTGCCTCGAATTTCCGGAGCTTCGGCAACGATCTGATCTACCAACACATGGTCTCGGTTGATTTCATATACGATGCCGTTTTCCGGCGTTTTTAATCGGGTCCACATATGCTCAACCGAATCCGAAGTTTCCTTTTTCCCTCTGAACGTCCATGTCCGCTTACTTTTATCTGCAATACGATCAATTACAGTCTGAAGGCTATTCCTCACCTCGGCAGGTGGAATTGCATGAGATTTCTTAATATCCAGAGTCCACAAATCGTCCAAGTCATTTGGAATATCGACCATAACACGAGCCAGCTTTGAAAGATCACCCTGCCGCATCATACGGAACCACGTTCCCCAAATTAGAAGCCGCTTGTTTCGATATACATAAAAGCCCTGCCGTTTGCGAATTCCATCTTTGCCGCCAAGTTGGTTCTTTTCCTCTTCAGTCATTTTAGAAATATGAGGCAGAATATATGGCGTTACTAGAATGCGTTTCCCTCGAATCACCAGCGTTTCTGTGTCCATGGCTTGCGTGCTCTTCTTTATCAAAAACGGATCTGCCGCTTTAAGCTTTACTCCATTGAAAAGTATTTCTAGCTTTTTTATTCCGGATTCCCCGGATAAGTACCTGTGAAATACCAGTTCAAGGTGCTGCCTTACCTCGTCCATTTTTCGGCCAAGCGATTTTTCATAATCTACTTCACCCATCAGCAAACGGTCGAGGTTCTGCCATACAACCAATGTACCGCTATCCTGCTCATACAAATCAGAAATATGAGGAACTGAGGCAAAGTCTTCTTTATCAAGGATCAACAGTGACCATGCACCTGTTTTAATAACGTAATCAAGATCCCAGCGCCGTCCAATTACCTGATCTCCCTGTTTGCTGATTACGGTCAAAACACGGCACTGAGACAAAGAGGCAGTCTTCAGGCCTAAGCCATATCGTCCCAAGTCAGACGAGTCTCGTGTCTCAGTCGGACTCTTACTCCCATACTGCATAGCGATATTCATTTGAGCATCATCCATACCGGTACCATTATCCAGAATTGAGACATATGCATCGCCTACCGGAAAGAATGACAGCTGAACTTTCCCAGCTTTTGCAGCAATACTGTTGTCAATAATATCTGCAATTGCAGCTTCTAAGCTATAGCCAATTGCTCGTGTTGATTCCATTAAAACAGGGGCAAACGGAGGCGTCTCTCTTACCTGCATATCGTCCTTCCTCTCTGCAATCACATTAACGGCGGCGAAATACTCCTATATAACAATTATCGCATGCAGTGTGTCCTAAAAACCGGACTCAGTCTTTCAAATTGGCTTCCGGCATAAATTCCATAATATCACCTATATCCACATTCAAAGTAGAGCAAATCTTACTAAGCACGGACAGTGTAACTTCCTCATCCCGCCGCAGTCGGGTCATGGTGTTCGGCGCGATGCCTGCCGCTTTGCGCAGATCGGCTTTGCTCATCTTCTTATCGACGAGCAGCTTCCAAAGTTTGTTATACGAAATAGCCATTCCTGTTCGACCTCCGGCTACAAATATTGCTTTTATTATACATCCTTCTCGATCACAAGGCAAGAGAGCTTCGCATCGTGTTGCGAAACTCTCTAATTTCAAAAACAGCTTGCGTGCAAGACTCTCACACATAGATTGTTCGTATATCTTGGCAGCACTTTTGCTTCTTATTTTCCGCTCAAAGTCAGCATCATAAGGGCTTGGGATTATCCCAAAATTGCCGCGTGTCCGGACAGCGGCTGTGCTTGCTATTCTCTCAAATCCCAATTCTCTCCGTCCCAACGCCGCTCTTTCTCTCCGCCGAAATCTGTGCTATACTGTAAGAAAATCGATGGA
>JABLTL010135257.1_pt1 | contig 10084 bp, 5 predicted proteins | sample 7160151 | NCBI WGS metagenome assembly JABLTL01 (sample SAMN14651223, study PRJNA627086) | human gut metagenome | isolation source: feces | host: Homo sapiens
TACAGACCGGAGAACTGACCATGAATCTGGCAGACGGCAATCTCACGTCATCGATCATCCTCTTCCCGCAGACAGTTGCATCCCTGCCGTTGGTTGTGAATTCGACCTTATTATTATAGACGAGGCACACAGAAGCGTGTTTGGAAGATATGGCGCAATATTCAACTATTTCGACTCTTTGCTTATTGGTCTTACTGCCACCCCACGCGACGAGATAGACCGCAGCACTTACGACTTGCTGCAACTGGATAATGGAACACCAAACTATAGCTACGACTATGAGGAGGCTGTTGCCGATGAATATCTTGTGCCATACAAAACGCTGCAGTATCATTCCAAGATTATGGAGACTGGTATAAAATGGGACGATCTGCCTAAAGAACAGCAAGACAAGCTCGAAGATGTATGGGCTTACGAGAAGGCATTGGCTGGCATGAGCGACGACGAAGAATATCATCGCGACATAGAGTCTAAGGAAATATTCAGCTATCTTATCAACAATAACACCATAGACAGAGTGCTACAGGAGTTGATGAAGAAAGGACTGAAGGTGCAGAGCGGAGAAGAAATTGGTAAGACCATTATCTTTGCTATGAACCACCTGCATGCAGAACAGATAGTGAAGAGATTCCGTGAGCTTTATCCTGAAAAGGGAGAACAATACTGCCAACTGATAGATAACTATGTGAAATATGCTGGTGCCTTGATACTTGATTTTGAAGAGCTTGAGAAGATGCCACAGATTGCCGTTAGCGTGGATATGCTCGATACGGGCGTAGATGTGCCATCGGTGCTGAACCTTGTATTCTTTAAGCGAGTAAAATCAAAGATTAAGTTTATGCAGATGATTGGTCGTGGCACCAGACTATGCCCAGGATTATTTGGCAACAAGGATAAGAAGATGTTCTACATCTTTGATTGGTGCAACAACTTTGAGTATTTCTCTGTACACACAGAGGGTGCTGACCCTGTAGCAGTAAAATCGTTGACCGAACGCCTCTTCTCGCTTCGTCTGGATATAGCCTTTGCATTACAGTCGGCAGAACATCAGGAAAGGGAAGAAGACAAGAAGCTGCATGATGAATTGAAGGATATTCTGCATAGCCAGGTAGACAGTCTGAGCATGGCAAGAATTGACGTTAGAGAAAAAATAGCTAATATTGAGCCATATCGCAACAAGGAAGCTTGGACTTGCCTAAACGAGGTTGATTTGGCTAAGCTAAAAAGCATAGCCTCTGTTTTGCCTCGTCCTAACGAAGACGAAGCTGCCAAGAAGTTTGATATTCTGATGCTTCATCTACAGTTGGAGAAGGTAGACAGCATGGTGAATGCAGACAAATGCCGCACAAGCGTTATTGCTATAGCCCGGCTGTTGGAGGATAAAATTACGATACCTGTAGTAAAGGCTCGAATAGACACTATTCGCGAAGTGCAGACCGTGCAGTTTTGGGAAACAAGTACGATAGATATACTGGAACGTGTACGCAAGGAGTTGCGCGACTTAGTTCATGTACTTGAAGAAGGACGTGACGACCGCAAGTTCATCATAGATATTGAAGACACCACATCGTCAGATGACGAAGCTGCAAGAGTTGAGTTGAAGGCAACATACAAACAGCGAGTGATAGAATATTTGGCAAACCATACCGACAACGCAACTCTGAACAAGATTCAGAATTTCGAACAGCTAACAGCTGCCGATATAGAAGAGCTACAGCGCATATTCTGGGAGGAACTGGGCACACGCGAGGAATATAACAAGGAAACAGGAGGCAAACGCTATAATAATAATGTGGCTGCTTTCATCCGCGTAATACAAGGAATAGACCACAAGAAGGCATTAGAAAAGTATGCGCAATTTATCAAGTCTGCAAATCTGACTTCTGAGCAAGAGCAATACCTGAAGAATATTCTCGACTATATCAGCGTGAATGGTGACATTCTGCTTAGCGACTTCATGGAATATCCATTGAAGCTTTATCGTTGGCGCGATGTCTTTGGTAGCCAGTTTGTAAGTCTCAAAGACTTTATCCGCGAAGTACACAATGTGATTTCAATTACTGCTTAATAACAAAAAACTATCGAGTGCAAAACTAAAGCATACATTATGCGATAGTTTTGCACTCGATAGTTTTAGAAGCTATAGCACAGACGAAGAGCGGCAGCGGTGAAGTTGTCATCATCGTTGGAGATATATTGGAAAGAAGGTTGAATGGAGATAGACTCCGAGAGTTGGCGCTTGAATGTTAGCTCCAAGGTGTATTCCTTGCCCTGCTGATAGCGTGCATATAGCCCCGACAAGCCACACTCGTTGCGGCTATCCTTATAAGTGCAGCCTGCAGCTGCATATCTATAGCAACAGCTCTCGCGAGAAGCATTTTCTGAATATTGCAACATGGCAGTAAGGCTCTTGTCGGCTATAGACCATAGCTGTTGCTCGCCATATATCCACCATGCGCAAGTGGTCTTGCTCTTAGCATCATCAGCAGATGAGAGTTCGCCTTGTTCGTCTACAGGGAATTGACGAGTGTGTATGGCTGCTCCAGCAAAATATTGTCCGCCCGAATATGCGTATTCCAACTGCGACATATTAAAGATGCCATCTTTCTTTGGTCGCACAAGGAAAGGATTGTCATGACGATTCCATCCATTATACCCTACTCCATTATAGATGCTGTTTTTAAATGTCCAACCACCTTTGCTGATATCGAAATATAGCGTGAGTCCTGAATATGGATAGTTGGCAATAGGATAGCTTGCCGCTATGGTTGGGAATATGCCACACGAACTATTTAGGAATAGCGCCGTGGCATCAGAGGTGAAGAAATCTTCGTTCACATTTCTCACGCCAACAAACAGATGTCCATGCTTCCATTCATGCATATATCCAAGCACAGCTATGGCAGCCACATTGTTGTCGGCTTCGATATTCGAGAAGCCTTGCCAATCGCCAAGTATGCCATCATTGGATTTTGCCACATGGAGTGTTGCTGCTTCGAATGCTCCTTTACCATTATTCAACGGCAGGTTCATCTCCAATCGAAGCAGATTAAGCCAATTAGTATTTTTGTTCATATCCCATTGCCACTCCGTGGTGTATACGCCTCCAAACTCTTGGGCGTGAGACAGGCTGAAACATGAGATACATGTGATAAATAAAAGTATACGCTTGATCATTTAATCATTTTCCTTTCTAATCTTTTCAATTCTTTTACCTTTTTACCCTTTTACTTTTTTACCTTTAAAAGCGGTTGCAAAGATACAATTTTTTCTTCAATTAGAAATCTCTAATGTCGCATTAAAGCCTTCTAATTGAGTTAATACGTGGCAAAAATCTATATAGAGTAATTTTGCAGTCATGAAAATCTACAGATTAAAAAACTTAGAAACTGAAGTAGGCAACGCTAAATATATTAAGCCACCTACTATCAATCACCCTACCCCATACTAAAAACCAACATTAAAGCCATTTCATGGAGCAATTCCATGAAATGGCTTTTCTTCTTTTTATTCTATTAACTCATTATGCTTTATTTCTCTTCTCCTACCACCCACACGATATCGCCTACTTCGAAGCGGCGGTTAGGATTTATCATGGTAAGGTTTTTCTGTCCCTCTTCCACTCCCACAACCATGAAGTTATAGCGTTGGCGCACGTTGCTTTCTTTGAGCGTTTTGCCAACAAGCGGACTATCGGCAGTGATGACGAGCTTCTGAAGTTTCATCTCACGATGTTCGATGTCGGCATCCTCAGGCAATAGCTCTGCCTGCATAGCTGCATTCATTATATTAAGCTGTTCGTCGTTGCCAATAGCCTGCAGCTTATCGCCAACAAAGAGCATCATGTTGCCATCAGGTATATTTATGCGATGGCTACCACGCAGAATACTGCTAACATGCACTCCAAAACGATTGCCAAGTTTGAGTTGCGCAAGAGTCTTGCCAGCCCAAAGCGAATCTACAGGCACTATAAACTCAGAGATGTGGATATCGCGGTCGAGCAAATGGCCTTCGAAAAGAGGGCGACGTTTGCCACTAACCTGTGCTTCAATATCGCGCGAACGAAGGTTTTGCACAAAGAGTCGCTCAAGGCGTATGCTACGATGTTTTAGTCGGCGTGACAAAGCCATGAGCAATATCACTACAAGTGCGATAGTGATGATTAATGCGTTTTTGAATCGTGACAAATAGTTGCAGATATAGAATATGAAGCCTGCGCCTATTGCCACACGCACCAAGACTGTAAATATCAACGGCAGACGATTGAGTCGGCTTTCTGTCCATAGGGCTTTAAACTCCTCGCTATGATTTTTCTTCATAATCATAGAACGCAAGAATGGCGAAATCATAGCCACGGTAAGGATACCAGTTATTCCATTTGCCCACCAATGAAGTTCCCATCCTGGCAGCAGTCTACGCATGAAAGGAAGGAATAACGAGAGCATTATAGCTACTACCGCAACCGAGAGGATTGAATATATCACCACATTCCACGCCATGGCTTTGAGCAGCGCACGCCAATGGTTGTTCTCGGTTTGAGTGGTATGGTGAATAGCTCCCATATGGTCGAGTCGGCGAATCCATTTACGTGGCAATCTACGTTCCATAAATTCGTAGCATGGTATAGCTGCCTTTATCATATATGGCGTGAGGAAGGTTGTGATAACAGATACCGCTACGACAACAGGATAAAGGAAGTCGCTTATCACACGAAGCGACAGTCCCAACGAGGCTATGATAAAGGCAAACTCACCAATCTGAGCCATAGAGAATCCACATCGCATGGCTGTCTTTAGTGGTTGACCGCTAAGCATGAAGCCCATGGTGCCAAAGATGGCTTGACCAACTAATATTGTGAGTACGAGCACAAGGATAGGCACGGCATAGCTCACAAGGATAGCTGGATCGACAAGCATACCTACAGAGACAAAGAAGATAGCTCCAAAAAGGTTTTTAACAGGCTCTACTACAGTAGTAATCTTGTCGGCTTCGATAGTTTCGGCAAGAATGCTTCCCATGACGAAAGCTCCAAAGGCAGAACTGAAGCCTACGGTAGTTGACAATACAGCCATAGCACAACAGAGTCCGAGTGCCACTACCACAAGAGTCTCGTCGTTCATCAGTCGGCGTGTTTTGCGGAGGAAAGGTGGAATAAGAAATATTCCCACCACAAACCACAACACAAGGAAGAACACTATCTTGCCCACGCTCTCAATCATCATGCTGCCATCAGGATTGGCTCCACGCGCTATCGTCGACAGCATCACCATCATCACAATGGCAAGCACGTCTTCCAATATCAGCACACTCATCACAAGACCAGCAAAGCGTTGTTGCCGTAAGCCAAGGTCGTCGAGAGCCTTATAGATAATGGTGGTAGACGACATGGCAAGCATACCTGCAAGAAACAGGCAGTTCATGCGGCTCCAGCCAAACAGGGTGCCAACACCTGTGCCCAGCGCCATCATACAGAAGATAATGGTAATAGCCGCAATGACGGGCGCCATGCCCATCTTCAGAATCTTTTTGAACGAGAAGTCAAGACCGAGCGAGAACAATAAGAACATCACTCCGATATCTGCCCACGTCTGTATATCTGCTTTGTCGACTACCGACATCAAATATGGCATGTGTGGACTCACCAGGAATCCAGCTACGATATATCCCAACACCAATGGTTGGCGTAGCTTCTTGAATAATAAAGTGACAAGACCTGCCACCATTAGGATTAGTGCCAGGTCTTGTATCAAATGGGGTATCTCAGCCATTTATTTTTAATTAGTCATTGTATGTACCGGTTATTTCGCAAATCTTCACTATCACGTCGACAGCCTTCTGCATCACTTGTATGCTCACAAACTCATAAGGTCCGTGGAAGTTTACTCCGCCAGCAAAGATATTTGGACAAGGCAACCCCTTGAAACTTAGTTGGGCTCCATCGGTTCCGCCACGAATAGGTTCAACCTTTGGACGTACGCCTGTTTCCTGCATAGCACGAAGCACGATATCGATGACATGCATGTTGTCATCAATCTTCTCCTTCATATTATAATATTGGTCGTTGAGCTTCACACTCACGGTACCCTCGCCATACTTGGCATTCATCTTGTTGGCAATATCGAGGAAGAACTGCTTACGATCTTCGAATTTTTCGCGATCGTGGTCGCGGATGATATAGCTCATCTTAGCCTCCTCAGTACGAGTCTCCATGCTTATCAGATGGTAGAAGCCCTGATAACCCTCTGTAGTTTCAGGGATATCGGTTTCAGGGATAAGGCTATTGAATTCGCATGCCAAACGGTTAGCATTAATCATCTTACCCTTGGCATAGCCTGTATGCACGCTCACACCCTTGATAAAAACCTTAGCTCCTGCTGCGTTGAAATTCTCAAACTCAAGCTCACCTAAGTCGCCACCATCCATAGTGTAAGCCCATTGACAACCAAACTTCTCTACATCGAAATGATGGGCACCCATACCAATCTCTTCATCAGGATTGAAGCCTACACGGATGTCGCCATGCTTTATCTCGTCGTGGTCGCGCAGATAACACATAGCTTGCATTATCTCAGCAATACCAGCCTTATCATCGGCTCCGAGCAATGTATGACCATCGGTAACGATAAGGTCTTCGCCAACATGGCTATTGAGTTCAGGGAATTTTATTGGAGAAGAAACTATGCCTGGCGAAAGTTCTATGTCGCCACCTTGATAATTCTCCACGATACGTGCTTTCACGTCTTTACCGCTACAATCTGGGCTTGTGTCATAGTGAGATATGAAACCTATTGTTGGTACAGGTTTCTTGGTGTTGCCCTTTAGAGTGGCATATACATAGCCCTTGTCGTCCATTTCAACATCTGTAAGTCCCTCGCGAACGAGTTCTTCTTTCAGATAGTTGGCAAACACAAGCTGCTTTTCGGTACTTGGAACCGAAGTGGAATCTTCGTTCGACTGAGTATCGAACTTGGTGTAATTTAGAAATCTTTCTGTTATATTCATAGTCTTGTAAACAAGTGATGTTTTGAAATTAATGCGCAAATATACCTATTTATTTTAAAATAGCGAAGAGATTTCTCACATATTTATATTATATATAGGTTTTCAAAAGTTCAACAGCCAAGCTGATTAATGGTATAAAGGTATAATGGAGGATTATAATGGGAAGTTGTGGCTGTCAAAATGCCGATTCTTTGATATGCATCAAGAATTACATATTTAATGAATAATTTACTGGAAAATATTTGTTGTGCTCGCACACAATGCTTACCTTTGCATCGTCAAAAGGACAAAAGATTGATTCAGAAAGATTGTTTAGGTTAGTAATAGTTTAGGTTTTTAGTTATTTAAGATCAGGATTCTATTAAGGTATTGAGTCTTAGAAAAAGGTAAAAAAGAAAGATTGTTCAGGAAGGTATAAGTCTTAAGAAAAGGTAAAAAGGAAAGATTGTTCAGGACGACAGGTATTAGGTTAAGGTAAGAAAGAAAGATTGTACAGGACGACAGGTATTAGGTTAAGGTAAGAAGGAAAGATTGTTCAGGACGACAGGTATTAGATTAAGGTAAGAAAGAAAGATTGATCAGGAAAAGGTATTAGGTTAAGGTAAAAAATAAAGGATTGTTTCAGGCAGGTATTAGATAATAAGGTAAAAAGAACAGAGAAAAGATTGATAGGATAGCATAGAGATGTTGAAAGCCTGGCTTGCAGTTAGAAACTGCTTGCAGGCATATTGGGGACGGGCGCGTTCCTTTTTTTTTGCCCTTTTGCTAACTATATATCTTTTATCACATAAATTTCACTTGTATTCATCTAATTACGAAGGTAGAATAACGACAACTATGTTATAGCTGTTCGCTATCTGCTATATTTCAAACAATTAGCGAACAGCAAAGCTTCTACATAGTTTTTTTCTTAGAGTATTTATTCTAAGAGTTCTATTAGAACTTCAATTCTTTGAGTATGTTGCCATCCATGTCGAGCACCTGGATATGGCGATTCTCATAAATAGCAAGAGTTGGCAGATTGCCTCCCTTTGGGAATGTTGGCGAACCTGTATTGCATACTACAGTACCTTCTGCATCAACATCGAGGTGCCAAAGATGTGTGTGACCATAGAAGAGCACATCGGCATGGCATGATGGTTTATGGTCGGGATTATAGATATGACCATGTGTGAGCCAAATGCGTGTACCATTGTCAACAAGAAGCATAGAATCTTGGAGCACAGGGAATTGAAGTAGCATTTGGTCTACCTCTGAGTCGCAATTACCACGTACTGCCACTATATCCTTAGCCATAGCGTTGAGTCGTTCAACTATAGCCTTTGGGTCGAGACCTTCAGGCAATCCGTTGCGAGGACCATAGTTGATAATATCGCCAAGCAGGCATAGCATATCACATTTATTTTCGGCATATATCTTTAATGCCTTTTCCAACGATGGCAAAGAGCCGTGTATGTCGGAGAGAATAAGATACTTCATCGTATTTTTATTGTAGTTTTTTATTGTTATCTAATAGAACCTATCAGAATAAGGCTCAGCTATCTATATCTGATGATGCAAATTTAGCAATTTATTTTGTTTTAGCAAAATTGCTTAGTGTTGTTTCAGCTTTTTTCCTAAATGCTTATACAACCACACGAAGGCTGGAATAAGGAATAAATCTGCCATTACCCATGCCACAGGGTCACCATAGCAAACACCATACCATGCAAAAGCTGGTACGAGCCAAAGGCTTACTCCGCAGCGGGCTATCATCTCCATCACACCACTAAGCATCGAGAAATTGCTATAACCCAAGCCTTGGATGCTATAGCGAAATATCGTGAGCAGTCCGAGACAAGGGAAGAAATAGTTGGCTATTCGCATAAACTGGGCTGCAAGATTCACCACCTCAACTTCACCACTATCAACAAATAGCATCATCATATTATTGGCAAAAGGATAGATAATGGCAAAGGTAAAGATGAAATATACCACCATCACCTTGATGGCAGCTTTCACTCCCAGCTCTACTCTATCCAACTTGCCTGCACCAATATTCTGTCCGCAGTATGTAGCCATAGCCATGCCAAGATTTTCAAACACACAGGTGAAGAGATATTTTATTCGCATTGATGCTGTGAAGGCTGCTACATATATAGTTCCCAATGCGTTATTGGCACTCTGCAGCATCACTATACCAATGCCTGTAATAGAGAATTGTAAGCCCATAGGCACACCATTGTTGAGCAATATGCTAACCTTCTTGTTATCGTATTCTCGCTCGTTGCCTTGCGGAATGAGTATTTGCATATGCTTTTTGATGTACCACACGCAAAGAGCTACCGAAAAGCCTTGCGACAGCCATGTGGCAATACCGGCTCCTTCTACACCCAATCCCATAATGAGAATCAACACCACATCAAGCAATATGTTGACAAGCGAAGCAGCGATAAGGAAATAAAAAGGTTGCTTAGAATTTCCCAACGCTCTAATCTGACCCGACAGCAAGTTATAAGCTATAGTGAAAGGGATAGCAGCAAACTGTAATATAAGAAATGTGTAGGCATCATCAAAGACATCGGCAGGAGTGTTTACAAGATGCAATATCTTACCACAGAAGATGCACGACAAAAAGGTTATGACCACAGCTAAGACTATAGCTATGCGGATGCTATTGCTAACATAGGCTCGCATCTTGGCATAATCTTTAGCGCCAAAAGCTTGAGCCACAGGAATAGCAAAGCCTGCACATGAGCCATTACAAAAGCCCATTATCAAAAACATAATACTCGACGATGCTCCTACTGCTGCCAATGCCTCAACTCCAATCCATCTGCCCACAATAGCAGCATCGATGATGAGATACATCTGCTGTAGAATGTAGCCCATGATAAGCGGAATAGCAAAACTGGTAATAGCTCTTAGTGGCGAGCCTACGGTCATGTCGTTAACGCTATTGTTATTCATTTAGTTACCCTTTTTAAATTATAATGCTATAATATAATTATGTATATATACTCAACTTTCGCAAATGTGGAAGTTAAAGAATTTAAAGAAGTTAGAGAAGTTAAAGCCATATGCTTTATAGCTAAATATACAA
>JABLTL010135645.1_pt1 | contig 10079 bp, 7 predicted proteins | sample 7160151 | NCBI WGS metagenome assembly JABLTL01 (sample SAMN14651223, study PRJNA627086) | human gut metagenome | isolation source: feces | host: Homo sapiens
CCGTAGCCCGCTACGCCGCCCTCATTCGGATAAAATCTCCCACAAACTGGGACTCGCAGCTCACGAAAAGCCTTTTTCAGACACGCTCTGGCAGTCGATGGGCCATGGCGGAGAACATGGCAGCGGAAAACATGGAGATGGAAATCGGGGTAAGACGGAAAGGATAGGAAAAATGAGTGAGTATGTAAACGTGGTTGAGATTTTCGGAGAAAATGTATTTAACGATGCGGTCATGCAGGCCCGCCTGCCTAAAAAAGTGTACAAAGAACTGAAACAGACGATGGAAGAGGGAAAAGAACTGACGTTGGAGATTGCTGATGTGGTCGCTCATGAGATGAAAGAATGGGCGATTGAAAAAGGCGCTACCCATTACAGTCACTGGTTCCAGCCTCTGACGGGTGTAACTGCAGAAAAGCACGATGCATTTATCACAGCACCGAAAGCAGACGGAAAGGTACTGATGAGCTTTTCAGGAAAAGAGCTGATCAAGGGTGAACCGGATGCATCTTCTTTCCCGTCCGGTGGTCTGCGTGCGACTTTTGAGGCAAGAGGATATACAGCATGGGATTGTACTTCACCGGCGTTTGTGCGCCAGGATGCTGCAGGTGCAACCCTCTGCATCCCAACAGCATTCTGTTCATATACAGGAGAAGCACTGGATCAGAAAACTCCACTGCTTCGCTCCATGGAGGCCATCAACAAAGAAGCCCTTCGTCTGATTCGATTGTTTGGCAATACTACTTCCAAAAAAGTGACCCCATCTGTTGGTGCGGAACAGGAGTATTTCCTGGTAGATGCGGCAAAATTTATGAAGAGAAAAGATCTGATTTATACCGGAAGAACACTGTTCGGCGCGATGCCTCCAAAAGGTCAGGAGCTGGATGATCATTACTTCGGAACCATCCGTCAGAAGATCGCCGGTTACATGAAAGATGTCAACGAAGAGCTGTGGAAACTGGGTGTATCTTCAAAGACCCAGCACAATGAAGTTGCGCCGGCACAGCACGAACTTGCTCCGATCTACGCACCGGCAAACATCGCCGTAGACCACAACCAGATCATCATGCAGACGCTGAAACGTGTGGCAAGAAGACACGGTCTCAAATGCATCCTGCATGAAAAACCATTTGCAGGTGTTAACGGATCCGGAAAACACGACAACTGGTCTCTGGTTACCGATGATGGTATCAATCTGTTAGAGCCGGGAAAAACACCGCATGAGAACGTACAGTTCCTTCTGGTACTGAGCTGTATCCTGAAAGCTGTAGACCGTCATGCAGATCTGTTGCGCGAATCCGCATCCGATGTCGGTAACGATCACCGTCTGGGCGCAAACGAGGCTCCGCCGGCTATCATCTCCATCTATCTGGGCGAACAGCTGGAAGATGTGGTGGAACAGCTGGTAAGCACCGGTACTGCAGATCACAGCTTAAAAGGCGGCCGTCTGATGACCGGTGTGCGTACCCTGCCGGATCTGGCAAAAGATGCTACCGACAGAAACCGCACCTCACCATTTGCTTTCACCGGAAACAAATTTGAGTTCCGTATGGTAGGTTCCCAGGATTCTGTGGCAGCACCGAATATCGTTTTGAATACCATCGTGGCAGAAGCTTTCCAGGAAGCCTGCGAGATTCTGGAAAATGCGGAAGATTTCGATGTGGCAGTTCATGATCTGATCAAGACAAACTGCGCAGAACATCAGAGAATCATCTTCAACGGAAACGGATACTCCGATGCATGGGTAGAAGAAGCAAAACGCCGTGGTCTGCCAAACATCCGCTCCATGGTAGATGCCATTCCAGCGCTGACCACAGAGAAATCCATCGCCATGTTCGAACACTTCCATGTATTTACAAAGACAGAACTGGAGTCCCGTACCGAAGTCAAATACGAGACTTACGCAAAAGAAATCAACGTGGAAGCAAGAGCCATGATCGACATTGCCGCAAAACAGATCATCCCTGCCGTGATCAAATACGCAAAGCATCTGGCTGATGCCATTATCTCCATCCAGACCATCCCGGGTATGGACGTGAGCGTGGAGACCGAACTTCTGAAAGAAACTACAAAACTCCTGAGAGAAAGCCAGACAGCCCTCAAGACCCTTCAGGAAAAAACGGAAGCCGCATCCCTGATCGAAAACAACGAGCGCCAGGCAAGATACTACCACGATGAAGTAAACACCGCCATGGAAGCTCTGCGCAAACCAATCGACCAGCTGGAAATGATCGTAGACAAAGAAATGTGGCCAATGCCATCCTACGGCGACCTGATGTTCGAAGTCTAAACAAAAAATCAAACCAATTATATAAAAATAAATGCCCGCAAGTGGAAAAATCCCCTTCCACTTACGGGCATTCTTACGTTGCCAAGCATACGACAAAAAGGTCCGGTGGACCTTTTTTAGTAGAACATAAAATCTGTCAGTGTATGAAAATGGCAACACTATGAGGAGAGGAAACAATCACTCCAAAATACGTAAATCAGTTACTCATTTAAATCCATAATATTATGGAAAAAACGTATAACATACGACAACGTCATCCCTCCCAGTTGTCAATACCCAGCCGACAGAGGGCACACAGCCAGGGGCAGGGAACACTTTGTGGGCGTTTAGGGCAAGCTTTGAGATCCGACGCCTACGCAGACTTTCGCGAGGGTCAGCTGACCCTCGTGAATCATAGTCGGAGTTGGCGGCTAGCTCAAAGTTGCCCTGCCCACGTTCCCTGCCCCTAGCTGTGTGCCCTCTGTCGGCGTCCGCATATTCACAACTCACTTTCCCCATAAAAAGGAGGGTGCCAGCTACCTCCTTCCAAAGGTACCTGGCACAATTATGAAAAAGTGTTATCAAAAGTAATTCGCTTGTATCTTTCTTTTGATTTGTTATAATGTATTATATGCAACAGAAATGAAAAAATAATGATGCAAAAGTGAATGTATTTTGAAAGAAAAATGAACAAATTGTGAATAAAGGAGAAAAAACAACGATGGATGTACGAACATATCTGGAACAACAGCAAGTTCATCCCCAATTGATCCGCGCAGTAGAAGAATTCAGAAATCAGTACCCGGTAGAAGAAAAAGTAAAATACCGGGTAAGCGATCCTATGATGCCTTTCTACGGAACCGAGATTCTGGAGATGGGAATTGCCGCATTGCTGCAGAAAGAAAACCTGTTACTTTCCGGTTCCAAAGCCACCGGAAAAAATGTTCTGGCGGAAAATCTGGCATGGATCTTCCAAAGACCCACTTATAACATTTCCTTCCATGTCAACACAGGAAGCGGTGATCTGATAGGAACGGATACCTTTGAAGATAATCAGGTCAAACTGCGAAAAGGAAGCATCTATCAATGTGCGGAATACGGTGGATTTGGCATACTGGATGAAATCAATATGGCAAAAAACGATGCGGTATCTGTGCTGCATGCAACTCTGGACTATCGAAGAAGTATCGATGTGCCGGGATATGACAAGATTGAGCTGCATCCCGCGGCACGTTTTATCGGAACGATGAACTACGGCTATGCGGGGACCAAGGAACTGAATGAAGCGCTGGTATCCCGTTTTCTGGTGATTCAGATGCCGGACCAGAACGAAGAAACCCTGGAAAAAATATTTACCACTTCATTCCCGGAGGGAAAACCGGAAGCCATCGAACAGTTTATCGGACTTTTCCTGGATCTGCAAAAAAAGGCGGAGAACGGAGAAATATCCACAAAAGCTCTGGATCTTCGAGGAATCCTTGCTTCGTTGCGGGCGATCCGCCAGGGACTGAAACCGTCTCTGGCTGTGAGGATGGGTGTGATCAATAAGTGTTTTGACGGATTTGAAAAAGAGATTGTAGAAGATGTGGTCATGACCAGAATTCCGGAAGAATGGACCACAGCGCAGGTGTTTTAGATGAACAGAGAGGAACTGGAAGAAAGACAGCTAGAGATTGCAAACAGGATGAAAAACATCATCTGGACCGTGTGCGGCGATTACACGCTTGAGGCGAAGCCGGATGTGGAAGCCTTTTTGAAATCAAAATATATTGCCCTGTACGACGGGATCAAACAGGGAGCCTTTGCAAAATATTTTGAAAAAGAAAAGCTCAGTATGTATCTGGTAAAAAAAGTCTATCTGGGTGCCCGTGAGGATGCGCTGGTGGCAATCGCGCAGCTGTGTATGGAAAAAGCGGTGGGAGACCGGATCGCCCGGGAGCGAAAAGGTGTGTCTTCGATTCAGAAAAAAGCATATGAATATGTGCTGGATCACGAGATGGATATGCTGGTGAAATCAGAGTTCGGGCGGCTGCAGCTGGCGATGATGCGGCAGGTACTGACCGGGGAAAGGCGGTGTGAAGAGAAGATCCGGAAACAGCTGGACCGGATCGAACCGCTGGAGAAGGCAGCTGATACGATGGAAGTGATCCGCACGATCGACGACTGCTATAATGCCTGGGTAGATCCTGGATTCGAACAGATACACGGTGATCTGTCCAAAGTGCTTGCTGTCACAGTGGAAGAACTGATGGAATACAGCTGGCAGGATTTTCTGACAGAAGATATGTATGAAGAAAACTTTGAAGCCTACCTGGAACAGATGAGCCAGCAGATGACTGCCACAGGACAGAATCACGCAGAAGAAAAAAAAGACGAGAAAGAAAGTTCCAAGAAGAGAAAGATCGTCCGGGTATCAGAAGAAGATCTGAAAAAAGTATATACGTATATTGAACTGAATTTCGGGAAAACCTATCTGTCGCCGCTGGAAGAAAAAAAGATTAATTTTCAGTTATGCCGCGGTATCCATGCAGACTGTGGACTGTATTTTACGGATGGAATTCTGGCCAATCCGGTGAAGAAAAATTATCAGCTGGAGTATGCAAAAAAACAACAGGGGAAAAATAAATACGCTTATTATGACAATCACCGGACGGTAAAACAGAATATTGTGATTCTTTCCGGAATCCTGAAAAAAGCTATGGCCATGCGGCAGGAAGAGATAACAATCCTTTCCGACAGGGGAAAGATCTGCCCGGAAAGACTCTGGAAGATTGGGAGGAGCCGGGATGCCAAACTGTTTTCCCAGATCTGTCCGGCAGACGGAAGCACCTTTGTGGTGGATGTTTTGATCGATGCCAGCGGTTCCCAGAGGGTGCGGCAGGAACAGGTGGCACTGCAGGCATATATCATCATGCAGGCTTTGAGCAGCGTGCATATCCCGCATCGTGTGATGAGCTTTTGTACCTTCTGGGATCATACGATCCTGCAGCGATACCGGGAATATGATGAAGATGCATCGGCAAATGAAAAGATTTTTAATTTTACCACATCTTCCAATAACCGGGATGGACTGGCCATCCGGGCAGCTTCTCTGGGCCTCCTTGAACGGGAAGAGGAGCGTAAGATTATGATTATTCTCAGTGACGGAAGACCTTACGATGTGATTTTAAACCGCCCGAATGGGAGAAATCCCCAGCCGTATCAGGGAAAATATGCGGTGCGGGATACCGGAACAGAGGTACGACGGTTAAGAAATCTCGGAGTGTCTGTACTGGGCGTGTTCGCGGGAGAAGAGAAGGATCTGGAGGCAGAAAAAAAGATCTTTGGCCGGGACTTTGCCTATATTCGTGATATTTCCAGATTTTCCCGCATCGTTGGTAGCTATTTGAACAAACAAATAGAAGAAAATTGTTAATATTTCTCATTGAATCCGACAGAGGATTTTGTTATAGTAAGTTAGTCTGATTCTAAGCTGTTGAAGCTTTAGTAACAGTTTGGAGACTGAATATGAATCCTCTTCGTTCGGAGGATGAGACAAGGGAGAAAAGAAAAATGGACAAGAAGAACGAAAGCTTCAAGCCTTATATCAGTGCGGACAAAGTTCTTCCGGAATTTACCGTGACATCGATCCTGATGGGTATTATTCTGGCAGTGGTATTCGGCGCAGCAAACGCATACCTGGGATTAAAAGTCGGTATGACTGTATCTGCTTCCATTCCGGCAGCAGTTATTTCCCTGGGTGTGATTCGTGTGATCATGAAAAAGAACTCCATTCTGGAGAGCAACATGGTCCAGACTATCGGTTCAGCCGGTGAGTCATTAGCGGCAGGTGCAATCTTCACCATGCCGGCTTTATTCCTGTGGGCAGAGGAAGGAAAAATTGCTATGCCCGGTTACCTGGAGATTACCCTGATCGCCCTGTTTGGTGGTATCCTGGGTGTTCTGTTTATGATCCCGCTGAGAAAAGCACTGATCGTAGAAGAACACGGAATCCTGCCGTATCCGGAAGGAATGGCATGTGCAGAAGTTCTGCTGGCAGGTGAAGAGGGAGGTTCTAACGCTTCTACCGTATTTGCAGGTATGGGACTTGGTGCTGCATTCAAATTTATCGTAGACGGACTGAAAATTGTTCCGTCCGATATTGCAACTCCGAATATCAAAGGATATGCAGGCCAGATCGGTGTGGAGATCTACCCGGCACTGATCGGTGTTGGTTACATCTGTGGACCATCCATTTCCTCCTATATGTTTGCCGGCGGTATCATTGCATGGCTGGTTCTGATTCCGGCAGTTGTTTTCTTCGGTGGAAGCATCGATTTTGCCACACTTGGTAACACCGGTCTGGCAGGTCAGACTATCGCAGAAGTTTACGAAGCAAACGGAGCAAGTGCTATCTGGTCTAACGTTATCAAATACGTGGGTGCCGGTGCAATCGCTACCGGTGGTGTGATCAGCCTTCTGAAATCTCTGCCACTGATCATAAAAACATTTGCCGGAGCAATGAAGAGTCTGAAAAATACATCCGGCGGAACAAATGTCCGTACTGACCGTGACCTGAAGATGCCGGTTGTTCTCGGAATCATTCTGATCGTGATCATCCTGATCTGGCTGGTACCGTCTGTACCGGTAAGCCTTCTGGGTGCATTCCTGATCGCAATCTTTGGCTTCTTCTTCGCAACCGTATCTTCCAGAATGGTTGGTCTGATCGGAAGTTCCAACAACCCGGTTTCAGGTATGGCGATCGCAACTTTGCTGATTTCCACATTTGTACTGAAAGCTACCGGTAACACCGGTATGGCAGGTATGACCGGTGCTATCGCAATCGGTTCTATCATCTGTGTCATCGCAGCGATCGCAGGTGATACTTCTCAGGACTTAAAGACCGGATTTATCGTAGGTGCGACTCCTGCAAAACAGCAGGTAGGTGAGCTGATCGGTGTTGTTGCTTCCGGTTTTGCAATTGCAGGCGTTATGTCTCTGTTAAACAAAGCATGGGGCTTTGGTTCCGCAGAGATCCCTGCACCACAGGCTACTCTGATGAAAATGATCGTGGAAGGTATCATGGATGCAAAACTCCCGTGGGTACTGGTATTCATGGGTGTATTCCTGGCTCTGGCTCTGGAAGTACTTCGTGTACCGGTTATGCCGTTTGCCATCGGTCTGTATCTGCCGATCTACCTGTCCTGCGGTATTATGGTAGGTGGTGTGGTTCGTCTGTTCCTGGATAAGAAGAAAGAAGCAGAAGCGAAGAAGAAAGAAATGATCAGCAACGGTACGTTGTACTGTGCCGGTATGATCGCCGGCGAAGGTCTGGTTGGTATCCTGATGGCAGTTCTTGCTATCATTAAAGTGGGTGACAACAGTATCGGTGCTATCATCGGTGGTCTGTTCAATCTGTCTGGTGCAGCAGGAAACATTGTCGGACTGATCGTACTGGCTCTGATGATCCTGAGTCTGCTGAAATTCTCTGTATGGAGTAAGACAAAAAGCAAATAATGAGAGATAAAAGAAATTATCTGGATTTTGTTCCTGTAAAGAATCCACAGCTTCCCTGGCAGGAGGATGAAGGGGCAATCGTCACGGTGGAGGTTACTCACCGTGGCCTTGCCGCCAAAGTGGCACAGATTGCTTTCAACCGCCCAAAGGTAAGCCATATTCACATGGATGCATTCGGAAGTTTTATCTGGAAAGAAATTGACGGAGAACAGAACATCTATGAGATCGGACAGAAAGTGAAAGAACATTTCGGCAAAGAGGCAGAACCTCTTTATGAACGGCTGACAACGTTTTTTCGCATTCTGGCAGAGAACAAATATATCACTTATAAAAAATAACTGAAATTGGTTCACTGAATCATTACTATGCAAAATAATGAAAAACTGTATTTCGGGTAGAATAACCGGGAGGACAGAGCTTTCAGACAGCGGGCATAATGTGGTTCAGTGGACCAATTTTGGTTTTCAGGATACTTTTTTGAGGTAAAGAAAAGGCGTGGTGAAGAAATGAAGAGTATGATCAAACAAAAACCATGGATCAGAGATTATCTGCTGATTTTTATCGGTACGGCACTTATGTCGATCGCATTGAAATCCGCATTTGATACCAACGGGATCGTAGACGGAGGGTTCAGCGGCATCGCAATTATTGTAAAATCGGTGACGGAACCGCTGCTTCCGGGTGGTATTCCGCTGGGGGTGACCAACCTGTTGCTGAATATCCCCATGTTTTTCCTTGGTATCAAAATTATGGGCTTCGGCTTTATGGCAAAAACCATCTGGGGTACGGTCAGTCTGTCTTTCTGGCTGACCGTGATCCCGGTGATTCCACTGGTGGAGGGGGATATGGTGCTTGCAGTATTGATCGGTGGTGTTATCCAGGGAACCGGTATCGGTCTGGTATTTTTAGGGCGTGGAACCACCGGGGGAACGGATCTGGTGGCATCTCTGATACACCGGTATGTAAAACACATCTCGATTGCGCGGATCATGCAGGTGATCGACGGGATGATAGTGGTGATCGGAGCCTTTGTTTTCGGACCGACCAAAGCAATGTATGCCATCGTGGCAATTTATATCGTGGGAAAAGTAACCGACGGTCTTCAGGAAGGACTGAATTATGCGAAAGCAGTATATATTATTACGGATCATCAGGAAGAGGTATCGAGAAGAATTCTCGAAGATCTGGACCGTGGGGTGACCGGCGTCCATGCACAGGGTATGTATGCCGGTACAGAACGGCTGATGCTTTTTTCCGTTGTAGGTAAAAAACAGATCGTGCAGCTGAAAGAAGTGGTTGCACAGGTGGATCCGAAAGCATTCATGATCGTTACAGATGCCAGGGAGGTTCTGGGAGAAGGATTTCAGGAATATAAGGTGTGAACAAAATGTGAAAATCTGCTGTGATTGTTACTTTTTCATGTTTTTCTCTTTATTTTTTGTATATTTTATATTAGAATATGATTTAAGAGACTTTGCTTATCAGGGGTGGATAGCAGATTCTAAATAAACTATGTACTGAAAGAGGGTATGATTATGATTTCAAATCAGATACTGCAAAACACACTGGATGGTTTGAAAAATATTTCCAGAAGTGATTTCTGTGTGGCCGATACAGAGGGGAAAATCCTGGCATTCACAGCACAGAATCCGGAAATAAGCAGCAGTGATATTTTAGGATTTGCCGCGTCTCCTGCGGATAGTCAGGTGGTACAGGAAAACCAGTTTTTCAAAGTATATGATGAAAATCGGCTGGAATATGTACTGGTTGTCAGCGGGGGTAGTGAAGATACTTATATGATCGGTCAGATGGCAGCATTTCAGATCCAGAATCTGTTGGTGGTCTACAAAGAGCGCTTTGATAAAGACAATTTTATCAAAAATCTGTTACTGGATAACCTGCTTCTGGTGGATATTTATAACAGAGCAAAAAAACTGCACATTGATGTGGAAACAAAACGTGTGGTGTTTATCCTGGAAACCGGTCAGGGAAAAGATTATACGGCTCTTGAAAATGTAAAAAATATTTTTCAGGGGAAAAAGGGTGATTTTATCACCGCTGTGGATGAGAAGAGTATTATCGTGGTGAAGGAAGTAAATCCCGGCGACGGTTATGCAGAGATGCAAAAGATCGCAGAATCGATTCTGCAGGCGGTACGCGAGAAGGATGAACTTGTGCATATTGCATACGGAACCATTGTAAAAGAACTTAAGGAGGTCTCACGTTCTTACAAAGAAGCAAGGATGGCCCTGGATGTCGGAAAGATTTTCTTTGATGAAAAAGAAATTATTTAGGTTACTTAACATCCCAGATGATA
>JABLTL010145272.1_pt1 | contig 10079 bp, 10 predicted proteins | sample 7160151 | NCBI WGS metagenome assembly JABLTL01 (sample SAMN14651223, study PRJNA627086) | human gut metagenome | isolation source: feces | host: Homo sapiens
AGACAAACAAGAATTTATTTTTCAATAGCTTCCGTACGAATAATAAATTTCACACTTCCGCTCATATCATCTTTTAAACCGGAGAAGGTATGATAAGACTGTCCTGCATCCAGTACCAGATCCACGCGGTCTAACAATGCTTCCACATCTCCGTGATATGCATCACTCAGTTTCTGAATACCTTCCTCATCGAACTGAATCATGCCGTCACTGAGTGTCTGTGCACCATCTTTCAGTTTTGCGGCTCCCGAACTTAAATTTCCACTGTTATTATCCAATGCCGTAACTCCTGCTTTGAGTTCACCGCCTTTGCTGTTTAAGGTATTGACTCCTGCTTTCAAGGTTGCGCTGTTGCTGTCCAGTGTTTCAACTCCGGCATTTAATGTCTGGATTCCTTTCATCAATTCCGGAACACTGTTGTTCAGACTCTGCATACCGACTGCCAGCGGTTGGATCCCTTCACCATATAATTTCCGGACACCTGCGCTTAATGTCTGAGCACCTGATACCAGACCACCGTTTTCAATCTGAGAAGCGATAGCCGATTTTGCAGAAGCGATTCCACTCTTTGCACCTGCCACAGCACCCTGTTTTGCAGCTTCTGCGGCCATTCCGCCAATCTGGGTGGATGTACCGTCAGCAATTCCACTGATAAGCTGGCTTGAGACATTTGACACAGAAGATACTGACGCTGCTGTCATCTTATCTGCATATGCCTTTGCATCCGCTTCCAGTGCATCGCTCTTTCCTGCCTGTGCATATGCTTCTGCATTCAGCTGCTGATATGCAGTTTTGTATGCACCGTACATTGCCTGGCTAACACCATTCTCAACTTTGGACTGAAGTTCATCACTTCCTGTTAAAGCTGTTTTATACTGACCAGCTGCCTTTTTTGCGATTTCCTGATAGGTCTCGCCGTCTTTTGCAAACATCTGATTTACAGTTTCCTCTGCCTGAGCTGCTTCTTCCTCTGTCACTCCTGCATACAAAGCAGCATCCAGCTGATCGATTCCGGCAGAAATCTTTTGTGCACCACTGACAATGCCATTATCACCTTCGAAATAAGTCTGCACCTGCATCGCACCGCTCACCAGCTGTGTAATACCATCTTTAAAATCTCCCGATTTATCTGCCAGCTGCTTCGTACCGCCTGCCACCTGTGCCACACCGGCTGTATAACTGTCCACACCGTTTTTCACCTGTGCCACACCATCTGTATAGGCGTTGATCCCACTCTTCAATGTGGAAACACCGGAAGTATAAGCATTGATACCGTCCAGCAAGGTACCTGTTCCGTCTGCCAGTTCTCTGCTTCCGGACACCAGCTGTGCAGATGCATCACTGAGAGAATCGATCGCATCTTCAATACCGGACAGATCGATATCCTGATCCACATCCAGTTCCTGTAAAATATCACTCATCACGAACGTCATCGTCATATCCAGTGAAAAATCTTTGACATCTGCAGTCACTTCCACATAATCCGGAATATTCACATCCTCCAGATTCTTGCTGTCAAGATCCAGACTCTCGGACAAACCAGGAAATGCAAATCCCACAACCACCTGATTATTTCCGTCACTGACTACTTTTCCGTTTGTCACTTCCACATTTGTGAAGTTTTTATTCAGCATCATCCCGGTTACTGCCGCAAACGGCACATAGACACCATTCTCTGCTTTTTCCTTATTTGTGTAATCCGCACGGATCGTCACTTTTCCACTCTTGCCAGCCAGTTCCTCCGGTGTAATCTCCTCACCATCCAGATAATATGTCATTTTCATTTCGATTGGGAGATCACGATCTGTTTTTCCCTGATAGTAAATATCATTGCCATCTGCCTGCCAGGTCAGTGTTCCGTCTGCATTCTGCGTAAATTTTTCATCACCTTTTACATTTTCAATATCTGTCAGATCACTGACATCCTCGATGGTATCTGCACCGAGATAATTTTTCAGCCAGTCACTTACAATAACCTCATTGGGTGTTCCGTCCGGATCAGCCACCACATAAACGGTTTCTTCCTTTTCTGCTGCCGCGTCATTATCTGTTTTTGTCTGAGTTTTGAGCACCTGGGTCAGAACATCCTCCGCATCTGCAAAACGGTCTTCTGTGTCAGCATCACGCTCCTGTGTGGTTTCCTGAGCCGTTTTTGCTTTTTGTCCATAGACATGATACGCACCCACACCACCGGTCACGATCACTGCTGCCAGTACGCAGGCACCGGTACGAATTACTTTTTTTGATTTAAGAAACTGTTTTACTCTTGAAAATTTCATTTGCTTTTTTCTCCTTTTTCTTTACTCCAAAACCTGCGCTTGTTGCACATATTACCTTGTCAAATACCATATACATCGCCGGCAGTACAAAGATAACGACTACCATACTGATCAGGGCTCCCCGAGCCATCAGAATACACAGCGAACTGATCATGTCGATGTTGGAATAGATACCAACACCAAATGTAGATGCGAAAAAGCTCAACGCACTGACTACAATAGACTGGGCGGAAGATGCCACTGCATGCTGCACCGCATCCTTTTTCTCCATCCCGGCTGCCCGTGCACTCTTGTAATTGTTTGTCATCAGGATTGCATAATCAACAGTCGCACCCAGCTGAATGGTTCCGATTACAATGGATGCAATAAACGGAATTGATGTGTGCGTGTAAAATGGAATTGACATATTTACAAAAATTGCAAACTCGATAACTGCCACCAGAATGATTGGCAGCACCAGCGAACGGAACACCATTGCAATGATCACAAAAATAGCCACGATTGAAATCGCACTGACTACTTTAAAGTCTGTATCTGTAATAGTGATCAGATCCTTCGTACACGGAGCTTCACCAATCAGCATACCGTTTTCATCATAATCTGCCACAATTTTATTGATCTCATCAATCTGAGTATTTACTTCATCCGAAGCGGTCTTATACTCTGAGCTGATCAGAATCATCTGATATTTATCATCCTCGATGATTTCCCGGACGGACTGTGGAATCATATCTTTCGGTACCGAAGGGCCTACGATGCTGTCAATACCGATAGCCGTTTTGACACCATCTACCTTATCAATACGATCCAGCATTGCCTGCGCATCTTTTGCTTTCATATGACTGTCTGCCAGCAAAATGTGCGTGGAATTCATATCAAATTCTTCATCCAGTTTCTGGTTTGCCATGAAGCTTTGCAGATCCTCCGGCAGTGTACCGGCCAGATCATAATAAACTTCCGCATTTTTCTGCCCGTAAATAGCCGGAAGCAGAAGCACTGCAAAGATCAGCAGAAAAACAGGGAAACGTTTTGTCACAAAACCGGACAATTTTCCAATATCCGGAAGGATTGCTTTGTGTCTCGTTTTTTCCAGCGGTTTATCAAAAATCAGAATCATGGACGGCAGGATTGTAACACATCCAATCACACCGAATACAACACCTTTTGCCATAACGATTCCCAGATCCATACCCAGTGTGAAACTCATGAAACACAGAGCAATAAATCCGGCCACCGTCGTAACAGAACTTCCCACAACAGAGGTAACGGTCTGGGCAATGGCATGTGCCATGGCATTTTTATGATCCTCCGCAAATATTTTCTTCTGATTCTCATAACTGTGCCACAGAAAAATCGAATAATCCATGGTCACACCGAGCTGCAGCACCGCACTCAACGCCTTGGTCACATAGGATATCTCTCCCATAAACACATTTGTTCCCAGGTTATATATGATTGCCATACCGATACTCAGCAGGAAAAAGATCGGAATCAGGAACGAATCCATGGTCAATGACAATACCACCAGCGACAGGATCACCGCCAGCAATACATACACCGGAACTTCCTTGTCAGACAGATCCCGGATATCCGTAACAACCGCTGACATACCACTCAGGAAACACTGTTCATTGGAAATGGCACGAATCTGCTCCACCGCTTCCATTGTCTCATCCGCCGACATTGTCGTGTCATACATGATAAACATCAGTGTACCTTCATCGCTGAGAAATACTTTCTGCATCTTTTCCGGCAGCATATCTGTCGGAATACTGATATCTGCTACGCTGTCATACCAGAGCACTGTCTTGACATGATCCACATCTTCGATTTTTGCCTTCAGGGCACTGATCTCTTTATTCGACATGCCATCAACCACAAAGGTTGAAAACGCTCCTGTTCCAAATTCATCTACCAGGATATCCTGGCCTTTCATCGTCTCGATATTCTCCGGCAGATAGGAAAGAATATCATAATTCACTCTTGTGTGCAGATAGCCAAGCACGGACGGGATCAACAGCAGGATTGCTGCAATAAATATGATGATCCGCGACTTGACTACACCTTTTCCAAATTTCAGCATCTTTTCTCATCTCTTTCTGTTCTATATTTTACAACTGTATCAGCACCTCATAGGCAGGTGCCTGTTCGTTGTAATAGAATAGAAAAAAAGATTGGATAATAAAATATCCAATCTTTTTTGAGTGTATCACTTTTATATTCATTTTCTTATATATGCATACATTTTGTATACATATACGTTTTTTGTATATGAGTAAAATACGCATATGTGTTATTTGTATTTATACTACTTACATTACCTGATTATCAGCAAACTGCGCAACTTACCAAAAGCAGTTTCACATACCTCCCATTCTAATTTCAAGAATGCCGGCGGCTATATCAGATAGGCGATTGAATCCCACCTTTAAATATCTGCCAGCACATCTGCCAGAGAACGTGTAATCATAAAACCATATACCTCCACCAGCTCTTCCGGTGAAATCTCCATACCGCTCTCAATCCAGGTCATCATGATATACGCCATCGTCTGGGAATAATAAGCCGCAATCCGCTCCGGAGTAAGCCACTGGTTTTTCGGAACTTTTCCTTTCATCTTCTCCTCAATCATGCCGGTAAGAAGAGAACGGATGCCAATCTCCACCATCTCCCGGAAGGAATTCTGACCTTCCATCCTTCCGACACACATGTAAAAATTTTTTTCTTTCTGCATCTTGGAGAAAATAATCTGCATCGCCTCATTGATCATACCATTTTCCACCAACGGCTGAATCGGAAGAAGGATATCCTGAACCAGAATCCACTCCAACAAACCATATTTGTCACTGAAATGGTGATAAAACGTCGGCCGGATCACTCCTGCCCCATCCGTAATCTGTTTGATCGTAATCTTTTCCACCGGCTGTTCACATGCCAGCTTCTTAAAACTCTGTGCCAAAGATACATTCACCGGTAGTTTCTGTCCGTCATTCATGTTAAATTCCCCCATACATTCAAGTCGAACGCACGTGAGACTTGGTGCGTGATTCTGGTCAGCAAAAGCTGACATATTCTTCTCAGAATCACTGCACATCCTCGCGGAGCGTTTATCTCAGTCGGAGATTGAACTCCCACTGAGAAAGATTTGTTATTGTTCACCACTTGCAGAAGTGGGAGTCTCAACTCAGACTGAGATAAAACTGTAAATTGGGGGAGAAAAGAGGGAATCGTAAAATGGCACAGGGAAATCCGTTACCGGGAGAAAAATATTTACATTTTAAAAATAAATTGTATCAGGTGATCGCAGTGGCAAAACATTCAGAAACCATGGAACCATATGTGGTATATCAGGCATTGTATGGAGATTTCGGCGTGTATATCCGTCCATATGATATGTTTGTCAGTGAAGTGGATCACGAAAAATATCCGGAGGTAACGCAGAAATATCGATTTGCATATGTAGATCATACAAAGAATGAGACGCTTCGAACGGAGCATGCAGAACATAAGAAAATACCGGTAAATCAGAATGTGGAACAACAAGAAAACGTGCCGGATGTAACTGCCGCTGTTTCGACGGCAGAACTTCAGGAACAGAATATGGTTCAGAGAGAATCAGATGTAGAAGAACAGATCAATCCATGGCTGCTTCGGTTTCTGGATACGGATACGATGGAGGAAAAATATCAGATTGTCTGTGATATCAAGAACGATATCACAGATCGGCTGATTGATGATCTGGCAGTGGCAGTGGATGTGGTCATTCCGGAGGGAAAATTATCCGACCGCTATGAACAGCTGAAATACTGCATCCGGACCAGACAGAAATATGAGCAGACATCTCTCTGGAGAAAATAAATTCGGATTGGAGCTTTATGGGCAAAAGGTAACAATGGGATATCACTGGTTATCTTCCGGCTGATATCCGTAGCGGCTCATATAACTGTTGTGATATTTGCCGGAATAGGTGACATCTTTTGCAAACCATTCCGGGGGCGTAAAGGCGTTGGCTTCCTCTTCAGAAGAAAATTCGACTTCTGCCAGAATAAGAGGCGCGAGATCACCTTCAAAAATATCAAGCTCAATGGTATAAGGATCCAACGGAATACAGTAGCGCTTTTTGGTGATAAGCAGTCCATCTGTTTTTTTGCGCAGGTGAGCATAGCTTTCAGCAGTCAGTGGAAGATTGTATTCTTCCCGGGTCATGAGTCCGCCGGATTTGTAAGTGAGAAAGTAGGAATCATCTTGTTTGCGGATGCGCACGACAGGATTGGTACACAGATAACCCTGTTCGATTTGGAGGTATGGGTATTGTTCCAGATGTTCCGGTAACTGCCGGATTAAAAATTTACGTTCGATTTCCATAAAGTAAAATCTCCTTCTGCAATTCGTATGGTATCTTTTGACCTCAACATCTTTATATCGAATAGAGGGAAGGATTGTGGGCGTGCAAAGCACGGAGCAATCCGTGTGATCAGGATTTGGGCGTTTTGATATCCAAATCTTATATCAACAATTATATCGTAATGGGAGCAGAAAATTCAAGGTTTGAAGAGCAAGTAGCGAAAGCGGATTGCGAATGTCCGCTTTACTTCATGTTGCGAATGACGTGCGTGAATTGTAACGAATATTATGTAGAAAGGATAGATGATCATGAGTAAAATAGCTGTATTATGTAATGATGGAGTAGAAGAAATTGAATGCCTTACAGTAGTGGATTTTTGCAGAAGAGCCGGAATTGAGGTGTTGACGGTATCTGTAACCGGAAAACGACAGATTATGGGAGCACACCAGATCTGTTTTCATGCGGATGAAGTGTATAATGATATGAATTTTGAGGAATTTGACGGTATCGTGTATCCGGGTGGACCGGGCACAGGGGTACTTGGTGAAAAACCGGGTGTCAAAGAATTGGCTCAGAAATTTTTAAACAGTGGCAAAATGCTGGCAGCAATCTGTGCTGCACCGGGTATGATTTCTGAGACTGGTATTTTAAAAGAAAAACACGCTACCGGTTATCCGGGCTGCAATCCGCAGGGCGGTGCAATCTGGAGTGAGGATACAGCAGTGACAGATGGCAATCTGATCACCGGTAAAGGGCCGGGAGCTGCGGCAGAATTCTCCATTGCGATCATCCGTTATCTCGAAGGAGATGCCAAAGCAGATGCAATCCGTACTTCTACGATGATGCCGTAATGCACATTTCGTGCAAACGTGCATTTGTGCGAAAAGAAGTCAAACAACGAAAGAAAAAGAATTTTTTTCCAGTTATAAAAAATACATCTTCGTTCATACTAGGAACAAGACAGAATACTTCAAATCGGATACTTTTGTTGATGCGAAATTGGATTGCGAATGTCCGCTTTACGGTACGTGAGATTCGATTCAACAAAATTACCGGAAGAAGAACGTCTGTCTTTACTATAGAGAAAAAATCACGGAGGTGTAACAACATGAGTAATTCTAACAGCTCAAACAAAGTGTCAGTTCCGGAGGCAAAAGAAGCAATGAACCGTTTTAAACAGGAAGTGGCATCCGAACTTGGTGTACCTTTAAAAGAGGGCTACAACGGTGATCTGACTTCCCGCCAGGCAGGATCCATCGGTGGTGAAATGGTGAAAAAGATGATCATGAAACAGGAAGAGCAGATGTCCAACAAATAAGGACTGCATTTCTGAGAAGATCAGAGAGAAAATCATGGACGAAATAGAATCAGGCACAAAGTTTTGCAGGTGTTCATGAGCAAGTGGCGAAAGCGAATTGCGAATGTCCGATTTGCCGGTAAAACGAGACAGACTTTATCTGCATTCTGCCTGAAGATATCAGAACATGAAAAATGAAAAAGGAGCAGCTGCAAAAAGGCAGCTGCTTCTTTTTTTTGTCAGAATGTTTGTAGTTTCGAAACGAAAACATTTCTATTGTTACAATAATATACCACTGAATCAATATTCTGTCAATTCAAAAGTTAAGATTTTTGAAGTAAAAAAATGAGACGAAAATTTGTGCATTTTTACGTCAAAACAACAATTGACAATTTGGCTGTCTGGGGATATTATAATGACAACAGCTGTTGAAACAAAAGGAATTAACTTTTGAAAAACAATCAAAAACAACAATAAAAAGAAAATATTTTTATTGTTGCAAAAGTGAAAAAACGGGAATAACATGTAGAAAGGAGCTTTTATTATGAAAGCAAAAGGAGTAAGATTACACGCAGCAAATGATCTGAGACTGGAAGAGTTTGAACTTCCGGAAATCACGGATGATGAGATTCTGGTGAAGGTAGTATCCGACAGTATTTGTATGTCGACTTACAAATGTGCGATCCTCGGAATTATGTTATGCTCCGGTATCTGCTGTTGTAACACAGTCCAGTGCTATTCTCGGAAGAGATGGATGCCTGAACTTTTTCGCAGGTCCGACAGACAAAAAATTCAGTGCAGAGATGAATTTTTACGATGTACATTATAATTCTACTCATGTAATGGGAACTACAGGCGGAAATACCGCAGACATGATCGAGTCTCTGGAGCTGACGGCAGCAAAACGCATCAACCCGGCTGTTATGGTTACACATATCGGGGGTCTGGATGCGGCAGCAGAGACAACACTGAACCTTCCGAAGATCCCGGGTGGAAAGAAATTAATTTATACACATTTAATTGCAAACTTTATCACAGAAAAATAAGAACTGTCAGAGTTTTTCGATCCCGTCAGGATCCTGGATTCTGACGGAGAGGAGAAAATTATGGATACAATGGAAATGCGCAGAAATGCAATTGCGGAACTGGTGAATAAACATGGAACCGTAAGTTTTGCACAGATTAAAGAACAGTTTCCGCAGGTGTCTGAAATGACACTTCGTACCGATCTGAAAGCACTGGATGCGGCAAAAGAGATCGTAAGGATACACGGAGGCGCGAAGTCCGTACAGCTGGTGATCGGAACGGACGATTATCTGACCCGGCGTGCGGTACGCAACATACAGTCCAAGCAGGAGATTGCAAAAAAAGCAGTGCAGCTGGTTCTTCCGGATACCGTGATTTTTCTGGATTCCGGAAGCACCACCACAGAACTGGCACGGATTTTCCCGGATCAATCCAATCTGATCTATACCACAGGACTCTCCTGTGCCACAGAACTTGCAAATCTCACAAAACCGGTCATCATGCTGCCAGGTGGACAGCTGAATCGTTACAGCATCAGTATGTACGGTATCTCAGCCATCCGGGAACTGGAGCAGGTGAACTTTCATCAGACATTTTTAGGGGTAACAGGGTATTCGATGAAAGCAGGGTTTACCTGTGGAAACAATGAGGAGGCCATGTTGAAACGGACCGCTATTGAGCAGGCAGAGCAGGTGGTTGTCCTGATGGATTCCTCCAAAACAGAGGTGAAGAGTACATATACGATCTGCGGGCTGGCGGATGTGGATGTGATCATATCCGACGGTCAGCTGCCGGAAGATTTTCTGGTGGAATGTGAGACTCATCATATCACAGTGTATTAAAAGATAAGATTTCTGCATATTCCCATTGTTCCCTGTTTATATGGAGACAAAAGTGGGAGGTATATTGTGAAAAACAAAGTACAGAAATTCGGTAAGTTCCTGTCAGAAATGGTAATGCCGAATATAGGAGCGTTGATCGCATTTGGTTTTCTGGCTGCAATGATTATGGGACCGTTGGCAGGTTTTTGTATTAAAAAATTTGATCAGCTGATGGATGGTCATATGCCGGTCGGATTTGAACGCAGAATAAGCATTCCCCCGCTTCAAGTGCGTAGAGCACTAAGCGGTGG
>JABLTL010048152.1_pt1 | contig 10077 bp, 7 predicted proteins | sample 7160151 | NCBI WGS metagenome assembly JABLTL01 (sample SAMN14651223, study PRJNA627086) | human gut metagenome | isolation source: feces | host: Homo sapiens
ATTACCTGCTGAAGAAAGCGGAGCAGGATTATGGAAGAAAGATGTATTTCCTGGATCGGGACAAGAAGCTGATCTATGGCAGTGAGGACGAAGAGTTCCGGGAAAACTGTCTGGTGATTGCAGATACTGCGCCGGAACGCATCTTTACCGCGAAGCTCCCGAATGAAACAAGGCGGACGAATGACTGCCGGAAGATTCAATACGGAGGTCACAGCTATTATTTCTGCCGGATAACCATGGATCATTATCAGAATGGTCAGGTTGTGATCCGGGAAAATAAACCGGAGGAGATCGATCTTCCGACCTTGTGTCTGCTGCTTGCCAGAGCGATAGAGACACGGCTGAAGGCATCCATCTTCGTATCTATGGATTATGATCGCACCTTCGAAGCGCTGATTGAGGATATGGCGAACGGAAAAGTGAATGAAGAGAAGGATTTCGAGAGGAGATTCCTGGCGCTTCCGCACCCGGTACAGCCGGTGATTCGCTGCATTGTGATCCGATTCGATTCCGACAGTCTGAACGATCAGCTGCATCTGCAGCTATTGCATACGTTGGAACAGGAATTCCCAGAGTGTAATACGGCAGTCCGGCGGAATGAAGTGGTACTGCTGCTGACCTATGAAGAAGGACCATCAGATCTGGAGCCGGAAGTGCGGGAGAAGCTGGAGAAGATTCTTGTGCAATACCGGGCTTCCGCCGGAGTCACGGAGCCCTTCCGGCGGTACGGTCATTTTATGACGCAGTATCGGCTGGCGAGAAAACTCTTAAAGATCGGGCTGATGGTTCGTTTCCATTCGGAGGAGCGGATCTTTACTCGTGGAAACTATATGGATTATCAATTGATTGATATGGCGCTTCGTTCCTTTGTGCAGGAGTACGGGCATTACAATTTCGCGTATCTGATTCATCCGTCGGTTGTACGGCTGGCGAAGTATGACAAGCTCCACGGGACAGATTTTCTGCCGCTGCTTCATGCCTATCTGATCAACAACCAGAGCGCGAGCAGAACAGCCTCCAGCCAATATATGCACCGCAATACCGTGCTGAACAAGATTAAGAAGATCAGCTCGCTGATCGGCTGTGATCTGAATGATCCTTCGGTACAGCATCAGTTTCTTCTGTCCTGTTGTCTGATGCGATACAGTAACTGTTATTTACACAGGGATCTTCTGGCATCGGATTTTGTGTTCTATGAAAATGGAAAGCCGGAGGGAAAGGAAAATCTGTAGTTCCCGGTGGGAGAAAATAATCCTTCCTTGTGACAAAAATACAAAAAATTTTCTGAATTTGTGCAGCCCGTCTAAGATGAGGCTGCACTTCTTTTTTATAGTTCACTAATTTCCCAAAAACATATAGAATGAAGACATCTTCTAAAGCAGTACTGCCTGCGGGAGCTTGTGTGTAAGACAAAATCCTGCTTTTCGCCCTCAGGCGAAATCGGCTGAACCGGACAGCCGGAGAAAATACATATTAGGAGGCGTAGCTTCATGGCATTAACCATCATCTTTTTTGCGATTGTAGCAGCGATCATCTTTATCGGTATCAAGCGAAACGTGAACTTTGGTCTGCTTGGTATTATTGCGGCTCTGGGAATTGCTATACTGGTAAAGGGAGAATCTGCCACACAGGTCATCACGGAAAGCTTTCCGCTGACTCTGTTCTTCAACCTGTTCATAACTACGTTGTTTTACGGATTTGCAAACGCGTCTGGCGCGATGCACGGTGTTGCGCAGCGAATCGCGTACAAATTCCGGAATCACAGCGCGCTGCTTCCCTTCGTCGGCTATGTTCTGACGATTGTGGTATCCGCAATGGGACCTGGCGCGATGTCCACTCCGATTATCGTATCGGCGCTGGTATTCTCCCTGGCGATGCAGGCGGGATATCATCCGATCCTTGCTTCCCTGGCGGTATGGTCGGGAACCATGGTTGGCGCGGCGATGCCGTGGATGTCTGACTGGCAGAACCGTGTCGGCACATATCAGGCTCTGCTTGGGGATGAATATCTGCCTCAGATCGAGCACTCGGTATTTCTGCTGATGATCTGGTTCACGGTTGTGTACACGGTGATCTTCATTGCGGCATATTTCTTCTTCGGCGGTCACAAGAGCCACGGCAAGGTGGAAGTGGAGAAGCCGGAGCCGTTTGCGAAGAACCAGAAGATTTCCGTTACGGTTGTCCTTGCGGTTGTAATCCTCCTTGTGGTTCCTGCTTTTGTACAGAAGATTGTTCCAAACCCGGTAACCGCCTGGATGGCGTCTAATCTGTCCATGCAGTTGCTGGCATCCGTTGGCGCAGCGATCCTTGCGATCCTTCAGGTGGCGAACTTTAACGATGTATTAAAGAATCAGGTTCCCTGGGGTATCATCCTTACGGTATGCGGTATGATGTTCCTGATGAAGCAGGCGGATGCCATGAACGTGGTTACCTCGTTCGCGACGCCTCTGGCGAATGCGAACCTGCCGATCTGGTTGCTCCCGGCAGCGCTGCTGGCAGTTAACGGTATCCTGACGTACTTTTGCGACGGCCGCGCGGTATCCCCGATGCTGCAACCGCTTTATCCGGTATTCGTAGCGCTTGGCTGCCCGGTGGAGGCTGTATTCTTAAGCCAGATGTTCGGCGGCACCGGCCCTTCCTTCAGTCCATTCTCTACCGGCGGTGCGATGGCTCTGAACGGCTGCCCGGATGAACTCAGAGAAAAGACGGTGCGTGTGCAGATGGTAATGCCGTGGGTGATTCTTGTATTCACGTTTATCCTGTCGGCAATCGGTGTATTCAGTTGGTTTACCGTATAAGACAGAAAGAACGGAGGACTCTCCATCATCGAAAAAGAGAGTCCTCTTTTTCGAATCAAAACCAAATCCGGATTAAAAGATATCTTTTATCGAAAAGGAGTTTTTCGTATGAGCATTTTACAATATCATTTCCGTTCCCGTATATTAAAAATGAATACCACAATCACGGTTACCATCCCGGAGCCTTCGGATCACCGGACGCCGCCGGAAATGCCCCTGGATGAAATCTATCATGGAAAGAAATACCCGACGATCTATCTCTGCCACGGCGGCGGAGGCGACAATACGTTGTGGACGCGCAATACGAGAGTGGAGATGTATGGCAATGAGAAGCGTGTGATGACCGTTTCCATGGATCTGGAGGAGAGCTTCTGCTGCGATATGAAATGCGGAAGGAAATACTTCACTTACGTTACGGAGGAACTGCCTCGGCTGGTGCAGGCGCTGTTCCCATCCTCTCCGGCCAGAGAGGATAACTTTGTCGCCGGATTTTCCATGGGTGCGCACTGCGCTATGAAGATCGCCCTTCGCTGCCCGGAGAAATATGTGGCCGTATGGTCCATGTCCGGAGCTAAGGATCAGGTGAAGATGGATGAGCTGGCAAAAGCTAGGGGCATCATGGCGTCGAACGATCTGATCGAGGCGGCATTCGGACCGATGGACCAGGTGCGGGGCGGCGAGAATGATTTGCCGGGTCTTGCGAAGAAACTGGCGGAATCCGACCAGCCTCGCCCGATGATCTTCCATTCCTGCGGTCGTCAGGATTATGGTATGGAGCTATGCCGGGAATTTGCAGATTACCTTACTTCCCTTGGGCTGAAGAATGAATTCTATACGCCGGATGGCTCGCACGACTGGTACTATGTGGATACGATGATAAAGAAAGCTATCTTTGAGGCGTTCCCGATCCGTGAAGTTGCATATTAGAAAGCAGCAAATCAGTAAACTGAGAAGGAAAAACTGTGTATGCAAGAATATAGAGAAGAATACAAAAAGAAAAGCAAAGCAGACTTAAAAAATTATTAAAAAAACGACTGGATTCCGGTATCGACTCCGGAGGAACAGGGAATCCCTTCAATTGCGATTGTACATTTCCTGGAGCAGATCCGGGCGCGCGATCTGGAGCTTCACAGTCTCCAGGTAATAAGAAATGGATCCCTATGCATCAATGCGGTGGCAGCACCTTATCGCTGGGACAGCTTTCACCGGATCTTTTCAGCGGCGAAGGGGATCGTGGCGACAGCCATGTTGTTCGCAATCCAGGAAGGATATTTTCAGATGGACGATCCTGTGATTCCACTGCTTCCGTCGGAGTGGATTCCGGATGAAAGGGATGAGCGTTGGGATCGCCTGACGGTCTATCATCTTCTGACGATGACCAGCGGACACGACTGCGATACTTTCTTTAAAATGTGGGGAAAGAGCAGCTGCTGGGTGAAGACATTCTTCGAGACGCCTCCGGTCTATGAACCGGGAACCTTTTTCTGTTACGATATGGGCGCGCAGTATGTGATGAATGAGATTATTGCGCGTCAGACAGGGCTGGATACCGGAAAATATCTGAAGCGCCGTTTCTTTGATCCGCTGGGAATCGAATATACGAATAATTATACCGAACCGGAAAAACTGTTCTTTTCGTCCTCCATTCAGTTTCAGCCGGATGCCCTGACGAAGATTTCGCAGTTCTACCTTCAGAAGGGCGTATGGAACGGCGAGCAGCTGCTGCGGAAAGATCTGGCGGAGGAGCTGGGCGCACATCACTGCCCGAGCTTCCACTACGATCCTAGCGGAATTACCGGGCAGCCTGGTGGCACCTGGGAGGGCTACGGTCTTCATATGTGGCGCATGGAGGGCGGCGGATATGCGTTCCGTGGCGGTCAGGGTCAGGTTGGTATGGTTCTTCCTTCCGAGAATATGGCAGTCGGGTTGATGTGCGCCGCGCATAATCACGGCGAGCTGGTGGATATCTTCCATCAGACCATCCGGGGCGAGTGCTTCAAACGCCCGCTGCCGGTTGACCCGGCGGCCTCCGCACTGGCAAAATCCATGCTGGCAGATCTGAACCTGGCTCCGGCGAATGTATCGGATCGTTCCTCCCTGGCGGAGAAGTACAGCAATGTGAAGTATGAGTTTGTGCCGAATCTGGTCGGACAGAAGGAACTTTCTTTCACCTTTGAGACGACTCATGTAAGTATTCATTCTGTCAGTGAGACGGAGGAGAAGACGGTTCTCTGCGGACTTGGCGGCGCGTGGCCGGAAGGAGAGCAGGGCTATATCATGAATCGGAATCATCCGGATCATATCTCCGATCTAGATCGGATTTTTGGCTATGATACGCATAAGACCATGTACAGTGGCGGATGGAGAAGCCCGAATGTGTTTGTTTTCTATATGCGCAGCGCGTCTCTGCTGTGTGACTACCGTTATGAATGCACATTTCTGGAAGATGAGTTGGTCGTGAAATTATCGTTTAATACAATTATGCCGAGAAATAAGTACAAGGATCGCACGAAAGCGCCGGATGTTTATATTTATGGCAGACGAAAAGGAGGGAACGAGGAATGAAGCTGACTATGTATGGCGTGGGCGACTGCGCACCCTACCGGAATGATCTCGACAGTTCTTTTCGTCATGTAGCAGAAACTTTTAGAAATGCAGATCTGACTTTCGGACAGCTGGAAGCGGTTCTAAGCCTTCAGGGAACGCCGTCTTCCTGTACGCGTATGCCTTGTTCCTCACGGCCGGAAGTCGCTGACGCAATGAAGCGGGCAGGGTTCGATGTCGTATCCTTTGCCTCCAATCACGCGCTGGATTATGGCAGAGAAGCTTTTCTGGAAACGCTGGATCACCTGAATGCAGCGGGGCTTGCCGTGACGGGAGCCGGAAAGAATGAGGAGGAGGCTAGAAGATATCCTATCGTAGATGTAAAAGGCACGAAGGTTGCTGTGCTGGGTTACTGTTCTATCCTTCCGCAGGGCTTCTGGAGCCGGGAGCAGCGTCCCGGGTGCAATCCGGCCAGAGGCCTGACCGCCTATGAGGCGGTCGAACACGATCAGCCGGGGACTCCCTGCCGGATTTACACCTTCCCGCATCCGGAAGATCTGTCCCATATGATTCAGGATATCGAGAAAGCGAAGGTGGAAGCGGATGTTGTAATCGTCTCCATGCACTGGGGCATCCATTTCAAGGAAGCGGTAATTGCGGAATATCAGCGGTACTATGCGCATTTTGCTATTGACCACGGAGCAGATCTCGTACTGGGACACCATGCGCATATTCTGAAGCCGATTGAGATTTATAAAGGAAAAGCAATCTTCTACAGTCTGGGAAACTTTGCAATGGAAGAAGTGACTGATATGCTACGGGATCAGGCGACGCTTCATCAGGATATGCTGACGTCCAAAAATCACATGGAGATGACAGCGATTTCCGATGGTTTTAAGACGACGAAGCGCAGCTTCCCAATGGATTGTTACTATACGATGGTAGCAAAATGGGAAGTAGAACAGGGAAAGATTACGAAAATCTCCTGGCTTCCGGCTTATCTTCCGGCAGACGGCGCCCCCTATCTGGTAAAGAGAGACGATCCGCTGTTCGGGGAAATCCTAGACTATATGAATAAAATTACAGCTCACGAAGGACTGATGACAGAGTACTGGATTTGTGGCGATGAGATTGTGCTGACGGAGGCTGCCTATGAATAGAAAGACACAAACTATGACGGAAAGACTGGCGGAATTCGTCACAGAGCTTACATATGAGCAGATTCCGGAGCATGTGATCGAGACGCAGAAGAAATCAGTATTGGATGCGCTGGGAATTACCTACGGCGCGCTGCCGCTGGGAAATGGCTGCCAGGCGATGATTGGTCTGGCGGAGGAGTGCGCGGCCGGAGGACGGGAGGAAGCCGTAGTCATTGGAACCGGAAAGCGGCTTCCTGTCGTATGGGCGGCTTTTGCAAACGCGTCTATGGCGCACTCTCTGGACTTTGGAGATACGCAGATGCACGCAGTTGTACATTCGAATGCCTCCACCTTTCCGGCGGCGTTGGCAGCCGCGGAGAAGAAAGGAGGAATATCCGGGAGCGAATTTCTGACGGCGCTGATCGCCGGAAGTGAGGTGGCCTGCCGGATCGCTCTCGGTGTGCATGAGGATCTGGAAGCGAAGGGGTTCTATATGCCGCCGATCTATACCTCCTTCGGAGCGACGGCAGCCGCTGGGAAAATCCTGGGATTAAGCAAAGAGGCACTTGCGAATGCGTTCTCCTTCAACCTCTGCCAGACAACTTGCAGTGCAGAGTTGATGAATCATACAGATACCGATGTGCGGTCGATCCGGGAAGCGTTCGCAGCGAAGAATGCATTACTCTCGACCGGGATGGCACAGCGCGGCATCAAGGGTTTTCCGGAGCCGCTGCAGGGAAAATACGGGTTCTATCACGCTTATGCCGGATGCCACGGCGATGAAGAGAGCGCGCTGGCTGGACTCGGAGAGAAATTCGAGGCGGGTGATCTTTATTTTAAGCTGTGGCCCAGCTGTGCGGGAACACATCCGGTGATCCGCATTCTGAAGGAACTGACGGAGGCATATCACTTTGATTCGGAACGGATTCAGGAAGTTCATGTCGTAACTTCACTGAGAAACCGGATGCTGATGGAGCCGTTGAAAGGAAAGCGGCAGCCGGAATCTGCAATCGTGGCGAAGTTCAGCATCCCTTATACCGGCGCGCTGGCGGTTTTGAAGCAGAGTGTTGCGTTGGGCGATTTCTCGGAGGAACCGTTGAAGAATCCAGAAGTATTGAAGTTGGCGTCGAAATTCACTTATGAAGTGAATGCGCACTGGGGAAAAGAAGAGGGAATGAACACGGAGATTGCTGTGCGTCTGCAGGATGGCACAATATATTACGGAGAATACAAAGAAAACGGCGCGGTTCAGCCGGAACCTTCCTGGAAGGAAATGGAGGACAAGTACCTGCTGACAGCAGACTACAACCAAAACCGGACTCAAGAGGACTACCGCCGCACAGCGGAGCTGGTGCGGACACTGGAGACACTGGAGGATATCCGCATACTGACCGCAGGACTGTAGGTTGGAAAATATCTGCGTGTTGACAGAGAAGCAGTAGATTCAAATACCAGTAACGGTTCGAAGCTCCAGCTTAATATGGCGCAGAAAAATCCGCCGGACGGTTATAGTTCGTTCGGCGGGTTCTTGATTTTTATTGTGACAATTCCGGACTGCAGCATTCTGCAATGGCTTCACATCTGTTTTATTTTGCGGCAATAACCTCTACTTCACACAGAACTTTCTTCGGAAGCTGCTTTACAGCGACGCAGGAGCGTGCGGGCTTGCCGGTGAAGTACTTCGCGTATACTTCGTTGAAAGCACCGAAGTCAGCCATCTCTGCCAGGAAGCAGGTAGTCTTGATCGCATTTGTGTAGTCGATGCCGTTTGCTTCCAGGATAGCGCCGAGGTTCTTCATAACCTGTTCTGCCTGCTCTTCAATCGTAGTGCCTACGATTTCGCCGGTTGCGGGGTCCAGCGGGATCTGACCGGAAGTGAAAAGGATATTATTGAACTCAATCGCCTGAGAATAAGGTCCGATTGCTGCAGGTGCTTTTTCTGTGCTTGTTACTTTTAACATGATACTTCCTCCTTTATATGCGGCAGATTCAGATCAGAGAAAGCTGCCGTCTTTGTTGGGCTCCGCATTGGAATCCGGTAAGAAAAACATAGCACAATCTGACGAATCTGTCAACGAAGAGGAGTTTTCAGAGACAGAATCAGAATTACGGCGAATGTAATGACTTCAGATGCCAGGAAGGAAAGCCAGGTGCCGTTGATCCCGAGCAGGTGTGTCAGCACAATTGAAGCCGGAACAATCGCTGCGGCGCCCCGCAGCAGAGAGCCTGCAATCGCCGGGCGGGCGCGGTCCATCGCGGAGAAGCAGGCAATCAGCAGGATATTGAGCCCGGCAAAGAGAAAGCCGAGGAAATACAGACGCAGCCCTGTATGGGCGTAAGCCAGAAGGCTGGCGTTCTGTTCGCTGTTGAAGATGGCGATCAGTGAATCCGTCATCCCCCAGGAGCCGGCCAGAAGCAGGGCTTCGATTCCCAGGCAGACGATCACTGCGAGGCGGAGCAGCTGCTTTACCTGCGCGGTATTGCCGCGACCGTAATTCTCACTGATCAGCGGCTGGGTTCCCTGCGCCAGGCCGTTAAAGATAGCCATGGCGACGGCGGATAGATTCGCGATCACACCGTAGGCGGCGACTCCGATATTTCCGGTGATGCCAAGGATCAGTGTATTGAAAACGACCGTAATGACAGCTGAGGACATCTCTCCGACAAAGGCGGAGAAGCCGAGACTGCAGCAGGAGAGCAGATGACGGAAGGAAAGCCGACAGCTGCGGAAGCGAACCTGGCAGTTTTTCCCAAAATAGTGGGTGCTGCATACACAGATAGTAACAACGGGAGAGAGCGCTGTTGCCAGCGCTGCGCCGGGAAATCCCATCTTCAGCGGAAACATAAAGATATAATCAAACAAAATATTGAAGCTGCTGCCTGCGAGGGATGCGATCATCGCAATTGAGGGAGCGTTATCATTTCTGGCAAAAGCGGTGAAGCTGTAGTTGCTCATAAAGAACGGAGCAGCGATCAGGATGATGCGCAGATAGGGCCGTCCCAGCTCTGTAAGTCCGGCGTCCGCTCCCAGAAGCCGGAGAATCGCTTCCGGATAGAACAGACCGCCAAGAACGAAAGGAAGACTGAGCAGTACACTCCAGGTAACCGACTGGAAGAAGTAGTGATCTGTCTTCTCCTCCTTGGCGTGGCTGATGCCGTATCTTGTCGCGGAGCCGATACCGACCATGGAGCCGATCGCGAAGAGCACGCCGTAGACCGGAAGCATCAGGTTCAGCACGGCAAGTCCGTCCGAGCCGGAGCAGACAGAGATGAAGAAGGTATCAGCAAGAATATAGACAGAAAGACCAAGCATTCCGGCAATACTCTGCAGAACATATTTGAAAAATGTTTTATACATGGGAATGAAAATCCTTTCCTGAAATCGATACTGTCGTGTGTGCGGATGAAAATGATTGTTCTGCCGCAGACGGATCCAGGATAGGAACAAAAAGATGGTGCTGAAACAAGGTCATACAAATTCTCCTGTGTAATAATATTTCTCACGAATTCTAACGTGACATCCTCCCCCGCCTATAGAGGTGGGGGCTTCCTTTCGCATAGTGCGAACAGTCGGTTCTCGTTCGATAGCACCAATG
>JABLTL010192083.1_pt1 | contig 10076 bp, 8 predicted proteins | sample 7160151 | NCBI WGS metagenome assembly JABLTL01 (sample SAMN14651223, study PRJNA627086) | human gut metagenome | isolation source: feces | host: Homo sapiens
ACATAAAGCAACCTTACGTATTTATTTTACAACATTTTTTTTAAAATTAAAAGACTATTAACAAAGAAATTATTTGTCAACAGTCTGAAGAGGATTAAACCTCTTTTCTTTTTGCTAAAAAAACGATAAAATTAACTAGAGGTGATATGATGGATTGTTTATTTTGTAAAATTAAAAATAAAGAGATTGAAGCCAAAATTCTTTATGAAGATGATGATTTTTTAGTTTTCTTAGATATGGATCAATCTTATGGTGGACACACATTAATTATTCCTAAAAAGCATTTTACTACTTATAAAGATTTAGATAATATAACACTTAATAAAATGTTTTCACTAGCAAGCAGCATTAGTGACGAGATTATGCAAAAACTAAATAAAAAAGGTATTTCCCTTCAATTTAATTATGGCGATACCCAAGTAGTAAAACATGTCCATTTACATTTAATTCCTAACTACGAATTAGAAAAAGATAATATGGATATAAACGAAGTTTACCATTTATTAAAAAGCTGAAGATTTTTATTTGTCTTCAGTTTTTTTAGGTTCAACAATCAAAGTAGATATTTCTTCAAAAGAAACCTTAGAGATAATTTCTTTTATTTTTTCGATTGTCATGTTTTCAATTATTTCTTTTTCATTATCCCATATTTTATTAAATTTAGATAAACTGTAAGATAAGTAATCATTTACTGATTCTACGTCTTCATACCCTAGAACTAAGTTAGCTATTTCAGAGTTTTTCTTTCTCTTAATATCACTAGCAATAATTTCTAAGTTTAATAATTTATCTTTTAAAATTGGTAAGACTTTACTTGGATATTTTGTTTTAGAAACAACCTGTATTATTAAATAATCTCTTTCTATATAGGCATAAGCCCCTATAGTAGTAACTAACTTTTTATTAATTAAATCTTCTCTTAATAAAGAAGTAGCCCCAAAGTTAACATTTAAAACAATGTTTACTGCATCAAGCATTTCCATAATATCATAGTTTTTAAATGGTGTAAGTGGTGTTTTTAAAGATAGATAAACCTTAGGTGTTTCAACATTAATTTTAATAACTGCCTCTTTTTTAACAACTTTCTTAGGCTCTTTATAATTAGTCTTCTTGGGATTTTGGTATTTTGTAAAAGTAATACAACTTTCATGATTTTTAACAAATTCAATTGTCTTATCTGGATCAATGTTACCAGTTATTATTAAAAAACAATTTTCAGGATGATAAAATGATTTGTAAAGTAACTCTAAATCACTAAGTTTAATATTTTCGATATCATCTAAAGTACCAACCCCAGGCATACGATTAGGGTAAGTAGAAAATAATCCCTTATTAATCTCTTCACTAATTAATCTTGGTGCACTATCAAGCCCTCGTCTTGCTTCTTCTTTAATTGGTCCTTTTTCACTCAAAAAATGTTCTAAAACAAAGTTTTTCTTTTCAATATTATTTAAAAGTAACTCCAAAGCCTCATAAAAATTATCTGACCCCATAAATTCATAAACAGTTTTATATCCATAAGTAGCCGCATTACTATAACAGCCTAATCTATTAAAATCTGTTAAAAGACTTGTACCATCATCTTTTTTACAAAGAATATGTTCCAAAAAATGAGCCGTACCATATGGTACATGATAGTTTTTATTGTCTACTTTAAAAGACACATCTTCACTACCAACATTATAAGTAAGAGTTCCCTTAAATGAGTTTTTAGTAGTAGTTCTCCAAATATAAACCCTTAAACCATTAACAAGTTTTTCATAATAAATGGTTTCATCTAAACCCTTTAATTTAATTTCTTGCATCAGCATCCTCCTTTAAAACATATAACAAAGTTAAGTGCATTTTCTTAGTTAAAGAGCTTATGTCTTTTTTAGTTATAGCCATAACATTTTTTCTTAGTTCTTCATAAGTAGGTGTCCCAAAAACATAATGAAAGTACATATGATTAGCAATACCATAAATACTATCTTGTTCTAAATCTAACTCACTTAAAAATTGTTTCTTTTTAATAAGTAACTCACTTTCTGTAAAGTCTGCCCTTTGCATTTCTTTAAATGCTTTTTTAATACACGCAACTGCTACATCTATATTTTCTTTTTTAATACCAGTATAAATATAAAAAGCTGAATTACTAACTGAAAACTCACTATAATATGTATAGCACAAAGAATTATCCATTCTTAAATATTTACCAAGTTTATCACTAAGCCCACTTGCCCCAAAGATACGATTAAAAATTGGCATTATATAAAACCTTTCTTTATAAGTAAATTCATCTAATAAATAACCCATAAATACTTGGGTTTGTTTGTATTTACCATATCTTTGTATTTCATGGTATTTCTCTAATTCACTTTTAATATAATTAGGATTTTTTTTTGTCACAACTTTTGGTCTTATAAAGCAAGTAGTAATCTTTTTAACTATTTTATCCATATCAAGATTACCAACTATAGAAATATCACAATAAGAATTTTCAAGCATTTCATAATAAGATTTAACAAGACTTTCTCTTGTCACCTCATTAATTTGCTCATGCGAATTTAATAGCCTATCACTTGCCACATTACCATGAAATAGTTCTTTTGAAAATTCTACTTTAGCATAAGAACTAGGGTTTTCCTTATAATTATCCACTGCCACATGAAGACGTTCTTTAATAACTTCATAAGAGCCTATTTCCCAACTTGACCCATCAATATTAGGGTTAGAAATATTCGTAAATAAAAAATCTAAGCAATTATCTAAATAATGTGTATCTTTTATGAATTTAGGATCTATTAGATCAATTTGAAATGATGTTATAACATTATAACCATTCCTTTCACAAGTACCGCCAAATTCTATATTATATAATTCTTCTTGTTTAATTTTTAGTTCCCTTCTAGTCTTATAAATATTAGAATTGTAAGTCAGCAAAGAACTTAAAAATACTCTTGATGCAGGATTCATCTTTCTTATATCTTCCCGAAAATTCACTTCTATATAAACATTTTTAAATTTATCTGTTTTAGCTGTCATAATTTGCATAGAAGGATATTCATAATTTTGATATGTCATAAGCCACCTCTCTTTTTTATTATATCAAATACTTAGATTTTTAATCTATCAAAGCATTCATTAAAATAATCATCAGTCATACCCGCGATAAAATCAATAACTTTTCTATTATTAGTTGTATTATCTAAATAATCATTATTTTTATAATTTAAAAAATGAAGATATATTAACGATTCTTTGGTTTTGTTTTTTAAGTCCGCAAGATAAGTATTAAATAAAATATAAAATTTATTTTTAACTTGTTCTTGTTCCGTAGTAGACATAGCTAAACTATAAATATGATCATAATTAAATTTCTTAAGAGCAAGAACTGCTTTGTAAACCGGATCACTTAACATAATGTATGGTTTATCTAAACTATTGTTTATAATATCCATGATAATAGTATTCACAATACTTTTATTAGTTGTCCCAAGTACTTCTGTTATTTCTTTAGGTATTTCACTTTTTTTAAATTTTTTTAACATACAAGCATCTTCAATATCTTTACCTAAGTAGGCAATAATATCACTTATACGCACAACACAGCCTTCCATTGTCATAGGAATTAATCCTTTTGTAATCTTTTTATCATGATAACTATTATTATATTCCCATAAAAAGTCTTCAACAGACTTCTTTTTAGGCGTATATTTACCACTTACAAATTCCCCATTATGACACATAATAGCGTCCATTACTTGTAAAGTTATGTTTAGACCAGCACCTTTGTTTTCAAGGTCTTTTAATAGTCTTACACTCATGATATTATGATTAAAATATCCCTCACCAACACTTAAACTAATCTCATTTAAGACACTTTCCCCAAAATGACCATATGGCGTATGACCAAGGTCATGACCAAGACTTGCCGCTTCAATTAAGTCTTCATTTAAAGCCAAAGCCCGACCTATAGTTCTAGCTATTTTACTAACATATAAAACATGTTGCATTCTTTTAGTTACATGATCATTAAAAGTACATGAAAATACTTGAGTCTTTTTCATATATCTATTAAAAGCATAAGAATATATTATTCTATCAATATCATGAAAAAAACTTGTTCTAATATCTTCTGTTTCTTTTAAAAGTCTAATAGCCTCTTCATCACGTGTCGCATAAACACTTAAATTAGCTTCATGTTTTAACATATTTTCCTTTAATTTTTGCATAACTACCACCTTTAAAGTTATATTAACATATCCCTTTTTTTTAAACAAGGAGTAAACAAAAAAGAAAGAATAAATCTTTCTATTTGTCCCAATGCCAATTAGTTATAACATCCATATCACGCCCATTTTGAGTAATAAATTTTTGATGTTCTATAATCATGTTATGGCAATAACTTTCTAAAGCTTCAGTATCAAAGTTTTGTAAGTGACTAGCGGCTAATAAACATAAATGGAAGCGATCAAGCTTATTTTGAACTCGCATATCAAAAGGTGTTGTAATAGTTCCTTCTTCAATATAGCCTCTGACATGTAAATTTTGGTTTTTTCTTTTATAAGTAAGTTCATGGATGACATTAGGATAACCATGAAAGGCAAACACAATTGGTTTATTTTCAGTAAAAATATAGTTATATTCTTCATCACTTATACCATGTGGATGAGTTTTATCAAGTCGCATTAAATCAACAACATTAACTACTCTAATATGTAAGTTAGGAACAAATTTTCTTAGTATTGTCGTAGCAGCCATAACCTCAAGAGTTGGTGTATCCCCAGCACAAGCAAGAACTATATCTGGGTTATTATCAGTATCATTACTAGCAAAAGCCCATATACCAAGACCGTGTTCACAGTGTCTTTTAGCAGCATCCATACTAAGCCACTGTGGTCTTTCATGTTTACTTGCCACAACAACATTAACGTAATTCATGCTTTTCAAAACATGTTCCATAACACAAAGAAGTGTATTTGCATCACTTGGTAAATATATACGAGAAATACTTTTCTTTTTCATAATAACATGATTAATAATTCCAGGGTCTTGATGAGTAAACCCATTATGATCTTGTTGCCAGCAATGACTAGTTATTAATAAGTTTAAACTAGATATTGGTTTACGCCATGGTATTTCTTTTGCTACCTTAATCCATTTAGCATGTTGACTAATCATAGAATCTACTATTCTTATAAAAGATTCATAACTATGAAACAAACCATGTCTACCGGTTAATAAATATCCTTCTAACCAACCTTCACACATATGTTCAGATAAAAATGAATCTAATACTCTACCATCTGTACTTAAAAATTCATCGGTTGCAAGTGTATCTTCTTCCCATTGTCTATTTGTAACTTGAAAAACACTATTTAAACGATTTGACAAGGCTTCATCAGGTCCAAAAATACGGAAATTTCTTGCCTTAGCATTTAATTTAACCACATCCTTTAAGTATGAACCTAATACACGCATATCTTCTTTATTAATAGACCCTGGATACGTAAGTTTTACCTCATAATTTATAATATCTGGTAAAACTAATGGTTTTAATAAAGTACCTCCATTAGTATGAGGATTTAGCCCCATAACATGATTTTCATCCGGAATAAACATTTTATATTTATCTTTTAAAGCACCAGAATCAGTAAACAACTCTTCTGGATGATAACTTTTTAGCCAACTTTCTAGTCTCATTAAACTTTCTTTATGTTCCCGCGTTACTTCAATTGGTATTTGGTGGGATCTAAAACTACCTTCTATTGGTTTACCATCAATTTCTTTTGGACCAGTCCACCCTTTTGGTGTTCTTAAAATAATCATTGGCCAAATTGGTCTTTTTTCAATATTTTTCTCCCTTGCTAATTCTTGTATTTTTTTAATTCGTAAAATAACCTCATCCATCGTACTAGCCATTTTTTCATGCATAATCTTAGGATCGTCACCACTAACAAAATATGGAGCCCAACCAAGACCTTCAAAATAGCTTTTTAATTCAGTATCAGATATTCTTGCTAAAACAGTAGGATTTGCGATTTTATAACCATTTAAATGTAAGATTGGTAAAACGGCTCCATCTGTTTTGGCATTTAAAAATTTATTCCCCTGCCAACTAGTAGCTAAGGGGCCAGTTTCTGCTTCCCCATCCCCAACACAGACAGTCACGATTAAATCAGGATTATCAAATGCAGCTCCAAAGGCATGAGCAAGACTATAACCCAATTCACCGCCTTCATGAATACTGCCAGGAACCTCAGGTGCAACGTGAGAACTAGTGCCTCCAGGAACACTAAAGTGCCGCATAAATTTAGTAAGACCTTCTTCATCTTGTGTGAACGAATGATAATACTTTTGGTAACTACCTTCAAAATAAGTATTAGTCATTACCGATTGTCCAGCATGTCCAGGACCACTTATATACATCATATTTAAATCATATTTTTTTATAACCCTATCACAATGAGCATAGATAAAATTTTGGCCCGGAGCACTTCCCCAGTGTCCAACAAGCTTTGGTTTTATATCATCAAAAGTTAAAGGCCTTTTAAGTAAAGCATTATCTCTTAAATAAAGTGATGCAGCTGATACATAATTACAAGCATTAAAATAACCATTTATACTTTCATATTCTTCTTTAGTTAATACACTTTTCATATTTACCCTCTCTATTCTTTCCTATATTTTATCATGGAAAAATAAATATGTAAATTTTTAAATTGCTATTATAAAAGTTTTAAACACTTATAAAATAACATTTTTATTATACAATTTAAAAAATTACATAATTTTATCTTACTAAAGTGATTTTCTTCTTGATTTTTACATAATATTATTATATAATCTAATTGCATTTAAAAAAAAGCACCCATAGCGCAATTGGATAGAGCGTTAGACTACGGATCTAAAGGTTAGGGGTTCGACTCCCTTTGGGTGCACCATTTGTTTTTTATCGAGAAGTAGCACAATTTGGCAGTGCACTTGGTTTGGGACCAAGGGGTTGCAGGTTCAAATCCTGTCTTCTCGACCATTTAAGTTTATAATTCTACATGTGTAGATTTATAATAAATTGACGTCTGCACTAACAATTGATACTATTTAATTTATCAATTAATTCACCCTCGTTCTTAGGGTAAAAGTGTACGTACGTGTTGAAAGTCATAGCATAGTCAGAATGTCCAAGACGCTGGCTAACAATGGGTATTGGTGTGCCCAAAGAAACTAGTAAGGTTGCATGTGAGTGTCTAAAGTCGTGTAGCCTTATTTTTTTTATATTGGCTAACTTACTGTACTCATCTCTTCTTCTTGAAACCGTTGTTTGCGATAATGGTTTTTGTTCGCCAAAAATAAACCAATTATTTTCAAAGCCCTCTTTTAATTGTTGGCTTTTTTTTAGTTCGTTTAATTCATGGATTAAATTTTCATCTAGATAAATATCTCTGACTGAAGATTTTGTTTTTGGCGTATTGAAATGGTATGCTTCATCACCAAATTTTTCTTTAGATAAAGATTTAGTGATATGTAAATATTTACTATCAAAATCATTCCAATTCAAAGCAAGACACTCGCCTATTCTAAGCCCAGTAAAATACAGCGTTTTAAACAATAACTTATAGATTGGGTCTTCTATTACATTAATGAACTTTTTAAACTCTTCTAAGGTATAAAAATTAATCTTTTTTTGTTCATTAACCTTTCTAGTATTAAACCCTCCAACTTTGCTAGCGACATTATCTTTTAATCCATAAAATTTCACGGCGTAATTTAAAATAGTTACCAATTCAGAATGTAAACTCTTTTTGTATGAGTTTGAATAACCTTGTTCTTCTATTTCAGACATCCAATTTACTACGGCCTTGGCATCAATATCTACAACTTTCATATCTTTAAAAAACGGCACAATATGATTTATTGCTAGATTTTTAATTTTTCGATATGATTGTTCCTTTAATTTCAGTTTTTTAAACTTATCATATTCTAGCCAAAGACTATTGAAAGATAAATCATTAGCAGTCATAATTATTAAATTTGTTTTTCTCCTTTCTATTTGTCATTGGATGGATTTTCTTGTTTTTCATATTGCTTTAATTCATTTATCATTGATACCATAAGCGGAAAATTTTGATACATATCTTTTTGCTGTAACGCTTGGTTTACAAGAAAGATAAAAGCCGTTGTGGTATTAACACATAAACTATCAGCATATTCCTTTACTCTGTCTAATAAAGGTTTTGGAAAATTCATTCCAATTCTTACTAATTCTGGTTTTTTCTTATTCTCTGTCATTTTTCTCTATCCCTAACTTTCCCACCATTAATTAGTGATTATTGTCATATCAATCATATGACAATTACATTGTAATACTATTTGCTTCACATGTCAATTGTTTTTGTAATTTTTTTTGCAACTTCGTTGCGTTGATAACAAAACCAAAAAATAAATGTATCAATATCACTCGTTTTATTGCTTTCAGTCATCATTTTTTTTCAGTCGTTTTAAGGGCTATTTTTTGATATTGTTAAACAATTATAAGTTACAAGACTTGTCAATTCCAAATCCGGCATAAGAGCCGAGAAAGGAGAATGAGCGACTTTATTCCGTTTTTCCATTGACAAGATACGTTTTTCAATAGTTCACTTGCTTACAATAAACATTTGTGTAGACTGAAAAGCAATTTTGGTGTATAATCACTTTGTGTTTGGGATTAAAGAGAAATCATACTACATTTACATTTTGATTACTCGCAATCAAAAAAACTCTTGAAATTCCACTATATTTCCGTCGTATGGGCTAAGATATGTGTTTGAATATATTTTTTCCTTATCGCGGATTTTTTTTAGCAAAAATTCACATTCTTTTTGATTATTTAGGTCTATATAATTTTCTTTAGGTCTTTCCAGATTTCTAGAATAAAAGTATCTATGTCGACTAAATAATTTATTATCAATATCTTTTGTCATATACTTAGAAATATAACCAACAACCTTCTTTGGATCATTAGACATTTTTTCAACACTTGTGAATCCATCATTCCAATATTTAATATGCATGAATTTAGAGCCATTTTCTTGACTATACATAAGTTTTTTATCATTTATAAATATATTTGTTAGTAAATGGTAATGAATAGCCTCCACGCCGTACTTTTCACCCCTTTTTTTAGAAAATTCTGGAACACAGATATATTTAAAATCTTTGTATACCCTTTTTACTTTATCAACAAAGTACCTAAATCTTTTATTACAATCATCAATATTTGTAATATCAAATTTATCGGTATTTTCAAAAGTCAAAGTAATAAACGTTTGCCAATCCTCCATATTTGCTTTAGCAAGGCGTTGACACTCTAACTTGCTTCTAATAATATTTCTTTTTTCAATATCATTAGTATCTTTTAATGTAATATTTTTTTTATCGTTTTTATTTTTATCGTTTTCAACTATCATGTCTTTTTTTAAGCTTAAATCTTCTTTATCTTTTTCATTAGTACGTGATTTTTTTCTATCGTAAGAATAAATCTGTACATAATCACCACACTCTACTAATTTAACATTATACAAGTCCAAATTTGTCGTAACTATGAGCCTACTATCAAGTATAGGAAAGCGTTGCGCTTTCTTTGTAGGCTCATCACATTTGTTAATCTTTTCAATATTGTTCATACAACTTATTAAACAACAAATAATTACACAAAATAATAATGCGTGCTTGGGGTTCGCACGCTCCCATTTGCGAACCCACTAGCACACGCATTTTTTATCTTTTCCTGTCTTCTCGACCATTTATTGTTAATTAAGTACTTGTAAAAGTACTTTTTTTATTTGAATATTTTTACTAAGAAAAGCTTACAAGAAATTATGTTGTTAGATTTTGATTATATATTATAAGCAACTTGAAACAGGCAGTTATCGACATATTTTAGTGCTTTGATACCTAATTTATGTCGATAACTTGACTTTTTAACAATTTTTTAAAGAAATTGCTGTTAAAAAAAAGAAAATAGGCTACTCATCTTGAATAATATAAGTAGAGATACTTTTCTCTTAGAAGGGAGGTTTCGTATGACCAAAGAAGAAACAAAACTAGATAAG
>JABLTL010179238.1_pt1 | contig 10065 bp, 2 predicted proteins | sample 7160151 | NCBI WGS metagenome assembly JABLTL01 (sample SAMN14651223, study PRJNA627086) | human gut metagenome | isolation source: feces | host: Homo sapiens
CGTCGGCGCCTCAGGCGCCGCCTTGACGACGTTCAGGACATACTGCATCATGATCATCGCAAACTGCGCACGTGTGGTCACACCCTGCGGGTCGAGGAGCGTCCGGCCGTTGATAACGGCACCGGAGATCAGGCCCTCGGCCACCGCCCAGGTCATGGGCGTACGCGCGAAGGCGGACACGCTGCCCGCATCCGCAAACGACGACAGGTCGCCGTAGACATCCACGTCGCAGCCCTTGAAGCGGGCGTACTCATAGAGGATCGTCGCCGCCTGCTCGCGGGTCGCCGTGCCGTAGGGATCGAACCGGCCGTTGCCAATGCCGGCCACGATGTTGTTGCTCGCCGCCCAGAGGACCGCCTTGGTATACCAGGCGTCGCTGCTCACGTCGGTGAAGGGGTTTTCCGCCTCCACTGCGGGCTCGCCCTCGAGACAATAGAGGATCTCGACGATCATGGCACGGGTGAGCTCCGTGTTGGGCTCGAAGGTCGTGTCGGACGTGCCGGCAAAGAGCTTGTGCGCCACGACGAAGTCAATGCCGTTGTGCGCCCAGTTGGCCGTGGACGGCATATCGGTGAACTTGTGGCCCGGGCAGGCCTCGCCGCCGGGGCACGGGACGGCCGTCGGATCCTCTGCGCCGCAGACGGTGCAGACACCGTCAACATAGTGATGCGCAGCAGGGATGACCTTCTGTGCCGTCAGCGTTGCTCCACAGACGGCGCACTTGCTGCCTTCGGTCAGGCCGGAGGCCGTGCAGGTCGCCGCCACGGCCGGGAGCGTCTCGGGCGTGTGGGGCTTGGCCGGGATGGCCTCGGTCATCGTCTCACCGACATCGTTGGTGTAAACGCGCGTGCCGGAGGCCGCACAGGTCGGTTCCTTGGTCACGACGCCCGCATCCCACGTGTGGTCATACACGGCGCTCATCTGCGCGATGCGCGCGGTGAGCCAGTCGTTCATGTCGGCCACGGTATCGGCATACGTCGTGCCGGCCGGCCAGAAGTGGCTGCTCTGGTTCGGATTGCCGACGCGGATGAGCGGCCACTGCCGGTAGTTCATGGCGGCGCTGGCCGAGAGACGCGCGGCGCCGGTCATGACCTTGCCGTCATCCCCCACAAGCTGCTGCGCCTGCGCGAGGAACGTATCGTGATAGTAATTGCTGACGGCCGCGCGGAAGCCGGGGATCTTCAGGAGCGCGGACACGAGGTAGCGGCCACTGATAAAGTCGTTGTCCGGGCCGATATAGCCGTTCCAGCCGCTGCCGCAGGTAGACTCCATATCCCAGACGGGGCCGGCGTACATGATGCCGTCCACGTCTTTATAGAAGAAGAACGAGGAATAGAACGCGTCGGAGTTGCCGGAGAGGCTCTGCATCAGGTAAGCCTGGACCAGAGAGGTCAGATCGCAGTACTCATAGTAGTACTTGCCGGTCTGCGCATTGTAACCGGTGTAGTTGCCATCGGCATCCTGCGCATAGACGGCGTCCTCAAACTCCTGATAGTACTCGCTGATGTACGCCATGGCGTCCTTGCCACACCACTCGGGGCTCTTGACGTTCATCGCCGAGCCCTTGCCGGTGATGAAGCCGCTGGCCTCGTCATACTTCGGCTCGGGCGTGCCGCTGAGCTGCGCGCCGTTGAGCTCGAGCAGGTAGCCGCCGGTGATGTTGGCGGGTTCGGTCAGACCGGTCGTGTACTGGTAGGTCTGGCCGTACCGGTTCTCGGCCGTGGCAGTGGTCATGTTGCTGCCATAGCCCGCATTGACGTCTGCGTAGGCGTCCTCCATGTCGGTGATGTTCACGCCGGTCTTGTTGACGGCGTTCTTCTCACTGACGAGATAGGTACCGCGATAGACGCCGTCATAGTACAGATCCACCCAGTCGGAGGCCGCCGTGTACGGCATGCCCAGCGACGCGGCAAGATCCTTAAAGAGCTTGTCGTGAAGGAGCGTTGCGTCGTTATAGCCGGCCAGCAGCGTCCAGGTCTTGACCTTTTCGCCGCAGGCGACGAGGTCGCTCTTCTTGTCAAGCTTGATCTGATAGGACTTCTTCTCGGCAACGGTGAAGGTGGTGTTGCCGCGCGCCTTGAGCTGCGTGAGTGCGCCGTCATAGACAGCCTTGCCGTCCTTGTCGACAAGCAGCATCTGCGCCGTTGCAACATTGGACTTGCTGGCATCGACAAAGTCTCTGCCCTGCGCGGACGGATCGTCGCTCGTGATGTAGAGCGCGTTGAGATTTTCGGACTGCGCCACGCACACGGTGCCGGCCGCCTTGCCGTTGATGAGAACGGTGAGGGTATAGAGGCCGTCATCTGCATCGGCAAGCTTTGTGACATTCACGGTCTTGCCGAGCTTTTCGGTGCCCTTGCTGCCCTGCAGCTCCACGGTCGGATTCGTGCAGTTTTGCGTGTCCACCGACAGGGCGAGCTTGTTCAGGTCCGCGCTTGCGGGCAAGAACAGGTACTGCGAACCGTCCGTGCTCAGGCCGGTAACGGTCCGGCCGTCCACCCGGGCGCTGACCGTGCCGAGCAGTTCGGACGGCGCAAACTCACCGTCGGGCAGCGTCGTCACCTTGACCTCATTGGAGTAGTACGGCGCGGAATACCACTTGCCGTCCACCTTCGTGCAGCCAAACAGGCGGAAGGTGTACTCCGTTGCGGGCGCGAGGCCCGTGACGGTGCAGGCGGGCTTCGTGGCCATGGGCAGAACGTCCCAGGTGCTGCCGCCGTCGCTGCTCATCTCGACGCGGTAGTTTTCCGCACCGGCGGCCGCAGACCATTCGAGGCGGACCTGCTTCTGGCCGATCTCGGTCGCGGCAGCGTCCCGGACGCCGCCGGGCAGGATCTTATACTGGGCGGACACGGTGCCGTAGAAATCGCGCATGCCCTTGATCGTGACGGTACCGAGGCCGACGCTCGTGTTGTTTGTATAATAGATGTAGCCGTCAACGTTCACGTCGATGGTCTTGACCGTCAGCTTCTTGCCCTGATACGTGACCGTGACGTTGCAGATGGCTTTTTTGCCGTTAAAGACGGCGGACGTGGTCCTGACCTCCGCGTCGGCAATATTCTTGCCCTGCGTGCCGCACTTCGTGCAGACGTGGTTCTCGTCCCAACTGTGGCCCTCATACCAGATCGTCGCGCCGCGGTAGCTCGCGCCGCAGGTCTTGCAGGTGGTAAGGTAATAGCCGTTCGTGGTGCAGGTGCGGGTGTCGACCGTCTCCGTAACGTGGGCAATGCCGTCGTCGCCGAAGTGATACATCTTGTCGCCGAGCTGCTGCCAGCCGGTGACATAGTCGCCGGCCAGGAAGTACATCTGCTGCTCGGTGCCCTCGACGGTCATCCAGCCGGTGTACTGCGCAGCCTTCACATCCACGGCCTTGCCGCAGACCGCGCACACGGACTTACCGTCACGGTAGGTCGTCAGCTGATGGCCGCGCGCGCAGCGGGACTGCAGCACTGTGGAATCGACAAGGCGGCCGTCCTTGCTGTCGTAGGCCGAGACGGTCATGGTCTTGTCATTGGCCGTGACGTACATGATCAGGCCATCGTAAGCCTGCTCTGCATAGGCATATTCGAAGCCAGACGAAATCTTATAGTTGACATTTCTGGACTTCTCGCCCAGGTCGCCGCAGGTGAAGTAGGTCACGCCGTTTTCCGTAACGGCTTCGCCGTCCTTGGCCATGATGCGAGAGTAAGAGTGGTCATGGCCGGAAAAGACCACGTCGATGCCGGCAGCTTCCGCGGCGGCCGGGATCTGCTCGTGGAACTTTTCGCTGCCTCCATTGGCGTTCGTGTAATACGGCGGCTGGTGGATGGACAGGACCTTCCACATGCAGGTGCTCTGCGCCGCGTCCTGCTTGAGCCATGCGCAGGCTTCGCTCAGGTCGGCGCCGTTGTTGATGACGGCAACATAGACATCGCCGTACTCCACGGAGTAATAATCCTTACCCGGGAGCTGGAGGATGTTACCGGCAACCGTGCCGCTGAAGTCGCCATAGTATTCGTGGTTGCCAAGCGTATGGATGAAGTCCACGCTCGGGAACGTGTGGTTAAACGCCTCCTGCATCTCGGCCCACATGGCGTAGTTGGTGCCGTTGTCGACATAGTCGCCCGTCTGGAGGCCGAAATCGACCTGCTTGTCCTTGACGAGATCGCCGAGCTTTTCGAGGATTGCGATGCTCTCGGCATCCGCCTCACGGTCGCCGGACATCTGCGTGTCGCCCATGACGACGAAGGCCGTGGTGTCCTGCGCAGCGGCGCTCGTGCGGAAGTAGTGTGTATCCGACCAGGTGCTGCCGTCGCCGACCTGGAACTCATAATCCGTGCCGGGCGTCAGGCCCGCGAGCTGAATGGTGTTGACATAGGCAGCGTCCTCGGAGGTGGAGAAGCCGGTGAGCGTAGAGGTGCCATTGGCCGTCTGCCAGGCATCCGCGCCCTTGACGCGGTACTGAACGACCGCCTTGCCGGCCGTGCCGATGCCGGACAGCCAGCTGATGTTCTGGCTCGTGCTACTGCCCTGAACGGCATTGAGATGGACGGCGGTATACTCCGTGCCGGCGGCGTCCGCCAGAACGGTGACCTTCGTCGCCTCGGCGACGCCCTTCGTGCCGACAGCCGTGAGCGTGCAGACCGTGCCGGCTTCCTTGGCCTTCATGGCATCGGTCTCGAGCAGACCGTTGGCGTCCGTCTTGCCGATCTCCGCGCCGTCGAGCGACACGGTCACACCGGCGGCGGGACTGCCGTCCTTTTCATAGACTGCGATCACGCTGGACATGCCGACCGCCTGCGGGCCGGGCTGAATGCTGTAGTACGCCGACAGCGGCAGACGCACCGCCGCCTGGGCCGCCGTGTAGGTCTTGTCGTTCGCTGCGGTGAGCGCGATGTTGGACACCGTGTACGTGAACTGGTTGACCGTCGTGTCCAGGCCGGCGTCAATCTTGAAGGTCAGTGTGGCCAGCTCGCCCTCGACCGGGGCCGCCGCCTTGAGGTGCAGCGTCAGCTTGGCTTTCTTAAAGCCGGCCGGCTTATACTCCAACGTGCCGGCCACACCGTCGGCAGGCTTCACCGTCGGCTGACCGATGTCATCGTTGAGATTGAGCATCGTAATGTCCGCAGAGCTGACTTTCCCGTCCGCCGTGACCGTCAGCGTATAGTCGCTGCCGAGCGGAACAAAGTTCGAGCCGCTGACGCTGACCGTGGCTGTGTCCTGCATATCGCCGGCAACGACAAAGGCCGTGGTCTTTTCGACCGTGTTGCCGAACTTATCGGACACGGACACCGTCATGGTGTGCTTGCCGTTCTGGAGCGTCAGGCGGACGGTCGCATTCGTATCGGAATTGTCCGACTGGATCGTCTCACCGTCGATCTTGACCGTCGTCGCCTGTGCGTTGATGTCGGAGCGGTTCTGACCGTCCACATCGTCATACGAAGCGACCGCTTCGATCGCATTGGAATTGATGACAGTGGCGCCGTCGCTCGTGAGCGTCTGGCCGTTGACCGTCATGCCGCTGATGACCGGGTTATCGAGGTCATCGAGGTTCGTGCCGTAGACGGCGCGGTAGTTATCAAAGTAGATAGTGCCGTTTTTCCGGCCGGCCTCACCGAGCGGGCCGCCCGGCTGATACGACAGCCAGAACACGCCCTGACCAGGGATGATACTCAGCGGGTGCTCCTCATTCTGATATTGCCAAATGTCCTGAATATTTGCCGAGCAGTACATCCAACCAGTCCAGTCAATGACCTTGGAAATCTCCCCTTTGGCATTTTTATGCGTAAGCGTGTAGTTCTTCGTCCGGTAGTCATAGACACCCTTTTTGTCAGGACCCCAGTAATTAATATCCGCCCAGATCTGATAGCCAGGCGTGTTTTCCGGTGCATAGATCCAGACGCCGATCTCCGAGGGCGTGCCCTCGATCTTGATCCGGTCGCCGCAGTAGCGAACATAGAAGTTGGAGTTACTCTTCTGATTGAACGATGCATAGTCATAGTCCAACTCCATGGCATATTCGCCGAAACGCACCTGACCGCCTTCCGCTGCGGTCGGTATCCTCAGTTTGCCGCAGTTATAGTCCATCAGAGACTTGTTCGGCCAAAGGTAGTAGGAATACCCATTCGCATGGAAAATATCCGAAGCCGGAACTCTGCTGTCCCAGTTGCCCGAAAAGCGGTAGGGTGCGGAGATTTCCGCCGTCTGCGGATTATCCGTGTAAGTGCCGCTGGTAAAAACCGTAATCGGTGACACATTGCCGGTATAGCCCGGGCCGTCATTTGGTACATTTTTATCCCAGGCGCCATAGCCACTTTGTACATACGCCTCCGAGCAGCCCCAGTGGTAGTGCGCGCAGGTCTGGCGCTGGCCGTTGATGGGCTCAAAGTCCATGAGCGTCACCGGCAGCTTGCCGATCTCCACGTTGATCTCTGCGCTCAGAGACTTGTCATAGGCATACTGCACCTTGACCGCGGCATTCATGGTCTGCGTACCGTTGCCGGACACGAACGTGTTGCCATCCATGTGCCCAACATCCGCATCCGCCACACCTTCCGTCTTGGACGTAATGGCCCAGTTGAAGTCGCCATCTTTATAGATGATATCCAGACCATTGCTCTTGGCAACCAGGCCAAGGTCCGAGGTGGCACCGAAGTCCATAGAGGCCTCCGGGCTGCTGAAAGAAAGCGCGGTGATGTCCGCAATCTTCACGCTCGTCGTGCCCTTGACGGTGCCGTCCACAAGCAGACGCGCCGTCACATCGCCCTTATAGTTCTTCGCGGGCGTAAACAGGCCGTTGGCATCAATGGTGCCGCACTTGCTGTCCGTCACGGACCAGGACACATTGCCCGGCAGCTCCGCATGGCCGCCGTTTTTGTCCACGCCGATGGCCGAGAACTGGATCTGGCTGTTGGGCGTGTAGATCGTATTGTTCGGGGAGAGGGAGGCATGATCGAACACGCCGTCGTTCTCCGCCGTGGAGACCAGCAGCAGGGCGTTGGCGACCGTGCGCTCTACACCGTCGGACGGGCGGTTGCGGATGGTCAGGTCGCTGGTGCCCTCGCGCTTCGAGGCATAGGTCGCCGAGCCGCCGCCGTCGAGGAAGAGCGCATTCACCACGCCCTGCGCGGCCAGAAACTCCGCCTGCTCATTCATCGTCATGCCGACGGAGTAGGGACTCTGGCGGCCGTCGGCCATAAAGGTCACGACCGTGCCGTCGGCCTTGAGGCCGATGCTGTTGACCGGCCCGCGGCCATCACCGTTACTTTGGATTTGTCCGTCCTTGACCAGATAACACGGCCCGGAAACGGCCTCCAGCACGTCGGAGCAGTCCGTTCCGGCGTCACGGATGGCATACGTACCGTTCTTCAAAACAGCGAAATACGGCTCGGAGGTAGCGCCGTTGTTCTCCTGAATGACGTTGCCCTCCATGATGAGGTAGCCGAGCGGCTGCGCATTCTGCATGTTGAAGAAGTCGCCGTTCGTGGCCATGATGACGTTGCCGCCGGTCGCCTTGGTGTAGGCCGCTGCCTGCAGCGTTGTCTTTTCCAGGTTCCAGGGCAGGTTCGCCGCCGCGTCCTTGCGGGTCGCAGGCGTGCTGCCTTCAGTATAATAACCGCTATACGAAGCTTTGAAAGTTGCCTTCGCACCCGGTGCGATCGTCGTCATATAGCCGGCGATCTGCGCGTTGCCTTCCTTGGTGTTCAGGAAAATGTCCGTTTCCGTCACACCGTCGACCAGCGCATAGTCCGTCTGGCCGATGACCAGCTTGTCGCCGGCGGGTTTGATGGTTTCATTCGCGGCCAGCGCCTGCGGGCAGATCAGCGTCAGCACCATAACGGCTGCCAGCAAAAAGGCCCAGGCTCTGTTTGCGAAGCGGGTCGTATTCACGTCTCCCAGCACTCCCTTCTGTTACTCTCTGTGTTGTCGAAAATTATAAAAAAGAAGAGATGAGGTTTTCCCATCTCTTCTTTGTGCCGTCATTTCAGCATTCTATTCGCGACCGAAGTCCTGATAGAAAAACATTCAATTACGTGCGTGCAATTACGTGCGTGGATATCTTACTTCGCGAAAACGTTGTGAAGCATCTCCACGACCTCAGCACGGGTGCAGGTCTTGAGGGGGCTGAAAGTGGTGGTAGAGGTGCCGATAGCAACGCCCTTGGACCACGCGCCCAGAACGTCCTCGTAGAACCAGTCGCCGTTAGAAACATCCGTGAACGACATACCGTCCTTCGTCTCGCCCTTCAGCTGACGCTGAATAAACGCAGCCGCCTCGGCACGGGTGCAGGTGGCATTGGGATCAAACGTGGAGCCATCGCCGGTGCCGGCGGCAATACCCTTCTCATAAGCCCACAGGAGCGCGTCTTCATACCAGAAAGCGGAGCTGCCGGACTCCGGAACGTCGGTGAACGGAACGGCCTTGGTGGTCGCTGCCTTCTGCTGGCCGGCGGCATTCCACACGAACTCGATCATCTCGGCACGGGTGCAGGCCTTGGCGGGGCTGAACGTGGTGGTGGAGGTGCCGACGGTGATGTTGTTATCCACAGCCCAGATCACAGCGTCGTAGTACCAGGCGCCCTTCGTGATGTCACTGAACACCGGCTTGCCCGGGACGGGTGTGCCGGACGGGGTGGTCGACGGGGTGGTCGACGGGGTGGTCGACGGAGTAGTCGACGGGGTGGTCGTCGGGGCAACAGCCAGAGCGCTGGTGGCGAGCAGGCAGACTGCAACCAGAAGCGTCAGCATGACTGTCAGAACTTTTTTCTTGGACATGCTTTTCTTCCTCCATTAAAAAAATATGCTTGTCACTCCGGCCGGGCGCGCGCGAAAACCATCCGCACGGTTTCAACCAGAATTTAACGTTATTATCGTACCACAACCCTCCCCGGTTTGCAAGCCCATTTTAGACAAAATAACGATTTTTTTCGTATGTTTCCCGAACGGAGGAAAAGCTTCGCAGGAGCCGCGAAACATTTGACACGTGCTCCGGCCGCACCTATAATCAAACCGGGCATCGGATGCCGTTTTGATGCCAAACGGATGTAATTTTGACTCGAAGGAGGCGGTGGCATGATCCAGATCCTGATCGTGGACGATGAAAAGCCGATCTGCGACCTGATCCAGATGAGCCTGACCCGCGCGGGCTATCACTGCACGTGCGTCTATGACGGGCTGGCCGCGGCGGACATTCTGGAACGCAACGTATTTGATCTCATTTTGCTCGATGTGATGCTGCCGAACGCCGACGGCTTCGAGCTGATGGAGTATATCCGCCCGCTGGGCATCCCGGTCATCTTTCTGACCGCGCGCGGCTCAGTCGACGACCGGGTGCGCGGCCTGCGCATGGGCGCGGAGGACTATATCGTCAAGCCCTTTGAGGTCGTGGAGCTGCTCGCGCGCGTGGACGTCGTGCTGCGGCGCTACAACAAGACCGACGCCGTGATCGAGATCGGCGGGCTGCGCATCGACACGCGCGCCATGCAGGTCTGGCGCGGCACGGAGGAGATCAGCCTGACGCACAAGGAATATGACCTGCTGCTGTTTTTCGCGCGCAACCCCGGCACCGCGCTCTACCGCGAGACGATCTACGAGCACGTCTGGGGCGGCGAATACAGCTACGGCAGCAAGACCGTGGATCTGCACATCCAGCGGCTGCGCAAAAAGGTCGGCTGGGAAAACCGGCTGTTGGCCGTGAACAAGGTCGGCTACCGGCTGGAGGTATGAGCGGATGAAATTTCGCGCAAAGCTCACCATCGCCATGGTGCTGCTGCTGTCGCTGACCTACGGCATCGGCGGCAGCCTGATGATCGCGCAGTCGTTTTCCTCCTCCATCGACCGCGAGCGCGACGCCGCCGTGCAGACCTACCGCATGGTCGTGGACGTGCTGGATCTGCTCGGCGACAACGCCTCGCCCGGCACGGCGGCCAACACCGTCGCGCTCGTGCTGCACAAGCTCGGCAGCGGCGGGTCGAGCACGGCAGCGCGCATCCGATTCGGCGCACAGATGACCACAATGGGCGACACTGCGCTGCTCGACGAAGCACCCGAGCCTCCGGCCGGCAGCGGCGTGACCAGCATCGTGCAC
>JABLTL010149084.1_pt1 | contig 10061 bp, 5 predicted proteins | sample 7160151 | NCBI WGS metagenome assembly JABLTL01 (sample SAMN14651223, study PRJNA627086) | human gut metagenome | isolation source: feces | host: Homo sapiens
AGATGGAATGGTCAGTGCTTCAAAAGACTTAATGAAAATTACAGGTACTTATACTAATGCTTATGTCCAAGGTTATTTTAAGTATGATTCTAAAAAAAGTGGAGGAGTAACTATTTCCAACTTAAGGTTTGGTAAGAATCCAATCAAGTCAACTTATTATGTTGAAAAGGCTAAACTTATAGTTTGTACAAAAGATAGTTATTTACAAAAGATGCATATTTTAGATTCTATTGATAATAATGGAATATTCTTACTTAATACTAAAAAAGATAAAAATCAAATATTAAAGTATTTAACTAATTATGATAAAAATATTTTAAAGAAGAGGAATGTTAAGTTTTATATAGTTGATGCCTCTTTGATTGCTAAAGAGAATGGTATTGATGGTAAGATTAGTACTATTATGGAGACTTTAATATTTAAATTAGGTAAGATAATAGACTTTGATTTTGCCTTGAAACAAATAAAGGATAATATTGCTCTTAGATTTAAGAATAAGGGTGATGATGTAGTTAAGCGTAATATTTTATCTGTTGATAGTTGTGTTAATAAGTATGAACAAGTTAAAATTCCCGATGTTACATATGTTCCTGAGATGAAGGGGGACTTAGATACTTTTGAGGTTATAGAACAGATGGAAGGAAACAGCTTACCAGTTAGTAAATTCTTAAATTCATCTGATGGAAGTTTGGAAGCTGGTACAAGTAAAAGAGAAAAGAGAAATATTTCTGATACTTGTCCACATTATGATTCTGAAAATTGTATTAATTGCGGGCTTTGTTCACTGGTTTGTCCACATGCGGTTGTTAGACCATTCTTACTTGATGAAAATGAGGCACTAGATGCTCCTGATACTCTTGATAGTAAATTGATGGATGCTAAGATAAAAGATTGCAACTTGAAATATACGATTGGTATCAGTTATCCAGATTGTACAGGATGTAGTTTGTGTAGTAATATTTGTCCTGGTAAGAAGGGGAAGAAGGCTCTTACTATGGTTGATAAAGACCAAATAACACGTGATGAATATGTTAATTCAAATTATTTATTTAACGAAGTTACGGAAAAAAGGGTAATGACTACAGATACAGTAAAGGGTAGTCAGTTTAGAACGCCAAAATTTGAATTTAGTGGAGCTTGTAGTGGTTGTGGTGAAACACCATATTTAAAACTTTTAACGCAATTATTTGGAGATAATCTAGTGATAGCTAACGCTACGGGTTGTTCTTCTATATATGGTGCGAGTAATCCATCAAGTCCATATAGTGTTCCTTGGGCTAATTCTTTGTTTGAAGATAATGCCGAATTTGGTTATGGTATGAGAATTGCGGATGATGCTTTAAAGAATCGTATTGTAACTCTTATTAATGATAATATAGATAAGGTAAAAAAGAGTGAGGCCAAAATATATAAAGCTTATGCAGATGATATAAATGTCGAAACAGCAGATAAGCTATATAATATAGTTGATAATACTAAAATAGATGAATTAAAATCACTTAAGAGTTTTATTAAGCCAAAATCTATTTGGACTGTTGGTGGAGATGGATGGGCTTATGATATTGGTTATAATGGTATTGATCATGTATTAGCTAGTCATGATAATGTTAATATTTTAGTATTAGATACAGAGGTTTATTCTAACACCGGAGGTCAGGCATCTAAGTCTACTAGAAAAGGTGCTGTAGCAAAGTTTGCAGCTAGTGGTAAGAATGTTGCTAAAAAAGATTTGGCTAAGATAGCTCTTACATATCCACATGTTTATGTTGGAACAATTTCTTTAGGATTTAATCCTCAACAGGCTATAAAAGTCTTAAAGGAAGCGGAAGCATATAATGGACCTTCCATTGTAATAGCATATTCTCCATGTATTGCACAGGGAATTCTAAAAGGAATGAATAATAGTATAGAAGAAGAAAAAATGGCTACAAAAGTTGGATATTTCCCATTGTTCCATTTTAATCCAGAAACTTCTAAGTTTTCTCTAGACTCAAAAGCAGATTTTACTAATTATATAGAGTTTTTGAGTGGTGAAAATAGATATCGTAGTTTAAAAAATGTTAATAACGATTATAAAAAATTATTAGAAGATAATAAGAAAGAAGCGATGGAACGCTATGATTATTATCAAAGTTTAGTAAACAAAGAGCAATAAAAGAGTAATATAAATTAAAGAAAGTAGTATGTTTTAATAGCATGCTACTTTTGTTTTCTATACTTTTTCTTGCAATTTTCTTTGTTTTGTGGTATAATTTAAATCACTTCGTGTTACTTGGGAGGAGAAAAATTAATGAAAGATATATTTAAAGAAAATTCTATAATTCTTATTAAAGAAGATGGTAATATTGTTTCATTACCTAAATTAGATGGATTTGAATTTCATACGGATGCGTTTTTAAGATTGAAAGAGATGGTACCAGATGCTTTTATTAGTGATGAGTTAGATATTCAATCACTTAATGGAATGGAAATAGCTAATCATATAGCGGCAAATAACCACGCTATTATTTGGACTACAGATTTTGATGAACCAGATGTTATAGTTGCAACACTTCCTAAAAAGGTTAATGAAAATATAAGCAAAGGTGTTTTAAGTCTATTTCCTAACTTATTAGATAAAGTGGTTATGGTTAATAATGCATGGTATAATGATAGTTGTAATGTTGATGGTTGTTTGTTATATGAAGATGGAGATTCTATTGAAGCTTTACAAATAATTAAGGATTATGTAGAAAATTCTAATGTTGATGTACTTCAAGAAGAACATATAAAAGTTTTAAGCTAAAAGTGAACAGTAAGTTCATTTTTTTTTTTTGAAATTTGAACAAAAAAATAGAGACTGCACCCCCTGAGGGCAGTCTCAAAAAAAGAATAAAAAGGGGTTGGCTAGTGTGATACTAGCGACCAATTCGCCTAATACCGAATTGGTGATTACTATAATAATCAATTGAGGTAATTTTGTCAACAAATTTTTTAAAAAAGTTATAAATTTTTTTAGGTCTATGTTATACTTATAAATATAAGGTAGGTATTGGTATGAGAAAGAAACAATTAGGATTTACATTAGTTGAAATTTTGGCTGTAATAGTAATACTTGGAATTTTGTCTGGTGTTGCAATTGGTGGATATAGTGCTTATATAAAAAAGGCAAAGAAAAACTATTATATTGCTCAAGAAAAGTTACTAACACAGTCAGGCAGGGACTTTTATAATGACAATAAAGGAAAGATGCCTCAAGCATCTGGAGAAGAAAGTTGTGTTACTTTAAATACTTTGATTAATTTTAAATATATTGATAAAGTATTTGATTATAATAAAAAATTATGTAATGGTGATAAAAGTAAAGCTTGTGTTAAAAAATTATCTAATACTAATAATCTTTATTATAGTTATTTAAATTGTGGTAATGAGTTTACAAGCGTTGAATATAAAAATCCTGAACTTCAATTTAGTCTTACCGAGGGTAATACTGCCAGTCGTGATAATGAGGAATATAAATTAATAATGACTGTAAATGATACTGCAACTAAAAATGCCTCACAGGAAAACTATGGTGTAGCAAGCTATAGATATGTTATTTATAAAAAGTATAGTGGAGAAAATAACAATGATTTAGTTTATTACGATACTGGTTGGAGGAGCGTTAAGGACAAAAATCAAGAAAAAGTAGTAGTAAATATTAACTTAGATAGTGATGGTACTTATTATGTAAGAGGATGGGCTTATAATTGGGGTGGAAAAGAAGCCAATGGAAAGTCAGGTGAGGTGACATTAAGGTTTAAGCTTGACTGTAAAAACCAAATAGAATTTTCAGCTGATAATTATGTTCAAAACACTTGGACTAATTCAAATATAAATACTTTAATTACTAAAAAAGGTGGAGTTAATAAATTTGATGTAAGTTTAGAAAATACTGATGTTGATACTAATTCTGTTACTAATACTAATCTAGTAATAGGTCATAAAAAACGTGATAAGAATATCAATATTACTTCTAATGGAAAAAATAAATTGAAAGTTATATGTTATGATTCTGATAACAATACAGATACTACTGAATCAATTTATTATCAAATAGATAAGGTTAGACCTACTTGTTCTGTTAGTAGAGATGCTGGTATAGGGTATGATTCACTTCATTATACAAATAAAGATTTAAATTTAACGGCAGTATGTAGTGATAAGGGTGGAAGTGGATGTAAACAAGCTAATACTTCTGTAACGCTTACTGCTTCGCAAGATAGAAGTCTTCCAAGTTATCAAGTTGCAAATATTTATGATAAAGCAGGAAATAGTACAACTTGTACTACAGGTGTTTATCAAGATGTAACCCCTCCTAAAATAAGTGTTACATTGTATGATGCTAATGGTAACACTATAACTTCAAAAACGAATAGTGATGTTGATATCACTTCTACGGCTTACACATATATTAGAGTTAGGATATCGTTTAGTGATTCTGCGAGTGGTATGCAGTTCTTTAGAATTGGTCAAGGACCAACTGTTTTAGCAACGGGATCTACTCCTAATTCATATTACGAATATGTTTATAACACTACTGGTAGTTATGCTCTTAATCTTAATGCAATGGATAATGTTTACAACTCTAATAAAGGAGTAACTGTTAAATTCAAAGTAGATGCTGATAAGCCAGCTATTTCTGTTGCTTGTGTTAAGAAAACAAGCTGTACAGCTGTTACAAGTCGCCCTAGTACTAATAATGGTAACTATACACCTGGTTCATGGAGTAATAAATGTGTATATTGTGAAGCAAGTTCTTCTTCTGGAGTAACACTTAAAGAAAGGGCATGTGGTGCGGCAGCTAATTCTACATCAACATCTACTTGTTTATCATGGTCTACAAAGAAATATCATGATGTTAATTCTAATGGTATAAGTAACTTACAGTTTGAAGCCACTAAGTCAACTGGTACTACAAATATGACTAATGTTAGTGTTAAGGTAGATACGGGAGCTCCTAATTTAGGAGTTAAAATGACTGGAAGGAGCAGTACTAGTGATGCTGTATCTGAAAGTAATACTACATATACTAGTAATAGTTGGAGTAATAAATATATAACAATATTCTTATCAAATAGTGATTCTGTAAGTGGTATTAAGAGTGGTTATCCACAATTATGGATTGATTCTGGAAGCGCTACTAACAGTAGTAATGGAAATCAAGGAAAGTGGTTATCGAGAACCAAATTTGATGTAAATGCAGAGGGTGTTTCAACACTTAAATTTAGAACAATGGATAATGCTGGTAATATTAAAACTACGTCATCATATACAATTAAACTAGATCACAGTAAGCCATCATTTACTTCTCTTACAACTAGCAATAATAAAATTAGTTTTGCGGCAAAAGATACAATTTCTGGTATTAAATCTTACTGTGTTAAGATAAAAGGTGGGGATTGTACAAATGATAGTGGTTATGTTGCTGTTAATTCTGGTAGTACTTATAGTTTAAGTAATATTTCTAAAATTACGACTAGTAAAAAAACAACTATTCAGGCTGGAACAACTTATACAGTTGTTGTAAAAGATTATGCAGGAAACTCTATTTCAAAAGATATATCAACATCATTAACTTTTGTTAAGACAAAATATTGGAGTACAAGGTTCTGTACAATGCATAATGGTAGAGCTGATGCAACTGGTGGTTCTACGACTAAGTCTTGTTCGCAAGCTGTAGACAGTGGTACTAATTGTTATACTGCTGGATATAATGTAAATAATTATGGTGATAAAACATATGCCAATATGAAAATTTCATCTCTGACAACATCAGTTTCTGGTAGTGATTTAAAAGTAACAATAACGTTTGCAGTTGCAAATGGATATTTTGGTACTTATTCAAGTGGATATAATAGATATATGTGTTTAAAGAAAGGAAATAGAACCTTTACTAATGCCACTTGTACAAGTGATACTCAAAGCGTTAAGACCGATTGGGGTGGTAATGGTAAATCAGTAGATATTACTAAAACATTTACCATTAAGAATTACAATTCAAAAGCAGGTTCTTATTCATTTAAAATGTGGGGAGATACATATAAAACATCTTGTTCATCAGATGTAAATGCACTTAATCAAATTTATTCTTTCCAAACAGATTATATATTTAAATTAAAATAAATGTTTGTAATTTAAGAAAAATATGATATAATACACATAAGAAAGGAGTGGGAATTTAGGCCCACTCTTTATATTTGTAGGAGGAGTTATGAAGGAAAAAGTAAAAAATGCTCTAGATGCTAAGATTTTAGACTTAGGTATGTTTGTAACTGATGTTTATATGAGTACTGAAGAAGGTGTTAAAACTTTAAATGTTGAGTTAGATAGTGATGATGTAATAGACGTTACACGTATAACAGAAGCTTCTAAAATTATTAATCCTATTATAGATGAGCTTGATTTAGTTGATGGAGAGTATGTTTTAGATATTCATTCAAAAGTGAAGGGAGATGATTGTAATGAATAGTAAAGAATTTTTAAAAGCCTTAAATGAAATTACAAAAGAAAAAAATATAGATCCTGAAGTAGTATATGATGCAATGGAACTTGCTTTGACATCTGCTTATAAAAAGAATTTTAATTCTAATACTAATGTTAAAGTAGTATTTAATCGTGAAACAGGAGAAATAAAAGTTTACTCTTATTTAACTGTTGTAGATGATTCAAAAATGACTAAAGAAGAATATGAAGATTATTTATTTGAACATTATACAGATGAAGATGATGAGGATGAAGAAGTAGAAGAAGATGAGGAAAAAGAGGAAGAAAAATATTCATACTTTAATCCTAATGTTGAAATAAAATTAAGTGATGCAAGAAAGATTGATAAGACTTTAAATGTTGGTGATACTATTGATACAGAAGTGACACCAAAAGACTTTGGGCGTGTTGCGACTTCTACTGCAAAACAAGTAGTAGTTCAAAAAATTAGAGAAGCTGAAAGAAATAGTATCATGGCAGAGTTTGGTGATAAGCAAGATGAAATGTTAGTTGGTACAGTAGCTTTGGAAGATCCAGATAACTATTATATAGATTTAGGTCGTACTAATGGAATATTACCTAAGAAAGATATTATTCCAGGTGAAAAAATAGAAATGGGTAGCCAAATAAAGGTTTATGTTACTAAAGTTGATAATAATGGTAAGAGCCTATTAGTTTTACTTTCACGTGTACATTATGGTTTTGTTAAGAGATTATTTGAACTTGAAATACCTGAACTTAGTGATGGAACAGTTCTTTTATATAGTGTAGCAAGAGATGCTGGTTCAAGAAGTAAGGTAGCAGTTTATTCAGAAAATCCTAATGTAGATCCAATAGGAGCATGTATTGGAGAAAAAGGAAGCAGAATTGCACGTATTATTAATGAATTAGGTGGAGAAAAAATAGACGTTGTTAGATATGATAAAGATCCAGCAGTTTTTATTGCTAATAGTTTAAGTCCTGCTAAGAATTTAACAGTAATTATTACTGATCCTAAAAAACAAGAAGCAATGGTAATAGCAGATGATGATAACTTCTCTTTAGCTATCGGAAAAAGAGGTCAAAATGCAAGACTTGCTAGTAGATTAACACACTATAAAATAGACATAAAAACTCGTGAACAAGCAAGTGAAAATGGAATAAACATTAGAACAGAAGAATAGGTGATAACATGAAACAAAAAAAAATACCTATGAGAAGTTGTGTTGTGACGGGAGAAAAACTTCCTAAACGTGAATTGTTAAGAATCGTTAGAACAACAGATGGAACGGTTGTTTGTGATTTAAGTGGAAAAATTAATGGCCGTGGTGCATATATTAAAAAAGATGTAGATGTATTAGAAAAGGCCAAAAAAACTAAAATATTAGAAAAAAGATTAGAATGTACAATTAGTGATGAAACATATGAAGAGGTAAAAAATGAAATAGAAAAAATGTAAGAAAGTGAGGTGGTTTTCATGATGAGTTTATTGGAGTATGCAAATGATGTAAACTTAGACATTGAAAAAATAAAAGAAATTTGTAAGGAATTAGGGATAAATAATATTGATCCTTCATCATTATTATCTGAGACAGATATTGTAAAATTAGATAATTATATTTCTTCAAATAATATGGAGGATTCTTCAGAAATTAGTGAAGAACTTAGTGAATATTTGGAAGATGAAAAAACTTATGATAAAGCTTTAGAGATGACTGAAGGATCTAAATTTGACTTTGATAATGGAGATAAATTTGAAAAAGTTAAATCAAAACAAAAGAGACAACAGGATACTAAAAAGAATTTTCAAGCAGAAAAGAAAAAGATGTATAAACATCGTGAAAAATTACAAAGTAATGTTCAAGATATAGATTCGAATGTTATTCTTTATAAAGATGGAATGACTGTTTCTGAGTTGGCTACAGCTTTAAATGTAAGTGGGGCTTTACTTATAAAGAAGTTAATGGAACTTGGAATAATGGTTAATTTGAATCAAAGTGTTGATTTTGAAACTACTGAGGTTTTAGTTAGTGAGTTTGATAAGGTTCTAAAGAAAGAAGAAACAGCTGATATTTCAAATTTTGAAAGTTTTGAGATTGAAGATAGGGAAGAAGATTTAGTAAAACGTCCTCCTGTTGTAACAATTATGGGTCATGTTGATCATGGTAAAACAACTTTACTTGATTATATTCGTAAGAGTAAGATTGCAAGTTTAGAAGCTGGCGGTATTACACAGGCTATTGGAGCTTATTCTGTTACTTGTAATGGAGAAAATATTACATTTATTGATACACCTGGACATGAAGCATTTACACAAATGCGTGCTAGAGGGGCAAGTGTTACTGATATAGTAATAATAATAGTAGCGGCAGATGATGGAGTTATGCCTCAAACAAAAGAAGCTATCGATCACGCTAAAGCAGCTGGTGTTCCAATTATTGTTGCAATCAATAAAATAGATAAAGAAGGAGCAAATGTTGATCGTGTATTAACTCAGTTAGTAGAAAACGGTCTTACACCAGAAGAATGGGGTGGAGATATTATTGTAAATCGTATCTCAGCTCATACTGGTGAAGGTGTTAACGAACTTTTGGAAAGTATCTTATTAGTTGCTGAAATGAATGAATATAAGGCAAATCCTTCACGTTATGCTAGTGGTGTAGTAATTGAGTCAAGACAAGATAAAAAAGTTGGAAATGTAATAAGTTTATTAATTCAAAATGGTACTTTAAGACTTGGTGATCCTGTTGTTATTGGTACTAGCTTTGGTAAAATAAGGACTTTAAAAAATGACTTAGGGGAGAATATTGTTGAAGCTCTTCCTTCTACCCCTGTTGAGGTAACTGGATTTGCAAATATTCCAAGTGCAGGTGACAAGTTCATGGCGTTTGAAACTGAAAAAGAGGCAAAACAAATTGCTAATGAAAGAAGTCTAAGAGAAAAAGAGAAACACTTTAATAATCAAAAGATTAGTTTTGATGATTTATTTGATAAAATAAAAGAAGGTACTAAGACTATTAATATTGTTTTAAAAACAGATGTTAATGGTAGCTTAGAAGCTGTAAAATCTTCACTTGAAAAAATTGATGTTGATGGCGTAAAATTATCAGTCATTCATGGTAGTGTAGGAGCTATTACAGAGAGTGATATTGTTTTGGCAAGTGCCTCAAATGCTTTGATTTTAGGATTTAATGTTCGTGCTACTGCTAAAATAAAAGATACAGCAAATGAATATGGTGTAGATATAAAAACATATGATATTATTTATAAATTGGTAGAAGAAATGGAAAGTTCTATGAGAGGAATGCTAGAACCTACTTATGAAGAAAAAGTAGTTGGTACTCTAGAAATTAGACAAATATTTAAATTTTCTAAAGTGGGCTTGATTGCTGGATGTCATGTTTTAGATGGAGTTATTAAAAATAATGATAATGCTAGAATAATACGTGATGGTATAGTCGTTTATAATGGAAAAATTAAAACATTACAACATGAGAAAGATCAAGTAAAAGAAGTAAAGAAAGATATGGATTGTGGTATTACTTTAGAGAATTGTCAAGATTATAAAGAAAAAGATA
>JABLTL010034239.1_pt1 | contig 10059 bp, 7 predicted proteins | sample 7160151 | NCBI WGS metagenome assembly JABLTL01 (sample SAMN14651223, study PRJNA627086) | human gut metagenome | isolation source: feces | host: Homo sapiens
CAATGCAAATCCATAACTCAAAACACCTGTCAGAATAAATATAATTGATAAAAAGTAAAGCAAAATATTTCCCAACATCATCGGAATTTATAAATAACCAGCGAATCAATGTCATTACTGCAAGAATTAAATATAAAAACACTTTTATTATGTACTTAACCAACTTTTTTAATTTCTCCCAATTTTTTAACTACTTTGTGATTTTGGAAATATAGCTCTCCGGAACCTTTAATTCAGAAGCTAATTTTGCCATTGTAACCCTGCGCTTTTTTATTGCCAAATAACAGACAATCCTGCTTGCATAATCTGTTGTATTTGTAAGCTGCATAGGTGCTCGCCTCTCTCTTTTCTTTGTTCCGTACATAAACTCATTGATTGAAAAAGGAAGAATCCTACTTTTCACTCACACATTTCAAGCATAATTCTTCCTGTTTGTCTAATAACGCTTTTTCATTTTTCTAAGAAATGTCATGCCACCTATACTTATAACCAATATAACAATCAGCAATAAAATCCATTCGCTATCATGAAGGGTTCTTCCTGTTTCCGGAGGCGCCACTGTAGATGCATTTGTAAACGTAACCTTATCATTTCCTGTTGTTGAAGTTATGATTGTTGCTACTGTTCCATCAGTTGCATCACTGCCATTCAATTTATAGCTTGTCTTGTAATTCTTTCCAGGATCAGTTTCAGTAACTGTATATGTCCATCCTGTTGGCAGACAACTAATGTCTACGGATTCATCTTTTGCCAGGGTAAACGTAGCCTGATTATTTGTAAAGGTGAGATTCTTTACTGCTTCAGTTCCTTTTTTTATGAAAATCTGCCCAGCCTTTATAGTAGCGGTACTTGCATCAGTTCCTGATGGTGGAACGACTTTTATTGTAAATTCATACGATCTATTCGGTTCCATATTATATCCGGTTACGGTTTTCCTTACCGTTAAAACAGTTGGTTTATAATACAGATTAAGTGTAATTGTATCAGAAGACGAATCATTTTTGACTTCTTTTTCTAATTCGTTTCGAAAATCTTTTGTATCAAAAACATAACCTAGAAGTGTTCCGTTTATTTCTGGTTTTGCGAACGCTTTAACACTCTCTTTTTCTGTTGCAAAGGAAATGGTTCCTGCTGTTGTCTTTCCCAATTTTTCTGTACCATCCGGTACCTTAAGCCAATGCTTCACTTCTACCTTTTTCGTATCAATTTTCTTCCACTGGGCTACAATCTGATATCCCACCTCATTATCCCATACAGACACTGGAAGGTCACGGTTTGCGGCAAATTCATAATTCTCTTCAGAAATACAAAAGACTTCATTATGCTGATATAACTTTTCACTATATGTTGGATTTCCAAACCATGGAATCAGACGTAGCTTCCAGCCAATGAATTCATATCCCTCACAGGTTGGTTCTGGCCATTCCTCCCCTATTTGAAAGGTGCTTCCCATACCTCTTGTCCCCTCATGGGTGTTTGGATTTTCTCCATAAGACTGCATTGGTTTGTTCTTTACAGTATCAAGTTCCTCATTATACGGAATATTTTTCACAACTGCATCTGCCGGAAGCACACCTTCGCCGGCACCAGAATTGTAATGTACATAGACGCTTTCTTTCGTAGACATGAAGTATGCTGCATACAATTCCCAATCGGTATCATGTGTTGTCTTCTCTCCTGCATATGCCAAAAATTTTTCATACCCTGCACTACTTGCTGCATTTTTAGCTGCTTCCCAAATTTCATCATAAACTTGAAATTCTTTTGGTTTTCCAAGAGAAGTAGCATTCATATTATTTAGATCACCTTCAGCAGTTCTAGATTTTCCGCCATCAGTACTAACTCCACCTGACGTCTGTGCACTGTCTACACCTACTCCTGCAAATCGATATCCTAGTTTTGGCTTTGCAAAAAAGATTCTCACTTGTCTTTTGTTTAAAGATACTGCCAATGCTTCTCCCACAGGATCCATATTTACCGTATCATTATCTTTCATTGGAACCAGCTTACTCTGATCAGGATCCCACATGACAACATCGATACCTTCACCACTTCGACGGTTGTCTGTTTTTAAACGTACGGTTAAAACCTGCTTTCCTGTTTGATACGGAGCTAAATTAAAAGTAAAATCTCTCAATCCTCCGTCTTGACATTGCACATTGAAACTATATTCGTACTCACAATCTTTTTCATTATCGTTTCTCGTATACTGTTTGGTTATTTCGGCATTCACAATAAGTTCACCAGCATGGCCTTTCACGCCATGATTCGATCCAACTCCATCTGGAACCTCCTTGTTACTATCTGCAGCTGCTACTGTTTCTCCATTTAATGCCATATGAACCAATCTATATCCTCTTTTTATATGAAATTTTGGAACATCAATAGATCCATTGTACTTCACTTTATCTTCCGTATATGTCCATACAAGTTTATGTTGTTCTGGTAAATATTCCCATCCATTCTTTTCACTATGCTCAATATTGATATATTCAAATCCATTATTGTCTTCGGTGTTAATCATTACACGATATACACCCTTTTTATCATATGAAATCGTTACTGTATCGTCTTTCTGAAAATTTGCTTCATAATATGCTTCATATTCATCCCCAGATACTCGTTTAATACTTGTAGACGCATCTGCTGCTGTAATGCTTCCAATTTTATATCTGACTTTATTAGCTGTTCCTGGTTTCACTGTGAACTTCCACGTTTCTCCAGCATTTACACGTATCGTTTCAGCAGTATTTACCTTTACCGTTCCTGCTTTTGTCGTAATCGTACCAGCAACTCCACCTTCTGGGATTTCTTCATTGACTTTAATATTGTAATATTCCTGATAAGTCATTGTAAGTTTCTGATCATCATCCAATTTGATGGCAATCACGCCATCAGTGCTGTAATATACAGTGTCATTATATTTTCCGATATAGACACAATTTTTCCCATTTACTCTTGCACTCTTAAATTCATAATGTTTTCCAGTAATTGCTAAATCTTTATGATCTGCAATTGTTCCAAGTTCAATGGTTGTCGGTGCTCCCTTAATTATTTTTCCTTTTTCATCTACATACTCTACTCGATCTGTTGATGGTACTTCACCATTCGCAACTCTATTTTGAATTTCAGCATTTAGCTGATCCACCTCGATACTGTCCAGAATTTGTTTCTCCGTTTCCTGTTTTGTTTCTTTGTTTTCAGAAATAAACTGATCTGTAGATGGCTCTGATTCTATTTCTGTATTCGAGTTCTCTGTATCACTTGTAAATGCTTCGGTATCTACGGTTTTACTTTCTGATTCAAAAGCAGTTGTATCTTTAGCTGATGCATTTACCGTATTCATAGATAAAATGCACATAGAAAAAATCAAAATCCAGGAACATGCAATTTTCAAGTATTTTTTCCACTTATTGTGCCTCATTTTGTGCATCTCCCTTCTTCTTTCTCTGGTTTTCTCTGATCATAGCAATCAGGCAAATCAATGAACCCAGTAATAATGTAAAATATCCCATGATAGGACTATCATCTCCAGACTTTACACTATTGCTCTTACTAATTTTTGATATCAATGATGGTCCAGATTTATCTTTTTCCTGCCCGGTATAACTATTTTTAAAAGAAATTCCTGAAACTTTCTCTCCATCCTGGTTTTCAACCACCGTTATTACTTTCAGCTGATTATCTGCATTATAAAATGCTTCCACCGTAATATCATAGTTTCTCTCATCATAGCTATAATTTTCTTTCTTCTCTGTTATCTGACAGATTTTGTAATGATACTGACCTGCATTTCTGATATTCATGGTAATTTCCATAGCTATATTGCCTTTCATGTTCCAGACATATCGCCGATTGCTGCTGCCATCAGGCATTGGTGCATCTGACTGATCTGTTAGCAAAGCATACATAAATTCATCCGAAGCATCCGTATTTTTGTTGTCAAATACCTGTTCCACTGGTATTTTCACTGTAGTATCAGTATCAGCTGCAAAGACTGGTATCTGTGTGCTCAGGAAAAGAAGCATGGTCAGGAACAAAATGCTGACTTTTTTTAACTCAATTCTTTTCATGTTTTTTCCTTCCCTTCTTTCCTATTTGTCTATTCAACAGTAGTAAGACTATAATAATCAGAATTATCCAAATGATAACTGGAACATTCGTAATCATATCTTTTAATTGATCAATTCCCGCGCCAAGATTCTTTGCTTTTTCTTTTTGCGGATAAACCTGGTCTGTCAGCCTTCCCACTAATACATTTCTTCCATTTGTCATATCAGATGTACATGTGGTTAACAAAACCAGATGATCATCTTCTGTAATGTTCAACTCTCGTTTGTATAAAGCATTGTTTATTATTTCCATCAGATACGCTTGCTTTGCCTCTGATGTGTCTGGGCACACATTGAAAATCGTTTCATTATAGGCATCTACCTGCATCAATGCATAGAATTCGATTCCATGATCTTTTCCGTCAAAGAAAAGATTTCCATACGGATGCTCATCAAAATATGTCTCATCCGTAAAATTACCGATATCACCGAACATCTTTTCCTTTTCCATGTGATGACCATAAATAATATTGTTAAAATCTGAAAAGTCTGGCTTATTACCACAATGTAAAAAGATAGCTCCACTTAAAGAATATTTTCCTTCTGCATCTGTATTCATATAAGTATCATCATCATCTGTCTGTAACAGAGGATAATTGATATTGGTATCGTTCACCCGGATCCAGCCAATCACATCCGGATTAATTTTCTGTAATTCTTCAAATGATTTTGTATGTTTTTCTGTTGGAATATAGGCTTCATAGTTTTTCGCATCTGCCGCCTGATAAACCTGGTTTGAATCCCATAACATATAGCATGACAGGAACATTGTCATAAGAACCAGCAACAATGCTATCAGATTTACCATATGATTGATTCCTTTCACTATGAACTTTGCTATTTTTTTCATATGAAATATTCCTGCTTTTCTTCTTGATTTGGAAAAAGGGAATGTGGCGGATCAACGCCGCACACATCCCCTTTCCCAGTTCATTTATAAAATTATTTCTGTAATCTTCTGCGTTTGAAAGCAACGAATGCCATCAGTGCTGCACCGCAAAGAGCGATCATCAGAACATATGGAAGAGTGTTCATGATAATACCAGTTGCCGGTACGTAATTGTATGTGTTGGTTACATCAACTGTATTCTTGTTCTGTCCAAGTGATTTGTCAGATACTGTAAGTGCTTCACCATATCTTGTTGCAGTTTTTGTTTCTTTTGTTCCGTTGTTAATTACAACATCTGCACTTCCTTTATAGTTTGGTGTACCAGACTCTGTTACGGAAATCTTTGTACCTACTGGAAGTCCTGTAAATTTTACATTTTGATTATGTTTTAATTTAAATGTATGGCTTGTACCTGTAATATCTGTTGCAATACCATCAATAGTTGCTTTTGCTCCAAGAGTAGCTGCATTTGTGCCAGCTGGGAATGTAAAGGTTGCTGTAAAATCAAATTCTTTATTTGTATCTGCTGTATCTGCTGCATCTGTCTTAATTATCTTAGATACATCCAATGAGCCATACTTTGTGTAATCTGGACCTGGGTTTACCGGATCAGTACCGGTACCGGCTTCCTGTACATATGTGTTAGTAAACTTAAATCCATTCTTATCCGTATTACTGATGTCTACTTTACCTGTTGCTGCTGTTCCCTTATCGTCTTTTTTCTTATTAACGATAATGTTGGAAATTTCAAATCCACTGCCATTATTTGAAACATATACATCCATTGTATATTCAGCCTTTGACATAATCATTGTCTGGTGCTTTGTATCAGTAATTGCAGGGGTAGCTCCTGTTTCTGTTACTGTATATTCGTATTTACCAGCATCTGGCCACTCTTCTGGAAATGTAACTTGAACTCTTTTTGTTTTACTTCCTGTATCAGTGCCTGCAAATGTAATATTCGGAATAGTAACATTCGCAGTACTACCTGTCACCTGTGTAGCTGTAAAAGAAAATGCCTCGTCCTTTCCAACCTCTGTATTAAAGGTTTTACTGATGTAGGCTTCTGTTACCTTGGTTGCCGTGTCCCCTCCTGTTGCAAATACCGATGTTGACATTGCAAGTCCCATTGTCATAGCACCTGCTACGACAATAGCGAGCATTTTTTTAGATAATGTTTTGATGCTCATAATAATTCCTCCCTTGTAAAATTTAGATTGATTTATATTTGATTAACGGAGGAGGGGATTAGATTCCTCTGGTCCGAATAACCGCTATAACTTTTCCTTTGACATCGTTCAAATCAATGCAGCCAAATGTTCGGCTGTCCGATGCCTGTGGTCTGTTATCGCCAAGTATAAATACTTGGCCTTCTCCGACTGTTATCGGGAAATCCACTCCATCTTTAAATTGAGTGGTATCAAAATAGATATCCTGTGATACCTGGTCTGCACCATTTATCTTCAGTCCATCTCTCGTAATATCTACGGTGTCCCCTGCAACTGCAACAACTCTACCTGTTGTATTCCTTCCATTGTCTTCAAATACTGCCACATCGCCAGATACAAATCTCTTATCCAGCCTGTAATACATAACCAAATCTCCATCTTTGATTGCTGGTTTCATAGATACATCATTGATTCTTACAATTCCATACAGGAATGTAAAAATAAGAATGATTGCAAAAATAATAATCGCAATCTTCAAAAGCAACTGAATGATATCCTGTGCAAGTGATGGTTCCTGTATTGCTTTTTTTTCTGTCTTAATATCAACTTGTTTTTTCATCATTCACGCTTCCATATTCAAACTTAGATATTCAAGGTTCCCGTTTAAACGAGTATATTGTAATCCTTTTCTTTAAAAACAGTAATGTCAGAAAGCGGAAATCTTTTTGAGAAATTTTTGTAAAAAGTGTTCCACCACATTTATATAATTTTCAAAATCAATAAAAAAGAAACCATGCCTTAACACGATTTCTCTTTCTTTTTCTATTCTATTTCTTTTAACATTTTATAAATAATCAGACCATTACTGACTGCCAGCACTTCATCTGCATTATCAAAATTAATTCCGGAAATTTGTTTTATTTTTTCAAGCCTGTAAGATATCGTTCTATAATGAACAAACATTGCACCTGCAGTTTTCTTGATGCTTTGGTTATTTCTAAGATACGTCTGCAAGGTTGTAATCAATTCTCCCTTATGTTCATCATCATATAAATATAATTTCTTTAATGTTTCCGGAATGTATCTTTCCAGTTCCGTCATATCATCAATTTCACCAAATATCTGGAAAAAACCAAGATTCGAATAATGTACGACCGACTTATTCTTATCGCCAGTCACCAGACGCACAATCTCAATATACTTAATCGCCTGACTTGCTTCGTAATAAGATTCTTTCAATCTCTGATATCCTTTCACACTTTTTCCTATGCCAATCTGAAAGTCTATAGTCATCTTTCTATATAGGATGATTCGCTGAATAACCGCCTCTATTTCTTCCATCTCTTTCTGATATTCCAGTTCTGTCTGATTGGAATCTACCTGTTGAATCATAAAAATCTGATCCATATTTCTGTAAATAAGCGCATCCGGCAAAAGATGCATCAATTCATCCTCTATAACACCTACTTCGTGAAGCTGTTCTTTTGTATATTTTCTTTGTACATTGTTTGTGATGGTATGAAAATCAACAACCCTGTAAGTATCGCTTTCTTTCATTCCGAACTGTGCTGCCGCTTCAGCCATTTCCTTCGGGCTCAGTAATCCATTCAGAATATTATGAATAATATCTCTCTGATACTTCTTTTTCAATTCGTTCTGTGCAAATTCACTCAAGAATTCATACTGCAAGTTAATAATCCCATTTTCAATTGCCATATAATCAAGTTCTGTCAGTTCTCTATTTTCTTCTGTTATGGTTATGTAGCCTTCCACCTCGTTCAATATACCGATTTTCACTACATATTGAACGCAGTTTCCCTTCATCTGCTTCATATACTGAAATTTTGTAATAATGTTAGGTTTATACGGCTGAATTTCGTCTGATAATATTAACTTGGAGTCGTCTGTGTTTGTTGAAGTCAAGCAATTAAGATTACTGTAATACAATGCAACAGGATTACCAATCATGGTACTTAAAAATCCGATAATATCTCTTGCTGTATTGCTTGATCCATTATTTTTCAAAGTAAATGTATTAAAATTATCATGTGTAATTTTAAAATATTTTAATCGTGCTGTTTCTTTATCGAATACCTGCGTCATAACATGGCGGATAATTCCCCAGCAATATAAATCTTCCGGAATCTCAACCAGTGGAATCTCATATTTTTCACAGTGTTTTTCTAATAACTTCAATCGCTTTCCTGTTGGATCATCCTCTTCTCTCTTTTTCACAATGAAACCACTAATATCACTTTTTACCAAATCCTCAAAATGCTGCTCTACTTGCCGGTCACTGCATGATAAATATACCTGAAAGTTGGTTATAAGCATCTCTCCACCTGTCAGGTATCGTTCCATATCTTCAATTTCTATGATTCGAATGCCTTTTACTTCCCGATCCAGACCTTTTTCACCACAAAGCAGCTTCATTTTAGGGAATTGTTCTGATTCAAGTAATTTTCTTACAGTATATGCCATCGTTACTCCTTCCTCATCCATCGCTGTTATGTTGTTCACATTACATAGTTCCTCTCTAGTTTTGGGTTATCAGTACCCTAATTAAGTACCGTTTCCAGTAAACCAGCTATAGTCTTTGCAATTTTCATTGCTTAAATTTCACTTTTGGAAGAAATAAATGACCTGTAGAAATAAGTTAAAACGGATTAGTAGAGGCACTTTACAACATAACAGATATTATGTTGTACATTCCAATATTTCCTGTTCGACAATCTTATCCAGCTTCTTTTGGAACACTGCTTCTGTAGTTGCTGTATATATTCTCGTTACATTGATGCTGCTATGTCCAAGTAAATCTGCAAGACCTGCAATATCTTTTGTTGCTTTATAATAAATCCATGCAAATAAATGTCAAAAATTATGTGGGAATATTTTTGATTCTGCTACTTCTGCCTTTTCTTTTAATCGTTTCATTTCTTTCCAAATATTACTTCTATCTTTTAACTTCCCATTTTTAGTAACAAATATCCTTCCTTATGCTATTTGGTTATTATGACAATAGGAAAGAAGTTTCTTTTGTAATATCTTCGTCAGAAAAATCCTTCTATATTTTTCTTTATTATAAATCTCTATCTTTCCTACCTTTACACGCTCCACTGTAAAATATTTTATTTCACTGATCTAGATTCCTGTGCAAGCTATTGTTTCAATACACAGGGCAGGCTGCTCTTTTCCTTCCGCTATAGCTGTTACAATCAATTTCCTACATTCTTTTTCTGTCAATTCTTTCTGATCCTGCAAAAAAAGGCTGCTTCTGCACTTTTATTCTTTTCACTTTCAGATTCCCTAGATTCAAAAATTCCAGGAACTGATTCAATGCGGCAAGCATCGAATTAACACTATTAACAGCATAATTTTGGACAAGCCAATCTTTATATTGCAACAATACTTTTTTATTAATCCGCTTAGCATCTGCCAAAAAAGAAAATAATTTTTTATATCTGCCATATATTTTTTTACAGTTACTCTTACGTTTTCTCTTTAATATAAATAATCAGCAAATTCTTTTATCGCACTTTCTGATACCTCTATTGAAAAATCCATTTGTTCCATAATAACAGTCCTCCTGAGAATCCATTTTCTTTCATTATAGCTGTTCGCTTTTTCGTATTCCCATACACTACTTTTCTATTTGTTATGCATTCACGAATTTTCAATATTTGTTTTTGATTATATATCGTATTGTTGATTTTAGTCAACAGTAGACGCTTATTTTTATCATCCATTGTGAATATAATTTAACAATACGAGAGGAGATGTTTTATGCCAATGGCTGATATCGAATTATGTTTACAGGAAATTGGAAAAAGAATTATGGATCGTCGAAAAAAGCTGGGACTCACTCAAGAAGCACTTGCAGAAAAAGGTG
>JABLTL010111502.1_pt1 | contig 10058 bp, 10 predicted proteins | sample 7160151 | NCBI WGS metagenome assembly JABLTL01 (sample SAMN14651223, study PRJNA627086) | human gut metagenome | isolation source: feces | host: Homo sapiens
GAACTTGTAGGACGTGCTTTCAGTAATGACACAAGTGTTACTTCCGTGAATGATGGAAACTTTGTTTCTGAGAATCAGACAGACTTTATTTTTGCAGTGGCAGGAGAGCAATATGGATTTATTGGCTGTACTCTGATCGTGCTGCTGCTGTTTCTGATTACTTTTGAATGTATCCGGATGAGCCTTCGGGCCAAGGATCTTGGCGGAAAGATCATATGTTGTGGAGTGGGAAGCATTGTTTCCATACAGAGTTTTATCAATATCTGTGTTGCTACCGGACTTGCGCCTAATACCGGTACTCCGCTGCCTTTTGTAAGCTATGGTCTTACCTCTCTGATCAGTCTGTTCATTGGTATGGGACTTGTTCTCAATGTAGGACTGCAGAGCAGTGCATATAATAAAGAATTACAGAAGAAAGAGCAGAAAAAGGATGCCTACTTTCGGAAAGAGGAATATTTATGACACATAAAGAACCTGTGAAAAAAACTGCACGTCCTGGAAGTACTCCCGGACATCGGTCTTCCAAAGCCGCAACTCGCACAGCTTCCGCTGGGAAAGACAGAGTTTCTGATCCATCTGCAAAAGCTGTTCCCTCCAGGCGCAAAACACAGTCAGTCAGAATGAAACGGATGCGCCGCAAAAAGATCCGCAATACCGTTCTTCTGCTTCTTCTGCTGGTCGTCCTGTGTGGAGCAGGGGGATTTGGAGTCTACATGTTAAAAGGCGGGAATTTTTCCACCCCGGTTAATTCTTTCAACGCCTTTTCCGAATTTGATAATACACTGGTCTCAAAAGAGGAACAGAGAGCAGAGGGCTTTGCTCAGAATCTCTGCGTTGTTACCAAGGATGTTCCTCTGGACTCGGTCAGTCTGGATGATAACCAGTCCGGTGTTCTTTTGAACCTCAGTGACAAAAAGGTCCTCTATGCAAAAGGTGCCTACAATAAGGTATATCCAGCCAGTATCACAAAGATCATGACCGCAATGCTGGCTCTGAAATACGGCAATATGGATGATACCGTAACGATCTCCCAGGAAAATGTTACGCTGGAATCCGGGTCACAGGTTGCAGGTTTTATGGAAGGCGACCAGGTCACCATGGACCAGCTGCTTCACTGCCTTCTGGTCTATTCCGCCAATGATGCAGCTTCTGCCATTGCAGAACATGTAGGCGGTTCCACAGATAAATTTGTGGAAATGATGAACAGTTTTGCCGCTGAGCTTGGATGCACAGGAACTCATTTTACCAATCCTCATGGCCTTCAGGACGAAAATCATTATACAACGCCTTATGATATCTATCTGATGTTAAAAGAGGCGCTGAATTATCCGGAATTTACAGACATCACGCAGATGTCGTCCTATACAGTTACCTACAAACATTCGGATGGCTCAGATGCAAGTACTACCTTAACCGCTACTGACCATTACCTTACCGGTGAGGCCACAACACCGAAGGATGTCACCATCCTCGGTGGAAAAACAGGAACAACGGATAAAGCAGGAAACTGTCTGGCTCTTTTAAGCCAGAATGCTTACGGAAAGCCTTTTATTTCCATTGTTATGGGTGCATCTTCCAAAGATGTTCTGTATCAGGAAATGACATCATTGCTTCAGAATATCAACTGACAGAAAATCATTACATCATAAGGAGGACAAGGCAATGATCATTACAATTGACAGACAATGTGGATGTGGCGGGCACCGTGTAGGTGTTCTGCTGGCAGAAAAACTGGGACTGGAGCTTTATGACAAAAAGAAGCTTCTGGAAGAATCAAAAAAAATCGGTAAATTCGAGGAAAACAGCGATTTCTTTGATGAAAAATCGGTAAACAGCCTGTTATATTCCATCGCAATGAATTATGGTGAAAGAAATCCAATGACGAATTCATTCAGCCTGGTACGGGAACTTACCAAAGGAAAATCTGTTGTTATGATCGGACGATGTGCCAATATCATATATCAGGATATGCCAGATGTCACCACTGTTTATCTCCATGCAGATATGGAACATCGGGTACATCGTATTATGGAGCGCGACCATGTTTCTGATAAAGAAGCACGAAAACAGATCCGGGAAACAGACAAAAAAAGAGAGCAGTTCCATAAATCCTGCACCAATACCTCCTGGAGTGATTCGAACCAGTATCAGCTGTCTATTGATACCGGTCTTGTGGGCATCGAACAATCTGCTCAGCTGATCATTGATTACATTAATCTGAAGAAAAAAAGTATCTGAACCAGACAATAAGATTCATCTGTCAGGCAGATAAAAAAACAGGTACGCTGTGAGTTGGTCAAACCTGCTCATGAAGCGTACCTGTTTTTTATTTATGCATGTGTTTTCTGAAGATCAGTAGACTTCTACGGTATCATCTCCGGTATCTCCGGAACTACTGTCATCCAGTTCCGAATCAGAATTGTCACCGGTATCCGTACCATCATCAACAACATCACCAGTATCATTATCGGATATATCACCAGTATCTCCTGTATCATCTCCCTGTGAAGTATCTGGATCAGAAGTGTCATTAACGTTCCCGTCATCAGGAGTATATCCCTGATCGTAATTTCCGTCGTCTCCGGTATCTGGATCACCGGTATCTGTGTTATCATCGGAATCATCCGATCCACTGTAATAACTGTCTTCCGTATAGATTGGAAAATCAGCACTGTCAGAATCTGCATCTACGGATCCCTGTGAAGTTGAGTCAGGAACGGGCTCCGCTGCGTTGTTATCCGGAATTGCCGTAAGATGAGAAATGTTTCCATCTTTGGGGACCACAATATAAATCCCAAGCATTACAATACATAATGCCATGGCAAGTCCGGCGATCTTCATTTCTTCCATATGTTTCATAGACGTCAGTCTCCCTGTCATTTTTTGTATTATAGCACAGAACCAGTCGTATTTGTAAACCTGTTGTTGTTTTTCATGAAATTTATTTTTGGGCAGTGTAGACGCATTTTCCCTTCGTGTTTATAATAAACAATAAGATTGATTTCCATGTAGCCATCGAGTATTTTACACAGAAAGGCAGGATATTTCATGAGTAACTGTATCACCACTTATACGGGAAAACATTTTGATCCCACACAACCTGAAAAAGAACGGATCTGCATAGATGATATCGCACATGCCCTTTCTCTTTTATGCCGCGGAAATGGCCATGTAAAGACCTTTTTTTCCGTAGGACAGCATTGTATCCTCTGTGCAAAGGAAGCCATGGCCCGTGGCTTGCCAAGACGTCTTGCACTGGCAGCTCTTCTTCATGATGCCAGTGAATGCTATATGTCTGATGTTCCCAGACCGTTTAAAAAAAGCCTTCCCGAATATCAGCGACAGGAAGAAAAGCTTCTTTGCATCATATATGAAAAATATCTGGGCACCGGACTTTCTGCCAAAGAGGAGCAACAGCTGAAAAACATTGATAATGATCTTCTCTGGTATGATCTGAAATTTCTTCTCAACGAAGAACCGCCGCAGCCCAAACCATCGGTCTGTGTTCCCATAGATTATACAGTCCGTCCTTTCCAGGAAGTGGAAGACGAATATCGGATGTTATTTAAGCAATTGCGGGCGGATATTCACAATTCAGATTTACTTGATCATGATTGAAAGAAGAAGTATGTATGGAACGATTGATTTTTCATGTTGATGTAAACAGCGCCTTCCTTTCCTGGGAAGCTACCCGAAGAGTAAAGCAGGGGCTTCCGGATCTTCGGGAAATTCCTTCCTGCATTGGTGGAGATCCCAGAAAACGGACCGGCATCGTAGTTGCCAAATCCATCCCTGCAAAAAAATACGGGATCCAGACAGGAGAACCAATGGCTATGGCCTTTCGTAAATGCCCGGAACTGATATCCGTTCCGGCAGATTTTGAGCTTTATGATAAATATTCAAGGTCTTTCAAAAGTATCTGTGCATCCTATGCCCCTGTGATGGAATCCTTTTCCATTGATGAGGTATTTCTGGATATGACTGGCACCTCCTACATTTACCCGGATCCGATTGTAACTGCCCATGAGCTGAAAGATAAGATACGGACCGAACTGGGATTCACTGTAAATATCGGCATCTCTGTCAATAAACTGCTGGCAAAAATGGCCTCAGATTTTGAAAAGCCGGATAAAGTACACACCCTGTTCCCGGAAGAGATCCCTGTAAAAATGTGGCCACTTCCCGTAAGAGATCTTCTTTTCCTTGGAAAATCCTCTGAAAAGAAGCTTAAGGAGGCGGGTATACGAACCATCGGTGATCTTGCCCATGAGAAAAAGCCCAAGATCCAGGCACTTCTGGGTGAAAAAGCAGGACAGCAGTTATACCGGTACGCCCGCGGTCTGGATGACTCCCCGGTAAAAATGAAACCAGATGAAGCTAAGGGATTCAGTCTGGAAACAACCTTTAATGATGATCTGGTATCCATGGAGCAGGCGCTTCCGATCCTTCTGGAACAATGCGATGTCCTTGCTGCTCGTATGCGCCGCAAAAAGAAAAAATGTACCTGCATCTCTGTAACCTTTCGAACGCTGGATTTCCAGAACAGATCACACCAGATGAAACTGAAAAACGCCACAGACATCACCGACGAAATTTATTTCCACGCCCGAAAGCTTTTTGAAGAATCCTGGAGAGGACAGCCGCTGCGTCTTCTGGGGGTATCACTTACCGGACTTACCGACGACTCCTTTGAACAATTATCATTCTTTGAAGATACCAGGGAAAAAGAACGCCGCCAGAAACTGGATGCAGCCCTGGATTCTATCCGACTTAAATACGGAAATGACAAGGTTACCCGCGCCAGTATCATGAACAGTACCGCCCGGATCGGGAGAAAAGCAAAAGCGCAGATGGAAAATGAGAGAGAACAATAATGTTTGATGAAAATTTACCAGATTCTTTCAAAAACCCCTTGCAATTTTATTCACAATGCACTATAATTTGAAACATATCAATAGCAATTTTATTCAAAATTATTATATGTGTCTAAGGAGGAAAACAGGATGGTTGAACTGATCGTAGGAAAGAAAGGCAAAGGAAAAACAAAAGTACTGTTAGACAAAGTAAACGGGGCTGTGAAGGATGCCAGCGGCAGCATTGTTTACTTAGACAAAAGCACCAAGCACATGTATGAGCTGAACAACAAAGTCCGCCTCATTGATGTTTCCGGATTTCCGGTTAAGAATGCGGATGAATTCGTAGGATTTATCTGTGGTATCCTCTCTCAGGATCATGATCTGGAGCAGGTATATCTGGACAGCTTCCTTACAACAGCCAAGCTTGAAGGAAAGGATGCAACCGAAACACTGGATCAGTTAAGTGCCATCGGTGAAACCTTCAAAGTTTCCTTTATTATCAGTATGTCTCTGGATAAAGAAGAAGTTCCGGCAGCATATCAGGATAAGATTATCTGCGCATTATAATAAAATTGAATATGAACGTCCTATTTTGTACATAAAACATAAAAGAACGTAAATTTTAAAGGGATCTGTCGCAGGGCAGATTCCTTTTTTAATCGAATAACTGCTTCACAGTTATTCGATTATGAGCAAGTAGCGAATGCGGATTGCGAATATCCTCTTGATTACAAGCCGATTCCTCATATGGTAAATCACGCAAAAAAGCATTGACATTACAACCGTTATAAGGTTTAAATTATATCCGGGAGGTTATCTGACCGGGAATATTGCCATCCGGCTAATACATCCGACCGATCAGACAAAAGAGAATCATGGAAAAAAATCTTACAACCGGAAATATCTTTAAAACTATTGTGTACTTTGCCCTGCCATACCTGTTATCTTATTTTCTTCAGACACTTTACGGAATGGCAGATCTTTTTATCATCGGACAGTTTGACCATGTTGATGCCATCACTGCTGTATCAAACGGAAGCCAGGTCATGCATATGTTAACAGTCATTATTGTAGGACTGGCCATGGGCGCAACCGTTACCATCAGCCGGGCTGTCGGCGCAGACAGGAAGCTGGACGCAGCCAGAGCTATCGGAAACACGGTCACATTATTCATGGCTGTTTCCATTCTTTTTACGCTCCTGCTTCTTCTCCTCGTCAGGCCCATTGTTGTACTGATCGGTATCCCGACAGAAGCGGTGACAGGTACCACACAATATCTTATCATCTGTTTTATCGGAATTCCCTTTATTACAGCTTATAACATAATCAGCTCCATATTCCGTGGCATTGGTGATTCCAAAACTCCCATGTATTTTGTGGCCATTGCCTGTGCTGCCAATATTGTACTGGATTACGTTTTCATTGGCTTTTTCCATATGGGACCATCCGGAGCAGCCCTTGGAACCACACTTGCCCAAACTCTCAGTGTGATCATTGCCCTGATATTCATTCGCCACAGAGAAACCGGAATCCATCTTACAGGAAAAGATTTCCGCCCGGATCCTCGTGTGATGACGCAGATCCTGAAAATCGGAATCCCGGTAGCTGTACAGGATGGATGTATCCAGGTTGCATTTATTGTGATCACGGTGATCGCCAATCACAGGGGATTAAATGACGCAGCTGCTGTTGGTATCGTGGAAAAAGTGATCAGCGCTGTCTTTCTGGTTCCGTCTTCCATGCTGGCTGCGGTCTCTGCTCTGGCTGCTCAGAATATCGGTGCCAGGAAGCATGACCGTGCGGCAAAAACGCTCCAGTACAGCATCCTGATCACAAGTGTTTACGGAATCATTATCTCATTGATCGTTCAGTTTACCGCTCCACATATCCTTCAGGCATTTACCGGAGATGACACGGTCGTACTTCTTGGCACTCAGTATATCCATTCCTATATCTGGGACTGCATTTTTGCAGGCATCCATTTCAGCTTTACCGGATATTTCTGTGCATATGGAAAATCCTATATTGGTTTTATCCACAATATCATTGCCATTATTCTGGTCCGTATCCCGGGATCTTATCTGGCTTCCAGATATTTTCCCCATACGCTGTTCCCTATGGGAATGGCAGCGCCGGCAGGTTCTCTGCTTTCGGTTCTGATCTGCCTGATCGCCTATTTCTGGTTGAAACACCATGCCGGTCCTGGTCCTGTATCCAGATGCAAAGGAGATTCCAATGGAAGATAAAAAATTATTTCTTATCGGAGAAGTAGCCAAAATGTTCCATATCAGTATGGGGACTCTCCGCCACTATGAGCAGGCTGGTCTTTTAACACCGGAATATACAGACCCGGACACTGGATACCGGTATTATGGCACCAGACAGTTTGAGCTTCTCAACACCATACGTTATCTCAGAGTCCTGGATTTTCCACTCGCCCAGATCAAAGCTTTTCTGGATAACCGTGATACCGATGTGATCGAAGAAAAGCTGGTCCATCAGAAAGAAGTGATCGCAAGGAAGCAAAAAGAGCTGGAGCTGATCTCCCGAAAGATCGACCATCGCCTGGAACAGCTCCGGGATGCCATGAATTCCAGGCTTGATGTGATCCAAACTGTCGAAATTCCCGAAAGCCGCGTTGTCTGGCTCCGGGATTCCCTGCATCCGAAAACATATCTGGATCTTGAGAATTCCATCCGAAAACTGGTAGAAAATCAGAAGGAATCTCTGGTTTTTATGGGAAAGATCGGAATCGGGATCTCCAAAGAACAGCTTTCCCAAAAATCTTTTCAGGATTACGACCGGATCTTTCTTCTTCTGGATCAGGAAGACCGATATGACGGAGAAACGGAAACTTTTCCCAGACAGACCTGCGTAACCATCCGTTTCTGCGGAAGCCACAGGGAAGCACCGGCTTATTATCAGAAACTCCTTGCATACATTGAAGAGAAAAAACTCTGTATCACCGGATTTTCCAGAGAAACCACGTTGATCGATTATGGAATTACAAACAATACCGATAAATTTGTTACGGAAATCCAGATCCCGGTGAATATCTGAAATTTATGCCTTCTTATGGAGTGCTTTTTTTAGCTTCCAGTGAGGAGGCTTTGTTTATTCTTCATTTCTGTGGTATACTGAATGGCAGAATAAACATACAGGAGCGTTTCTTATGAATCATTTACTGGAAAAAATCAAACAGAAAAATGCATCCGCATTTACCCACAGCGGAAAATTTCATGCAGACGATGTTTTTTCTGCCGCACTGCTTTTATATCTGAATCCTGAGATCACCATCGCACGTGGAAACATTGTTCCGGAAAATTATGAAGGTCTTGTTTTTGATATTGGAAGAGGGCAGTATGACCACCACCAGAAAGACAGCCGTATCCGTGACAACGGCGTTCCCTATGCGGCATTTGGTCTTCTCTGGGAAAAACTCGGGCCGGAAATCCTCGGTGAGGAGCTGGCACAGAAATTCGATGAATCCTTTGTCCAGCCATTGGATATCAATGACAATACCGGTGAAAAAAACGAACTTGCCACGCTCATCGGCAATTTTAATCCTGGATGGGATTCCAAAGGCAGCAATGACGAGGCATTTTTCCAGGCAGTCAGTGTCGCCGGCATGATCCTGGAAAATAAATTTGAGCGTTACCTTGGAAATGAGCGTGCGGACAGACGGGTGGAAGAAGTTCTTGCAGAACACACCGAAGCCCTGGCTTCCGGTGAAACTCCGGCAGAAAATACCAATATCCTGGTACTTCCGGAATTTATTCCCTGCCAGAAGCGCCTTTCCGAAACCAATATCGCTTTTGTGATCTTTCCATCCAACCGGGGCGGCTATTGTATCCAGCCACAGAAAAAAGAATATTCCATGAATTATAAATGCAGCTTTCCTTCTTCCTGGCTGGGCCTGGAAGGAGAGGAGCTGGCTTCGGTAACCGGACTTGAAAGTGCGATCTTCTGCCATAAAGGCGGTTTTCTCATGACCTGTGGAACTCTTGAGGATTCCATTCTTGCCTGCCGGAGCAGTCTTGCTGCTTTTCATGAGGAAGCTGTGATCGTAAGCCTTGGTGGAAATGATACGACTGACATGCTGCTTCAGAATCTTCCGGAGCTTCCTTCTGCCAGGATCGTGCATCTGCCGGTTCCTCAGCTTCCGGAACTGACTCTGAACGGGATCTACGGAGAACTATCCATGGAAAAAGCAGAATGGAAAAGCCATATAAAAGACCAGCTGAAAGAAATCCTCCGATACAGGCCGGAGGCAGTTTTCGCAGACAATGCCATGTTTTCTCTGTACCCGATCGTCCATGCACTGCGAAAAAAACATATTCCTGTCCTTACAGTAATAGAAAAAGACGGCCAGAAGCTTCTGGTGCGAATCCCATCTGGTTCATAAAATCTGTCAAGCGAAGCAGATATATTTATACTGCATATTCATACAGAAAGAAGGCATATTTATGCGCGAAGAAAAATTTAAAATGGAAAGGCAGGGACTGATCCAGGTAGGAGATAAAGTGAAAATCTCCGAATTTCTCTCTGCTACAAACTACAGCTACATTATTGAGCCTGCAGTAGCCATGTCCGGCTGCTATAGAAACGCAGACCGTATCAAGTCCAAAGAAGGGATTATAAAAAGCATTGAGCATACACCGCGTGGCTTTATTGTTACTGCAGAATTTGACGAATAAGCATACTGCTGATCAGATATCTGCCCCCTTTCAGGGTACATGCCTGATTCGGTTATGATCCGGCAGTTGACAATCTGCCGGATTTTCTGCGAAAAAAACGTCTAATTGTTTCTGGATTATTTTGCAAAAATCTGGTATTATAAAGAAGATATTTGTGTAATTTCTCTAATTATCGGGAAATTACAAATTTTTAGAACAGAGGTGCAATATTATGAGCTGGTACAACGAAGCAACCTTCTACCATATTTATCCACTTGGACTTACAGGCGCTCCTAAAGAAAATGATTACGGAACTCCTGTACATCGACTGAACACACTGCTGCCGTGGATCGACCACATCAAGGAAATCGGATGTACTGCCTTATATATAGGTCCGCTTTTTGAAAGTGTAGGACATGGCTATGAGACAACCGATTACAAAAAACTGGACTCCCGTCTTGGAACAAACGAAGATCTCACCAATTTTGTAAAGGCCTGCCACGAAAAGGGCATCCGTGTTATCTTC
>JABLTL010113169.1_pt1 | contig 10058 bp, 7 predicted proteins | sample 7160151 | NCBI WGS metagenome assembly JABLTL01 (sample SAMN14651223, study PRJNA627086) | human gut metagenome | isolation source: feces | host: Homo sapiens
TAAAATAGATATTTATAAAAATATATCTATTCTCTTAGTTAAATTTAAATAATATAGAAAAATAATTACAAAAACAAAAAACACAAACGCGACTCCGTTTTAGAGCCGCTTATTTGATAAATGGTTTATCGCTTATTTCTCATCCTTCATGGTTGGGAAGAGAAGGACTTCACGAATGGTTGGTTGTTCGGTAAGTAACATGCAAAGACGGTCGATACCAACACCGATGCCACCAGCTGGTTGCATACCATATTCCATGGCCTCAAGGAAGCTATAGTCGATGACGTTTGCTTCATCATCTCCTCTATCTCTAGCAGCCATTTGGGCTTCAAAACGTTCCTTTTGATCGAATGGGTTATTCAATTCGGAATAAGCGTTTCCAAATTCGAATCCGCCAATGAAGAGCTCAAAACGATCAACAAAACGCGGATCTTCTGTCTTCTTGGTTAATGGGGAAACTTCAATTGGATAGGTCGTAATGAAGGTTGGTTGAATCAAAGTTGGTTCAACAAATTCATCAAAGAAGGCTTGCATGATATATCCAGTAGAGTTCCATGCTTTCTCAAGTGGGACTTTGTGTTCTTTAGCAAGTTCCACTGCTTTTTCAAACGGAATGTCGTCTGTAAAATCGATGCCGGTTTTTTCTTTAATGGCTTCAGCCATGGTGATGGCTTTGAATGGCTTTGCTAAATTGATTGTGTTGCCGTTCCAATCGTATTCTTCCTTGCCTACGACTTTATCTGCAACATAATGCATCATGCCTTCAACCCATGCCATCATGTCTCTTAAATCGCCATAAGCTTGATAAAGCTCAATGGTCGTGAATTCTGGGTTATGGCGGTTGTCCATGCCTTCATTACGGAAGATACGGCCAATTTCATAAACGCGGTCGATTCCACCAATCATGCATTTCTTTAAATTCAATTCCGTTGCGATACGTAAATAGAAATCCTTGTCTAACGCATTATGATGGGTGATAAATGGACGAGCATTTGCTCCACCTGCAATTGGAGAAAGAACTGGGGTTTCTACCTCAGTAAATCCTAAGGAATCACAATAATTACGGATGCCTTTGACAATCGCTGGACGAAGGATTGCAGTTCTTCTGCTTGTATCGTTCATAATTAAGTCTAAGTAACGACGACGGCAACGATCTTCCAAATCGGTTAAGCCATGATATTTCTCCGCAAGTGGCTTTAAGCATTTTGAAAGATGGGTGAATTTGCTGCAACGAATCGTCAATTCACCCGTGCGGGATTTCATCAATGTTCCTTGCACACCGCAAATATCACCAACGTCTTCGAGTTTAAAGACTTTGTAGTTATCTTCTCCAACAACGTTCTTACCAATCCAAACTTGGATGGTGCCAAATTCATCTTTCACATTAAAGAAGGCTGCCTTTCCCATATCACGGATAGCCATGATACGTCCAGCAATGTCGACATGGACTTCTTTGCTAGAAAGCTCTTCCGCTTCCACCTCTCCATACTCTTTACGGATATCGCGGATTTGGTTTTTCCAGTCATATTTTTGACCAAATGGGTCAACACCTAATTCTTTATACTTTGGAAGTTTAGCACGTCTTGCTAATTCTTGGTCTGTTAATTTCTCTTCCATATTATCGTTTCCTTCCTCTTATAAAACATGGATAGTTTAACGCGAAAAAAGCGTTATTGCACCTTTTATAGAAGAGATAATGTTGCCTAATAAAAAAGGATAAACGTATCTAGACCCATAAAAGTCACACGAAACAAAAGTCAAATAATTCATGCGGTCCTTTACGTTTTAAAATCCTTGACTCTGAATTATGAAATCTATATCCAAATTACCAAATTCTTTTTTAAATACGTTTCACTTTCGTATAAATGTTTCATGAATCAGATTCCTATCTGAAAGTAGCCGTGAAAATTCATAGTTAATAGATATTTTTTTAAGTTTTTCTTGTCTTTTTTCTATTAACTTACACTTTTAGGAAGCGTTCTCTTCACTATCTAGAAGCAAGATAAACTTGACCATATGGTGTGGGATGAACTTTTACGCCCTTGAAAATCAACGATTCAATTGATGAGTCTACAAGTAATAAACGCTTTGCATTTTATTCCTGTTAAAAAACTCGACAAGATGATTTTTTTCGTCTTTCATTAAGCGAAAAGTCTCATATAGTTCTCTTCTCAATATAGAAATTGCTTTTAATCGTCATTAAATCTAAATGTTCTGTCGTTTGATGTTCTCCAAGATGTGTCAAATCGGAATGTAAAAAAGAAATACCCTACCAATTTAAAACTAAAGTAGGTTTAAAAAGTTTCAAAACGTCGGATATAATTCCTTCATTTCGTCGGTTTTGTTTGTTTCAAAACGTCGATTTCGTTGTTTACTTCATTGGCTTATTTGAAGATTTGGCGGTCAGGGATCTTTCTATATATGCGGATTTAATTCAAGCAAAATTAAAACATTATCGTGATAGCTCAGGTAGAGAGGTAGACACTATTGTAGAACTAAGAAACGGAAACTATGCCGCGGTTGAAATCAAAATCTATAGTGATGAAAACATAAAAGATGCGTTCGCTTCTTTAAATAAATTTGAGAAAGCCTTAAAACAAGATGGGTTAAAGCTCCCTCAATTCAAGATGGTTCTCACTAGCCATGGTCCTTGTTACCGTAAAGATGGAATATATGTCGTGCCAATCACAATGCTAAAAGATTAGTAAGGTTTCACCTCTATAAGCAAAACAACGCATAAAGCGGAACGGACTTAATGCCATTTTCGTAACCAAAATTTTTAGAAGATAACCGAATAGAATATTTTGGTGAGTATTTTTCAACGTAAACTCTTAAACTTTTAGCGCGAACATTGTCCGCAGATTTAACCTCAAGAGGAATGGCAGAGTCGTCTTTTCTTAGAACAAAATCCACTTCTGCCTTGCCATTAGATTCCCAATAGTTTAAGCGATAGCCACATGATACAAGTTGTTCTGCAACATAATTTTCTGCCAAAAGTCCTCTTGCTTTATCGGATATTGCACTTTCGACAAGAATATCTTGAGGCATAATTCCAGATTTGAAGCAAAGAAGTCCAACGTCAGAATAATAAATCTTGAATGTATCTAGCTGTTCATACAAAGCAAGCGGCAATTTCCCTTCATTCACTTTAACGTTTTCCAAGACCACATTTGCGGCCTTAAGCCATTGAAGGGACAGTTCATAATCTTTCGCACGAGCGTTGCTTTTAATTGCGGCGTAAATGAACTTTGTGTTCTCTTTCGCCAATTGAGATGGAAGAGTATTGAAAATGGCTATGCTTTTGATGGTTTCGTTTGGCGAAGCATACTTCGTCATATCAGCGATATAAGAATCGGAAATATTGGCCTGCATCGAACGTACGGAATCAAAATCATTTGTGTCAAGAAAGTTTTTAATGACCGCTGGATAACCGCCAATAACCAAATATTTTCTATAAAGATCCAATGCGAGTTGATGATAAACCTCGGGGAGAGGAGAAAAAGCAGAGTAAGATTCTCGTATTTTTTCTATCAATGCATCATTATTGTTCGCCAATAAGAACTCTTCAAAAGAAAGAGGAAACATAGTTAACATATTTACTTTCCCAACAGGGAAAGAGAAGTTTCCTCTGTCAATACTGAGACCTAAAAGGCTTCCAGCGGCGACGATATGATATTCATTCGCTTCTTCCGCAAAATATTTCAAAGATGTCAAAGCTCTTTCGGATGCTTGTATCTCGTCAAAAATAATCAAAGTCTTGCCCGGCAATATCGTTTGTTTTGTATAGGCTGAAATCTCTTGGATGATACGCCTAGGATTTAAATCAGGGGAAAAGATTTTAGTAAGCGTTTCTGCATCTCCTTCAAAATGTAAATAAACAACATTTTCATAATACGTCTTACCAAAATCTAATAACGTATATGTCTTACCGACTTGCCTTGCGCCCTTTAACAAAAGCGGTTTACGCTGTTGCGATTTTTTCCATTCTAGAAGCGAATTCATTATTAAACGTCTCATTGTTTATGCTCCTAATCTAATATTATTATATCTTATTGTCCATAAATTGGTAGTTATTAATACATTTTAACGTTCCTAAATATGTAGTGATTTAACACTTTTTGGAACGAACAAGCAAACAGTCGTCTCTTTTGAGAGACTCTTTAGGGATTTGCTCCATTCCTCGAAAAGATGGATGTTCTTCGAATCGTAGCTCCATGGCTGGGAAAAAAGCATTTGCGGTTTTCCCGGCCTCCCAATAATGGGAATGCAGTGTGCTCAACACGTTTTTTCTTAAACGTGACCTTGTACTATAAATAAAGTAGACGGCAGACAGGCAAGAGTTATGCATTGAAACAAAGCTCATTAACAACTCCCATTGAGTTTGGGAGAGAAGGGAACAACTAGCGATTTTCTTTAGAAAGATATCCGAACAAAACAGATGAATTGTAAGTAAAATCCATTTTCATCCGTTTCTGAAGATAATGTTTCATCCGTTGTTTTTTCTTCGCTGGGATTCTCATAGATATTTTCCCATTAGAATTCATACGGAAATAGAAACCTAAATACTCAAAGCCTTCTTTTAGAGACACAATTCTTGTTTTTGGATTATAGGTAAGACCATCTTTCTCTAATGTGGATCCGATTGCTTTATGCAAACGGATTAAGATCTCTTTATCTTTAGAAATAACAATCCCGCCATCCATGTATCGTGAATAATATTTCATGGAAAAACGTTCTTTGATGAGGCGGTCCACTTCATCAAGATAAAGTAATCCAAAGCATTGATTTGTTGGGTTGCCTATAGGCAAGTCTTTTGAACCGTATTCATCAACGATGCGGAATAAGAACAAAAAGATAAGTAGAGAGTTTTTTTGTACGTTCACAAAAGGGAAAGGAGAGTATTCCCATTTGCATCTATATCTGTAGATGAACAAGCATTGTCTCTCATATAATCGGCCATTCTTTCAATTGAGCCTCCCGTTTCAAAAGTCATGTTTTCATAGAGAGAATAATAGTTAGCGTTCTTGGAAACATTTCTTCTTATATGATTTCTCATTTTTCCTGTGCCGATCAAATAAAGAGCAGCCGTATCACCATTTGAATTTTCCAAATCAATGTATCTTCTATTCTTGCTTTGAACTTTTTTAGTGGCGGCAACAAAGTTCAGTTCCACATCGTCGTTTGAAGAATCGTCGTTTGAATATTGAGCTTTTTTTCTTGAATTAATCATTTCAGTGTTTAAAGACCAATAAATGGAAGGATAAAGATTTAAACTTTTCGACATGGAACCAAAAGGGCAATTAAACAAAAGCGTGTTATGTGTGCTGGAGATAACATTTTCATAATATCTCGTATGAAACTTGCAGTTTGCTTTGTTCACTTCATCTTCAACAGTATAGAAATATCCTCCATCTGGAACGGTTAAAGCATTAACCTTGCATTTTAAATCAGAATTTGCTTCAAAAACGTCGTTTCCATTTTTCCCAAATCTCGTACAAATGCCTAGATTCAAATAAGAAAAGCTCTCAATCGTGACTAAAATCGGTAATGAATATAGTGAAGTTCCACAGTTTTCCGCCGCGGCATTTTTTCTATTGCAAGAACTTGACAGTACAGTAAGAGTACCAAAGTAGTCGTTCTTATCATTTCTTTTAGCCGAAGATAGGCCATATATCGCCGTTAAATCGTCAATCCCTTTATCTTCGTTTTTCTTTGAAACTGAATTACTAAAACAATACTTTTCCGTTTTATTTGAGCTGTTCTCTTTTATCCGAATTCCAGTGTAATTCTGGACAATTCCACTATCAATCAAGCCTCCTAAGTTGTTTAGCAAGACTTGATTAGCCTCCCCAGTCATCCATGGATGAACTATTAAATGTCGAATTGTTTTGATGTGATACTTCCCAGAAGAAAACAAACCGTTAATTCCGAACAAATAAGAATTACACGAAGGCAATTGATTTGATATCACTAAAAAATCGAGAATATGATCGTTGCACAGAATATCAATTTTTTTGTTTATGATGTAAGCATCTGCCCCATAAAGATCGGTTCCACCATCATTAATCAAAACGTCAAGACTGCCTGCCTTCAAATAGGTACAATTGTTCATTTCCATAGACGAAGGATTTGTGAGTTCGTTAACAACAATAGGCATCATTCGTCCTTTCAGGATTTTGCTTTTGAAAAAAATACCATCCTCTTCACCTACGACTTTGTTTGAGCATTCAACATCAAGTTCTCGGCTTTTTGTTGAGTAGCTATAAGTAATATCGCCATTTAGTGGCACGCTTTTGCCATTTTCGGAAATATCGGTCATAAAAACATTACTTGTGTATTGGCCAAACAGAGTTAATGAATTTTGAGAGGGGAAATCATAACTACCGAACCCATTACAAGAAATGGATATATATTGTGGGCGAATCACACTAAGCAAGGCGTCAGAATTGCTGGTTTTGCTCCCATGATGTGCGGCTTTAAAAAACAAAACCCCATCCGATAAGGTTTCCAAATTGTTTTTGACCAATGTCGTTTCTCCATAAACTCCTTTCCTTGTATATCCGTTTGCAGAATTAAATTCAGGAAGATCACCAGTAAAAAGAAATTTTTGTCCATCAAAATGAATAAGAACGCATACGGAAAGAATATTCCTGTCAATAGAATTAGGAGTGTGATTTATAAGATCATCCCACGGCAACGATTGATAGCAATAAGGATTGTTTAAAATCTCAAGTTTAAATCCTTTAGAAGAGTCTAAATCAAGTTTAGGAAAGGAAGACAAGAATTGTTTTTCATTGTCCGTTTTTGAATTGCATTTGATTAAATCATCTGGATTGAGACCGCGAGCTTTGTACAAGCATTCCGAAGCGGAAAAATAGTTTTTAATTTTCCCATTCGATATTAAACGTTGTTTAGCAGAAGTGTAATCATGATAATCATTGCTGCTATATAGATTATTTTTGTAAGGAAAATTATTAATGGTTTTATCGTCTTTGACTTCAAAATCAATCAAAGTAGTGATTTCGTAACCATCTTCACTAACCCAGCTTTCAAGAGTGTTTGGATCATCATTTCGTTTAGCAAAATTGCAAAGATGATCGGAGTCGCCATGAGAAATAATGAGGTAATCCAAAACATGATCCGAGCAAATTCCGTTTAATTTGTTAATTATGTTTTTCCCAGAAGCATAGTTCCCACCGCAATCAACCATAATATCAATATTGTTGTGACTAATGATTGTGCAATCACCATCCGCGCCAAGATCAACTGTAACAAGTTTAAAATCGTTTTCTTTAGTTTCTTCAGTGCTCTCTACTTCATTTGCTAGAACTTCAATTTGGTGTCTTTCCTCAAAAGATAAATCTTTAATCGTGATGGAACCACAATTGAAAAATGTTAGAGAAAACAAAAGAAGTTTCTTGAGCAACGATTGAATTTTCATATCACATGTCTGAAGGAATAGAAACGGTTTCTTTAACGTAAGAATAAGAACTCATCATTGTGACATTAACGTTTTTCTTGCTCTTAAAAGAGGATTTAAACATTTCGATTTTGCTAGCAGTTGAATCCAAGCTAATGTCTAAACGAAACGAATGAGATTCAAGATTGCTATCAAATATCAAGCTTAAACAACTGTCATCAAGAAGCCCTGAAAGCGTTCTCCTCTCGATGGAACAACCGTTTGCAAAATAACTATCTTTTAAAAAGTAGGTATTAAAGGAGAATGTTGTTTCAATGTCGTCATTCCATTTGATCTGATTATTTTCTTTTAATTCGCCATAAGAAGTCCCGCGAGCATAATATTGTTTCTTTTCTGTAATGATGAAATCACCTTCACCACTAGCAGCGTTTAATTTGTCTCTTGTTATGCTGTAACTGGCTTTAATATCATCGCCATACTCAAGGGTTAAAATCGTTTTGGCTTTAAGCTCGATTCCAGCTTCATCATCTTTGTAAGACCAAATAGACACCACTTTCGTTGGCTTGCTGTTTTTGAGAGCTTTATTAAAGTCGTCAATGGACAATTTTATCGAAATATCAGAAGAATCGGAAGGTTTGGATTGTTCTTCGGAAATCGTTGAATTATCAGTTTTTTCAATTCCAGAGTTTGCGGTAGAGAGAGAAGAGCTCTGAGACTGCTCACAGCCAGAAAGCAATCCAGCAAGTAAAACGCTCAATAATAAAGTTTTGGTTTTTTTAATAATTGTTTTCATTTCAAATTCTCCCCATTAGGCAATCCCAAACAATCTAGAAAACAAAGCACAAATCGCTTTCATCAAGGTCCCAATAAAACTTTCTATATTTCCAATCACAAAACCGGAACTATCAGAAATTGAATGGTCAAAATCATTGTTAATGGAAGTAATTAGAGCGTTGTATTCCTGAATTTGGTTATCCAGTTCTGCTGATGCTTTTTGGTAGGATTTATCATCGATCTGTTCGTCTATACTAGAAATCAGGCCATCATCCAAAGCCGCCTGAATGACGTCTTTTTTCTTATTTATCATGTTTTGAATGGTCGTAAACTTTTCTTGTAGATTACTAATTGATGAAATATTATTGACACCTTCGATGAAAACCTCCAACTCGTGAGAAAAATTTGAGTCAGAGTTCTGAACAACTTCAATTTGGTAATTAGCCATTAAATAATCCCCATAAGAAACCTTAATTACATTATCGTTCCCAAGATGAAAACGCGTATGAAATGCCTCAAAATCGTTTTTGGTGTTTTGATCGTATTTAATGGTTTCGTCTAAAGCGTTGTTGTAATTCCCATCGGTTTTATATTTAACCCTAACCACTAACCCCTCTAAATCAATGCTTTTTTCGTTCAAAACATATGTCATTTTATTAGGGGACTGTTCTATCGATATTTCCGAAGCAACCTTTTCTTCCGCATTTACAATCACGTAAGTTGAAAGACCTTGATAAGTAATTACGATTTTATTTTGCCCAGAGACAAGTTTGTCACCATTTTGATTGGTTTCATTTTCTACCTTGATATCAGATAGAGGCAAGGTTTTTATTGAGCAATCATTAAATGAAGCGGTCACTTCTAAATCGTTTTTATTGAATTCATCGCCCGAATAATATTTATGGCCCGTATTTATAAGTTTTCCTTTAATTGAATTCGCTTCTGGCTCGGTTACAGTGACCGTATAGATTTTATTTAGGCTTGGACTGTCACTCTTTTCATCATATCGAAGGTAAATGTTATAAGTACCTGCCGCATTTTTATTGAATTCGTGATAATCAATCAAGAAATGGGTTAAAGAAGTTCCTTTATCGTTTTTGTCGTCTGTATAATATGTGGCAGTTATTCCATTGGCACTAAATTCTTCACCTTTAACAAAGACTTTTTTCACATTGTCTAAATTGTAGTAAATTTGATTTATGCTAAATCCATATTTGCTTTTAGAGTCTTTGTCGTCAGTTGTATAACCTTTTATTTTACGAGAACCGTTGTTTACAGTACTAACATTATAAATGGTGCGTCCTTCCTTTTTTTCGATTGTTCCTTTAGGAATAAATATTAAATTATCAGTCGTAATCTCAAAATCCTTGGTGTTTCCAATAAGAAACGCAGCGTTAAAAACGCACTTGAGTTGATTCGAGAAGGTGTAATTAATATCAGATTCGAATTTAAATTTGTGTTCGGAGCCATTTATTTTTACCGTTGAGTTTTTAATGGAGGAACCAGAGCCGTTTACTAACCCAATAAATCCGCCAAAGCAAACGTCTATTTGCTTATTAAAACCCGATAATTCGGCCTTCTCGCCATTAATACATACAAGAGCGTTATCCATAAAACCGACAGAATCCAATTCCGTTTCACCAGAAATAAGGCCGACAGCCCCACCAAAATTTAAATTCGCTACTTTCCTAGTCTTCACTGTAGCATTGTTATTGGAAACATCTAAATGTTTTATTGAAGCATTAGCGCCAGTATTACCAATCACAAGTCCAACGCATAGAGTATTTTCTGCTCCTTCGTGGCCATCTACATTTCCATCACAAGCGATATCCCCCATATTAATTTATAGGTACACAAATAAAGA
>JABLTL010146950.1_pt1 | contig 10055 bp, 5 predicted proteins | sample 7160151 | NCBI WGS metagenome assembly JABLTL01 (sample SAMN14651223, study PRJNA627086) | human gut metagenome | isolation source: feces | host: Homo sapiens
CATCCAGACTTACTATGAGAGTATGTGGATAGAGCGCGGACTCAACATCAAGTACATGAAGTTTGAGTTGCCACGTCAGGGCGAGCTGGTGGAGCCCGACAAGGAGATTCCTCTCGACGATTATCGCAGCTATCGTCGTGACAAGCGCACACCCAAGGAAACAGGCAAGTAGCCTGACTCTTCTTCTCTTTCTGATAAAATTCTTACTCAACTTTTGTAACTTCCGCTAATGGGGAAGTTGGAGAAGTTCCGTACATACTCAACTTGAGCCCCTTATAAACGAAATGACCATGACCGAGATTGCTCTCCGGTCATGGTCATTTGCTGTTTGTAGGAGTGGCTTGTCACCACTCGTTGTGTTGTCAGAACGCTATTTTCTGTCCCTTGTTGGTGATGTAGACGCGTCCCTTCTGTGGGGTTTGAATCTTTCTTCCTTCAAGGTCGTAGAACTCAGTGTTCTCGTTCTCATCCTCTATGGTGACACCATGGATTCCTGAAGCCTCTGTTACGGTGATCTTGATGAAGGCACTCAGGTTGCTTCCGTCCTTTGTCGTAGCCGTAATCTTGACTGTACCAGTGCTGATGGCTTTCAGAATGCCATTCTCGTCTATGGTTGCCACGTCGGTATTCTCACTCTTCCAGGTCACTTCGCTCATGGTGGTGTTCTTCGGAGTGAGTACAGCATTCAGCAGCAGATAGTCGCCCACGGCAACCGTCTTCTTTGATGCACGCACGTCGATGTCGCTTGCCAGGATATTCACATCGCATGGTATGGTGATCTCACTGCTCAGGTTAGAACCATCCAGTGTCACGACTCTTACCACGACATCACCCTTGCCTCCCTTGGCTGTCAGCAATCCGCTCTGGCTGATGGAAGCATATTCGCCTCCGCTGACGATACTCCAGCTTACCTTGTTGAATGTGACGTAAGTAGGCAAAATCGTAGCTACCATGTGGAGCTGTTGTTGGCTGTTGCTCAGCTTGGCGATGCTTTCCACGGTTCCTGCATAGAGGGTTGTTGCCTGTGTGGTAGGCATGGCTTCCTCTGACGAGATGACATTTGAGGAAACATCTTCTGATGCCGCCACTCTGCCCATACCCTTGGCACCTGCCGAGGTGTTGGTCTCAAACTTCACGGCATAGTAGGAAACGCCTGTCGGTGCATCATAGTCGGTAAAGTTCTGCTGGCTGCCCGAAATGGTGGCAATGGCCTTCAGGTTCTTCTCCGACGAGCCTCTCATGATGATGTAGCTCGTCACCTCCAAGCCCTCGTAGGCATTCCACATCAGGTTGTTGCCCTTCTTGTCGGCAGTCTTGTTGATCATGACATGCAGTGGGTTGTGAGCAGCAGAGTAGTCGCTGTGCTGCATCTCGTTCTCTGCGATGAGGCGTATGCGATAACGCTGAGGCTGAACTCGGTTGTCGCTGGTCAAGTCTACATAGGTGGCATTTCCTACAGGCACGATGTCGAGCACCTCAAACTGGTTCAGACGATTGGTCTCTCGGCTCACTTCCACCTTGCTTACCATGCTTGGCACGTCGGTGCTCCAGTTTACCTGATAGTACTTGTCGTTCGACTCCACGCTCTTGATCTCGGCTGCAGGCATGGTCTCGTCTATAACCATAGTCTTGAACTGTTCTGAAAGAGTGAGGTCTTTTTCCATCTTGACGTATGGCTGTAGGGATTGTTCGCCCACCTCCTTGAATACGATGGTGGCGATGGTGTCGCCCTTCTCGAAGGTGGCCTTGTAAGCCTCGCTCTCCTTGAAACCGAAGTCGTCATATTTTCCTGTCTGGAAGCTCTCTGGCACCCTGACAGTCAATGGAGTGTTGAGCATCACTCGCTCTGGCAAGTTGATAGTCAAATCGGGTAAAAGCTTGACGTTCACCAGCTTGGTTATCACGTCGTTGCCATCCTTGAAGGTGATGGTCTTCACGCCTGGGGTGTTCCACTTGAGGCAGAAGATGCCTCCGTCGCTGTGCTGTAAGACGGTGCCGCCTTCTCCTGGGTCGATAGTGAAGGCATTGCCTGAGACGTTGGTGCACTTGCCATAATAAGCCAATCCTGTATAATGCTCATTATCGTCTATCATGATCATCTTCTCTGCGTTGTAGGTCACCTCCACTGGCTTGGTCATAGCAGAGTGCTCACCCATGAGGTCAATGGCTTGTACCTGCAACTCGTAGGTCGTTCCGTTCACCAAGGCTGTCTTAGGCACGATGAGCTGTGTTGCCTTGCGATAGTAAACGCCCGAGCAAATAGCAGCCTCGTCGCTCAATCCGTTCATCGGAGAGAGCACAAAGGCATTCTCGCCTGTCTTGCCTTTTATCTTCAGGCTCACGTTATAGCGCATCTGCATCCATGGAGTGTGGTCGTCTGTGGCATCGTCCCACTTCAGCAACAAGCCCTCTGGCACAGAAGTAGCAGTCACATGGGCAGTAACAGAAGGTGCCTCGTTCTTGATGCTCGACTTGTAACCGTTAGGATAAGCGCCTGGGGTAAGAGGCTGCCAGTGATATTCGTCGAAGATCTTGATGTTGTTACCTTTTTGTGAAATGCCATATTGTTTCTCTATATCTTTGATTTCGATATAATTGAAACCTTGGTCCATTAAGTAAATGGAATTTCCGTCGCAAATGTCGAGATAACCATTGTTATCAAAATCTAATAATTTGATGTTATAATTTGATTTTACAGGGATGACAATAGTTTCCTTGCAAGGCCACTCGCTCATCGGTTTTCCCTTGACTATAACCATGTTGTAATAGTCTTGTCCTTCGGGTTTGTCGAAGTAGTAACCATCTACATAACCATCATTATTGAAGTCGGCGAAGCCTGCCATATAGAATTTGTGATCGTTCTCGTAGAATACTTTTCCCTCTGTCGCAAAGGCATTACTAATACCTGGCGTCTTAAAGTATACAAGACATTCTGCCTTTTGACGGTCATGATTTATGTTTTTTATCCAGAAATCAATACCACCATCACGGTCGAAGTCAAAGATTCCACCATAGATATAATAAGGAAGGTGTGTTAGATTGTAGGAATTTTCCTCTTGGGTGTATAATCCAGCTCCAGAATAATCATAACTTGAATAATTATCCACCCATGTACCCAATCTTCCGTCATTATTTACATCTATATAAAACTTGCCTACTCGGCCAAAGTTAGTATCTGTTGTTTCGTATTCAAAGGTTTTGTCACCTTCTCCACTATTATAGAATACATTACCTTTAGTCTCATCTGTGACAAAATCAGGATAGCTATCATGATTGATGTCGCATATTCTAATTGTGTTATGCCTCAAATCAGAATTCCATGTCTTTCTGACTTTTGACCATGTATTGTTTTCGCTCCTCTCGAAGAAACCCATTTGGTCCTTTTTATCCGAATATGGGCCTCTCCAATAAGAATATACTTCCGCGATACCATCTTGGTTGATATCAAGATATTCTATTTGTAGATTGGCATCGGTGAATAGCTGATAGTCTGAATCCGCAGCCTTGAGAGGTTCATACTTAAATGGTGCCAGAATAATTTTGGCTTCCTTTGCCTGATATTGCTTTTCGCCTAAGGTCATAGTAAGACCAACTTTCTGCTCACCTGCATTCTCGAATATTACTTGTACTATACTACCATTATCGTTTTGTGAAATAACTGTGCCATTACTTAGAGACCACTCATAGGTTGCATCATTCCTTGGATTCTGTACGGTTAATGTGATTGTGTCTGATGTGCAATAACCTTCACTAAGATTGTTGATGGCAGGAGCTGAAAGCTTGTGATCGTACACGAGTTCGTCGCTCCAAGGACCACCTAATCCACCTGCGTCTATGGCTTGAATGGCAATATAATATTTACCTTCGCTCAGATTGTTGGTGTCAAACATGTATTTAAGGGCACGACCCTTGTTGCCGTCTTCCAAGACACGACGAGTGCCATCGGCATTCGACTTGCCGAAGTAAATGTCTCCCTTACCGCTTTCGCTTCCGATGCGGAGTTCGTAAGTCAAATCGCAGGCAGATGTCTCTGCGTCCTTGCCACGAGTCCATGAAATCTTGAGCTTGCCAGCGTCTGCGTAGGCTACGGCAGAAGGCTTCTCCATTTTTTGTGGTCGCTTGTTGTCTGAAATTTGCTCAATAAAATCATGAACTAAATACCTACAATAATTATACTGATAATCACTCTTATATTCGTAGAGAAGGTCCATTTTTCCGTCATTATTTATGTCGGCTATAGTCTTGACTTCGCCAGGAAGCACTTTGGCGGAAATTGTCCAATTCTTGCATTTGAATAGGCTATAAATTTCGGTATTTTTCTGCTTTGCCAAAATTTCCAAATAGCCATCGCCGTCGTAGTCGTTGCATGCAATGCAAGTATAAGCACCGTCAAGGTCTGTATCCTTTGGCTTGAACACACCATTTCCGTCATTGCGATAGAATTGGAAAATGGTATAGTCGCTGCCAGGGATTACAAAGAGTATGTCCACATCTCCGTCTTTGTCGAAGTCGCCAAAGAAGGTGTTGCTGATGGCGGTATTCTTAAGCAATGTCTTTACCTGCATGGCGCTGTTCTCTGCCATGCTGAGGTAGAGGTCTACCTGCTTGTTGCCAAAGTCGATAAAGTCGAGAAGACCATTGCCTGTCAGATCGGCAGAATATACAGTTCCTTTGTGAGGACTCTTAAAGAACTTGTTTCTGCCTAAATTATAATAGATGTTGTTGCCATCATATAAATCAATGATTCCGTCGCCATTAACATCTGCAGCAGAAAGATAGCCTGATGATATTGCCATGGCGCGTGTGGCTTTTCCATTATTGGTTATTACTTGCTTGGCTTGAGATGTTTCCGAAGTAATATTGTCATACTCTTGCCAGTCGTTCCAGTCTGGAGTAGGTTTGGCTTCAACAAACATACCTTGTCCAGGATAACCAATGCCAGTAGCAGAACCACTATAACTACTTGGTTTTTCTATTGTACCAGAGTTCGGAGTATAGTCATCCAGCATCATCGAATTGACAACAGTCGTATCAGAAGTGACAAAGAGGAGATCTTCGATGAATGTGCCATCAGGTGATAAGCGGAAAAACTTATTGTACCCTAAATCCAGTTTGCTTACGATTTCTTTACGACCATCTCCATTGATATCGGCAATGGTGGGTGATTGTATGTCGTTTGTTTGAAGTACAGTTTCCTTAGTTTTGTAGTTGGTTACGGTTAATCCTTGATAACCATAGCTAATAGTGTATGGTGTTCCTTTTTCGTCTAATAAAGTATATCCTCCAGGGATGATTGACATAGTTCCAGTATTTTCTATGTCATAAAAGTCTCTATAAGAGAAATTACTATATTCTTGATTGTAGGCATTTCTTTTTCCGTCTGTGATATGTTCGGCATAGCATGTCTCTGCTGATTGCATGGCTTTCTCAAACAGACTATCAGGTACATGTAAAGAAATAGGAAGAGTCTCGCCGTTTCTCGCCAAATTTGGAATCAAATTGGTAACATAAACATCCTTAATAGTGCTGTTTAGGATAATTTCATATACATTTTCACTCTTGTTCTTTTTGCCGATTTCCTTGATAGGATAGATAATGTTGTTCTCTGTCACTTCTGTAGGCAAGTAAACTGTCTCTTTTTCTGGCAAACCAATTATGGTTGCGTATGGAGCATCCTCTGAGTTTAGAGTTAGGTTATATATGAAACCATTTTGTTCAAAATTGACACCATTCTTCCCTGTAAACCCCATTTCTTTACCATTGGTAATTCTCCAATAATTACCAAATGTAGCCAAGGCCTTATTGTAAAGGCTATCAGGTACGTGGATGATGGTAGCATTATAATTGCCGTTTTTATAGATATTGATTGGCAAACATTTTGTGAAATATATATGTTTCACAGCATCATTGAGCTTAAACACACCAGAAGCTATTGATTTTACAGGGTAGGTCGTGTATTCATCGTTGATTTCTGCTGGTATTTTTATAATTTCAGATAAGTTTATCTTTTCCAGTTCTGCATAAGGATTAGTAGCTCCCTTTGTATAATATATCCTATAGGTCGCTTCATTGACATGTGTGCGAAATTGGACAGGACAGGCCCATCGTAAACCATCTGTAATGCGGTAGTGGTAGAATGTTCGGTAAAGTTGGTTGTTGGAATCTGTTGCTTTTTCGAACAAACTATCTGGTACATGTATAACCGTATTTTTGTTACCAGGTCGGAAATAATTAATAAAATTAGAGTTCTCACTTGGAATCATTCTTGTGAAATAGACGTCCTTTACATTTTTGCCATCTTCCTCAAATAATCCATTGTAGAATCTGCTGTTACTAAAGTCTGTAACAGGTATTTTATAGCCTAAGTACATGACATCGGCTGCGATGGTTACTTGGGAAAGATTAGGTAACTTCGCAACACGAGCATATTTGTTATCTCTTGACTTGCTGAATATTTCATATTGATAGCCATCTAAGTTGATGGTACAGTATGGTGTCTTACTATTTGTAAAAGCAAAATCAGTACCAGTTGTAAAACGCATGTAGCTGCCAAGTTTGCTGATTGCTTTGTCAAATAAACTGTCAGGAACATGAAATATAGTCTCTGTTGTAGTAGTATAGGTATCTTTTGTTGGAATTGCTCTTGTGAAATAGATGTCTTTTACATTACTGGCAAATTTAAACCACTTGATCTTGGTTACAGGAAACAGAATAGTATCTCTTATTGCAAGATCAGCTGGAAATGTAAGTCCATCTTGGTTAAGAGGTGCTTCGGTAATTTTAGCATTAGGATTCCCTGATGTATAGGTGATTTCAAATGTAAAACCATCTTTTTGTGCCTTCGTGTAGCCTTTCCAACGTTTGCCATCTGTTACAAGATGGGTTGTAGGACTGAAGTGATAAAAATTACTTGGCTTCAAATGAATGATGGCATCTCGGGATAAGTTGGTTACATCTGGTCCATACCAATTATATTTGTCATGTTGGTAAATGGAGTCGACATATACATCTTTTACTTTGTCTCCTGCCAATTTTACGTGACGTACGTCATAATATTTACCCTCATATTGGATTTTTGCCGGGATTTTTACTGTTTCTACATTTGGGATTTCCTGAACAGAAGCGTATGTTCCTTGGTATAAAGTATATGTCCATACCCTATAGGTTATCCCATTTATTTTGGTATCATAGTAAGTACCAGCTTTTACATCTGTAGCCTGAATCGACATTTGCCATAATGAAATCATAGCAAATATCATCAGCAACCTACGTGTGTAGTGCCCCAAAAAATCTTGATTATGTTTCATTTCCTACGAATAATAAAAAAAGGCGTGCAACCGTTCGTGGCTTGTTAAACTTCAGGTTACCGCCAAGTGACCTCGTACACCAACAAGCACAGAACGGCTCACGCCAAAGAGGCATGAACCTTCTACCTGCTTGTTCTCGGGTGTACGAAAATTGGCGGTATTCGAAGTTTGAGAACAAGAGCTAAAAGCTCAATATCTTAATATCTTAATTTTCCTATAGAACGGTGACGCTTCGGTTAGAATTCTTGTTATCTGTATCCCAGAATGCTTAAAGTGCATGAAATATGTTCTGACATGTACTTTGCAAGATGCGTGGGATAGGGTAGCAAACCCGATGTTGCGTCGTAATTCTTGATGTCTGTTTCTTAATCTAATTTTGGTTTATACTTAGACTTGGCTCCTTGATGAACTCATGGCGCCCGAGCCCCTTATCGTTGCAAATTTATGAAAAATATTCTTTTCTTCCTAATTTTTTCGTAAAAAGATGTCTGTTTTTTCTAAAATTAGTAAGAATAGTGGTGCTGTGCTACCTGCATCAGCAAGAAATCAATGCAGAAAGAGGTTTGGCTTGATGCTCTGCAAAGGAAAGAAGGATGGCAATAGCAATGGTCGTATGAATGAATTTCTCCCATCGAAGAACGTTTCATGGTACAAAGTTTGGTGATTACGTGGAAAAAACGTAAATTTGCGGCAGAAAACCATTCTTTTTATTACGGAGGAACGTGTATGGATAAAATAAGATATATAAATATGTGTATTGTTGAATTCGGACGAAAGTTCGGAATGCCAGCAAGCATGTCTTTCAATTACTTGAAGGAGCATAAGGCTTTGGCGTTTCTTGATGAATGTTATGCTGCCGAACACACCCTTTCATTGGAAGATGCTTTAGAAGATATACAAACCATTAGCAGAAGATATGGAGGAACCATCTGATGAAACTGTACCATGGAACTAACATTGATTTCTTCGAAATAGATTTCAAAAAATGTAAACCTAACAAGGACTTTGGATGTGGATTCTATCTGACTGATATTAAGCAACAAGCAGTAGATATGGCAATCAGGCGCGCAAAATTCGAAGACAAAGGCTCTCCTGTAGTACAAGAATATGAATTTGACGAAAGTCTTCTCACGTCAGAAGAGTTGAGGGTTAAAATCTTTGACGGAATATCCAACGACTGGGCACAATTTATTGTTGCTAATAGAAATGCAAAAGGCAAGAGAATACACAATTACGATGTTGTGGTTGGTCCTATTGCTGACGATGGAGTTGTTTTTCAAATCAATTTGTTTATGATGCATTTCATAACCATCGAAGAACTTGTAAAACGATTGGAGTTTAAGAAGTTAAACAGCCAATATTTTTTTGGAACAGAACTGGCAATTTCAAAACTGAAAAGATTATGAAGCAATATAATAATGAAATAGAGTTTATTATAAATTGTGATGTAGAGAAGATTGTTTCCCTTCTGCAAGAAGACTATGGTATGACTATCCTTGATGCTTTCGATACCATTTATAATTCCAAAATCTACAAAAAACTCATAGATACAGAAACTGGGTTGTATATTCAAAGTCCTCTCTATATTTACGAATACCTGAAAGAAGAAATAGGTGAGCCCAAAATGGCTCTTACCACCACAACCTAACGAGCGGATGCAGTATATATAATATAATGTACGCGTGCGAAGCCGAAGATGCCGAACAGGGTGCTTCTCGTTATCTTATTCCCACAGATTTCACAGATTGATACAGATTTGTTTCTTGCCTAAAAGAACTTTGTGCCATTACGTGAAATCTGTGGGCATTTTTTTTGTGCCGGATGTGAACAGATAACGTTCCCTCGCTTTATTCTTTATCTGTCCAGATCTTGTGGCTTCCTCTGCCGGTGTAATCGAAGGGAGCATCGGGACCCGTGGTCAACTTCTTGAGTTCCAGCGAGGCTGTGGTGCGGCTTAGGTTGTTGATGTCGGCGTAATCCTGCAGGGTGAAGAAGACATGCTCCTTGATCCAATCCTTGCCTCGTTGGATACGCTCTTCGAGGGTGTACTTCTTCTTGTAGAGTCGGGTCACACCTCCTGGCTCTCGCTCTAAGTCTATTTCTTGGTTGACGTATTTCACCAGTTCGGAGTCAGACTTGAAGTTCACGTCCTTCACCGTCACCTTGCGATAGAGCATCTTGTCGTCATCGCTCGTTAGCTCCTTTGACTTCTCGTCGTCGAAGTCTAATGACAGCGAGAAGGTGCCGAGGCCATCCAACTTTACGGTGTAGCCCATGGATAGCATCTCGCCCAAGTAGTCTGCGATGTCGGTCAGCACAGCCGTGGTGACGCTTGGTGAAATGGCACGGTTGCGGAAGTGCATCTTTTCTATGAACTCCTTGGTGTTCAACTGGCGGTTGACAACCAACTTGGGATAGACTCTCTTCTTGCCTTTGTTCTGCATGTCGGGCATCTCTTGCAATTTATATATAGCCATAGTATAAAAAAGTTTTTAGTTCTCTATGAATTTGTTCTCGAATCATTTTAAAGATCTCCGTTCCGTGATACGGAACCGCCATTCCGTGACACGGAACGGCCATTCCGAAGTTCGGAACGCATATTCCGTGTCACGGAACGGAGATTTTTCTAAGGCAAAGATACAATTTCTATAGTATAACTGCAAGATTTCTGCAATATATCTTGACTTTTCTATAGGAATTTAACGTTTCGTTGCAGACGTGCCGGCACTTACATCTTGTTGACTGTCG
>JABLTL010077844.1_pt1 | contig 10053 bp, 7 predicted proteins | sample 7160151 | NCBI WGS metagenome assembly JABLTL01 (sample SAMN14651223, study PRJNA627086) | human gut metagenome | isolation source: feces | host: Homo sapiens
GTTTGATTGCTCTGCTGAACGCTAACTTGCTATCTATTAGCACGTTATTTTGTGTTCATCCAGAATTTCTTGTTATTCTCATTAAGAATTTCAAGGTAATGTTTTTAATTCTGTACTGTTCAATTTTCAAGGAACTTTGCGCCGCTCTCGCGACAGCTTATTTATTATATCGCATTCATTCGAGTTTGTCAAGCACTTTTTTGAAATTTTTTAAATTTCTTTTTTCAGAGTTTTGAACTTTTTTCCAGTCGGTCACCGTGCTTCCGCAGTTTCTTCCTTCCGGTTTTTTCAGCTCTTCTTCGTACCCTCGACTGCCCTCTTTCTCGCTATTCAAGCGGTTTCAGGCTTTCTCATGTACCCTCTGTTTTCGTGCCCTCTCGTTTGAGTGCTTGTCTATTATATCACGCTTTTCGAGCTTTGTCAACATATTTTTAATTTAATTTTGCACAAATGGTTTTTAACCATTATATTCCCCGATTGTGCAAAATGTGAACAACCACAATATACAGTTTTCTGCCATCAATATTTTGTTATCAACAGCCGCGTTTCTATATGTTGAAAAACCGTGTGCTCTTTCCGTTATGTAAAAAACAATGCCGCCCTTTAAGGGCGGCATTGATAAAAATCCTATTTTTCCTCGTTCAACTCAGAAATTATCCTGACAAAGCTATCAATGTCGTTGAAGTCACGGTACACCGAAGCAAATCTTATATATGCCACCTTATCGATATCCTTAAGCCTGCGAAGCACAAGCTCTCCTATTTCATCGGAGGTCACCTCGCGCCTGAACTGATTTTTCAGTTCCTGCACAATATCTTCAACCATCTTTTCCAGATCTTCTATCTGAACCGGACGTTTGACAGTTGCCCTTGCAAGTCTGTTTATCAACTTATCCCGATCGAACGGTTCTATAGTATTATCTTTTTTTACAACCATAAGAGGTATTGTTTCAACCATTTCATATGTAGTAAAGCGACATTTACACGATAAACATTCTCGTCTTCTGCGGATTTTATTGTCCGCGGGTCTGCTGTCTATCACCTTGCTGTCTTCATATCCGCACTCTGGGCATTTCATACAATTTCCTCGCTTTCGATCTTTTGCTTGGTTTCTATGTATTTTAACACATTTTCAGCCCTATTTCAAGCTTTTTTGCTATTATACTCCGGTTTTGTATTTGTCATACAGTTTTTGCATATCCTTTGCACACATTGCAAGTTCGTCATAACTCTTATAATTTTCACGATAAAGCTCTACAATCATCGAATTATCATAAGAGATTTTATCCATCTCCTTGAAAAGATGCTTAAAATCAAATTCGCCCTTGCCGATTGGCAAACAATCACAGCCTGCGTCACCGTCACTTACGTGCATATGAACTACTTTATCTCCGATTATATCCAGCAGCCTGAAAGGATCAACGTTGCTTCTTCTCGCCTGCTTCAGATCTACCACAAACCTTACCTCATCGCCTAGTTGTGCGATCATATCCTCAATGAACTTCACACTGCTGCTTTTGCAGTAGCATATATTTTCCTGTGCGACCGTAACACCGAATTGCTTTGCTATTCGGTATAGCCGGAGATAACGTTCCATATATCTGCCATCAGGGACTTTTGAGCTGAGTATAGCGCCGTGCAGAACAAACACCTTCGCCCCGAGCTCCTCCATTACTTCAAAATACCTTTTATAAATGTCTGTAAGATATTCAGTTCTTCTGGGATAATCGCCGAACAGAAACAGTGTTTCCATCGGTGATGAAAACGGATGCATCGACTTTACACTTATTCCGTATTCCCCGATGATCCTTCTCAGCTCAACAAGCACTTGTCCTTCAAGCTCATCGACCGAGTTGATGAATATCTCGACATTTTTGACCTCGCGCTTTGCAAGCTCATGAAGTGCCTTTTCTGTTTCCAACGGATACAGACACGCTGTTGATACTCCTATATCCATTTTCGTTACTTCCTTTCTGATCATTGATTTACTGTCGCATATATATTGCCGATTATTGAGATAATGAGCGGCAGTATATATACTACCAACAGCACTCCGCACAGCAGTGCATACACACCTATTCTGCATATGCCGTCAACCTTTGCATAGACAGCCTCTAGCTTTCTTCGGAAAATTATATACAATGCCAGTGCGACAAGACCGCCAACAGTCAATACGCCGCCTTCCTTAAGCCCCTTTGGCAGAAAGCTAACCGCTATGTCGTTATGTCCCTCGTCGAGCTTTAACGCCATAAATCCCGTCATACAGCGGTAGATCTCAGCCTTATGACCGTTTATCTTTGCCGAAAAACCGCTGTCATAGGGAACCGAAAGAAACAGCCACTGTCCGTCCCCGGCATCCTCTACAGTACCGCTAATGCTTCCGCCGTCAACAGTAAGATCGGCTGTCTTTGTCATGCTTATCGCCTTTTCCAGCTTATCATGCGACAATCCGATCACACCGAAACTCGAGCAATATGTGTTTGTGTTTACATCAACGTCTATGCTTACACTCTCATTTTCAAACGTTCCGAGATACAGCAGTCCGTTGGAATCCTGTCCGGGAAATGACAGATCGGTCTTGATACCGTTGACATATATAGCAAATGAGCCGTTGATATGCTCCTTAATGTTGCGTGTAACGAGATCGAAACAATCAAAATACAGCGACTGTTTATCGTCTATTTTCAGCTTGTAGCTGAGTGTTGCGGTTCTGACATCGCTTTTAGGCGTAAAATAATACATTCCGTCGCGGTAAGTATACCTGACATTCTTTTCTCCGGTATGCTCGTATTTCGTAAACAGCAGATCATTACCCGTATTCAGCAGATTTCCCGCAAAATACTCCTGTATAATCATGCGTTCAGCGGCAGGAAGCTCCTCACACTTTGACAGATCGCTGTCGGTCACTATACCGAGCGGCAGGTAAAATTCACTCTCATATATAGAATAGTTCCTGTCGCGATATATAACAGGCTCTCTTGCACTGAACTTTTCTATATAATATTTGATATTCATCACTGCATCGGTAAGTGCAGTGCCGCCGTTACCTGTGACTTCCATCCAGTACGATGAATAGCCGAGCCGTTTCATAGCATACATATAATGCTCGGAAGTAAGCGACGTGTAATGTGCAACAGTAGGATATCCGAGTCCGCCTATAAGATTAGCGTCAAAATATTTCTTAGGCCATTGCGACAGTTTAACTCTGTAAAAATCATCGTCCTGTGGGATTTTGCCCTCCAGCGCCATCGCATTATTGTATTTAACCGGGGTGTATGCCGCCGCACCGATATAAACGTTTGCATTGAACACGCACTCAGCCGCAACTATCACCGCAAGCACCGTTCCTACCGTTCTGAACGTAAGCTTTCTGAACACTCCGAACGACATCGTGATAACATACAGCGCCGTAAATCCGCAGAAAATGATGATCAGCAGACAGAAAGACTCAGCGCTTCCCCACAAAGTCGAAACATATGAATCCAGCCCATTCTTAAATCGGTAGTAATACCATACCGTAAATCCGAAAAATATAACACTCGCTGCAAGTATTCCGGCAAAATACCCTTTTTTGCTCTTTTCGGCATAATCCTCCGACCTTGTGTGCGACAGCTTTACAGCCGCAAAGGTCAGCATCATAAGCGTAGTCATATATCCGTATCTCATCGGGAACGCCATATAATCGCCGGTATGCCACATCTTGTTTATCGGTTCAAATATGACCGGGAGCAGCGTCAAAAACGCCATAACGGCATAAAACCTACTACTCTTGCTTTTCCTTCGCAGAAAATACACAATAAACGCCGCAACAGAAAACCCGGTACAGAATATCAGCGGCAGATTTGTATATATTCCCGCAAATAAAGTCGACTCAAACAGCCCCTCAAGTATATTCGCGCCTCTTGCCGATGAAAGATACTGGACAAAGCTGGGAAGCCATACGACCGCAGAAATAAGCGCGGCAATTGCACAACCGAGTATAAATCTCGGAGCTATTCCCTTTGTGCTGCCCTTTTTCCTGTTGAAAAACAGATAAACGCCGAAAAACAGTATCGTGAACAGCACTACCATATAGCTAAGGTAATAGTTCAGTACCAGCATCCCGACAAGACAGAATATAAGTCCGCCTATGCGTTTGCGCTTGATAAGCGAGTTGAAAGCTATCAGCAACAACGGGAAAAAGTACATTACATCAAGCCACACCGTGTTCTGATAAAAAAGCATAGAATATCCGCTGAACGCATACATAACGCTGAACAGTGCCGAATAAACAACATCAAGCTTCTTATGGCAGGTGCGGAAATACGCGTTTGCCGTTATTGCGCAGACAGCCATTTTCATAAGCGTCATAATGTTCATAAACAGCATCATATCCGCTTTATCCACAAATACTACAAGAAGTGAAAACGGGCTTGATATAAAGAACAGGAATACACCGAGAAAATTCATTCCGCCGGCATTCTGCCAGTTGAACAGAAAGTCACCCTTTCCCTCGAGTATATCTTTAAAATCCAGCAACAACGGCAACACCTGCTGATGCATATCACACCACGCAAGTGTTTTGTCGCCGAACGGATACAGCCCGTTTCCCGCAAACACCGCCAACCCTATTATAATTACAGCTATCGGGGGTATTATAAGCGTAAGCCAAAGCTTCGGACTGTGTATGACAGTATTAAAATGTGTTGTAATTTTTTTTGTAATATCTCTTTTCAAAACGTCCTCCGGGAATATATATTTCTCTCCCATTTGGTATTTTTAACAGAATATCATGTTTAAATTCAAAAGCCGCAAAGGACAAATGTACTGTGCGGCTTTTAATATCGATTGAGTTACAAGCCGAAGGTGATTACACCATAAGCTTCTTTGCGTCTATCGCTGTATTTGAAGCAAGATTTTTTGTATCTTTCTTATCATCGCTCTTTCCGGAATTTGTATAGTTCTTGCCGTGCTTTTCCTGCCAGAGCACCCATAAGGGACCCGAGATGCACAGTGAAGAATACGTACCGCAGATAAGACCCGCCATCATAGGAATAGCAAATGTCATTATCGAGGTAACACCGCATATAGCGCATACAACACAGATCGCAAGTACTGCGAAAGCAGTTGTAACGGTTGTGTTTACAGAACGTGTTATCGACTGAGTGATACTCATATTAACAAGTTCTTTAAGTGAAAGCGAGTTGCCGTATAGGTTACGGTTTTCTCTGATACGGTCGTATACAACGATCGTATTGTTGATCGAGTTACCGAGTACGGTAAGAACGACCGCCATGAAGTTTGCATCGATCGGGAAGCGGCAGAATACAAACACCGCATAAACCATAACGCAGTCATGAACCAGTGCAACAAGTGCGAACACACCTGCCGAAAGGCCGCCGATCTTCTTGAATCTGAATGCAATATAGATAACAAGCAGAATGAACGAGAACAGTACCGCAACAAGGCACTTTAAGAAGAACTCAGTACCGGATGTGGGGTTAACGTCCTGGCTGTTTACCAGCGTAAGATCATTGTCCTTGAAGGCTTCCTGCAGCTTACCCGACAAAGCTGTCTGTTTGTCTGCGGTAAGACCCTCTGAAGAAGAAAATGATATCTCAACGGTCTCAAGTGAGCTGTTCATCGAAGAACCCGTAGTAACGGTAACAGCACCGTAGTTCTCGCTCTCGACCACCTTCTTTACAGCGTTTGTATCGATTTCGCCGATATGGCTGTATGTCAGCATCGTACCGCCCTTGAACTCGATAGCCATCTGTACTCCGAAAATGCAGTTGAAAATGATCGTAATTGCAACAATTACTATCGGTATAGCAAAAAGAATTTTTCTCTTGCCGATAAAATCTAATACTTTTTTATTATTCATTTTGAAGCACCGCCTTCCGTTGCTGCTGCCTTTTCAGCGGCACGCTTCTTGGCAGACTTTCCGCCGTAAAGAGCGGGATTTCTGAATATCTTGAATCTGGAAAGCGACATTGTCATAAGTCTTGTCGCAAATATTCCGAACAGGAAGTTCAGTATAACGCCGACCATCAGAGTATAGCCGAACGAATAGATAGTACCCTCCGTAGAAGCACCGAACATGAAGAATACGGGCTTCAGTATAGTAGACGCAAGACTGTCGGGAGTACCGAACGCACCCATAAGTATGATAGCAACGATGATCATTGTTATGTTACCGTCAAATACCGCGCTGAACGCTCTCTTATAGCCTGTAGCGATCGCCGTGTCTATCGTCTTGCCGCTGTTTATCTCTTCCTTTATACGCTCACCGGTAATAACGTTCGCGTCAACGCCCATACCTACCGCAAGGATAATACCTGCGATACCGGGTATTGTCAGCGTAAAGCTGTTTGAGAACGGGAAGAAGCCTGTTATTGCACAGAACGTACCTGCAACCTGTCCGATAAGACCGATAACGGCAACCACACCGGGCAGTCTGTACAGCGATATCATAAATATCATAATAAGAACGAACGCGATAACGCCGGCAATTGCCATAGCGTCACGAGCGCCTGTGCCGAGAGTAGGAGAAATCGTACTGAAGCTTGATGTTTCCAGCTTGAAAGGAAGCGCACCGCCGTTTATCTGGTCTGCAAGCTCCTTAGCATCATCAGCCGTAAAGTTACCGCTGATAGTAGCCTCGCCGCCGCTGATCTCTTCGTTTACGGTAGCGGTCGATATGCACTTATCGTCCATATATGTGGAAATATAGCCCTTCGGAGAAGTCGATGAGAGCTTCTTTGTAGCCTCCGCAAACTTTTCCTTGCCGCTGTCTTTCAGCTTCAGCGACACCATATACTCATATTCCTTGCTGTTTCCGTTCTTGAGCTGATATACGGCAGAAGCCTTCTCAACGTCCGAGCCGGAAATTATAAGCGGAAGATCCTCATATGTCTGACCGTCCGAAAGCGATTTTTCCGAGCCTTCTCTGAACGTAAGGAGCGCCGTAGCACCGAGCTCCTTTACAGCCGCCTCGGGATCAAAGCTGTCGTCCTCTGCCTGCCACGGGAAACGAACGATTATCTTATCGTTACCGTAGTCTACATAGACCTCATAGTCCGTTATGTTGTTTGCAACAAGTCTTGTTTCTACAATAGACTTTGCCGCGTCGACCTCTTCATCGGTCGCATCGTAATCTGCCGGTGATGTGAACGTTACATCAACACCGCCTCTGATATCAATACCCCAACGAATATCACTGACACCTCTTATTACAGTTGTCGTGAAATCGCCGTACTGGGTATGAACACCGAAAAATACTATGCCCGTAAATGCCAGTATAACTGCCAGCACTATAAAGAATACAGGCTTTGCTACTCTTTTCAAATGTTTCACTCCGTTTCTGTGCCTCAGCACATCCTGTTATTTTATACATTATAATATTATACTATAACGATTTCCATTAGTCAAGAATTTTTGTAAATTTCACAAACGGTTTGTTATACCGAAAGCTCGGCGGTTTCTCCGAGTACGTCCTTGTTCTTTTCAAGAACGGGCTTTACGCATTTGTTAAGGAATGCCGTTACCTGGCTCGCGCTCCTGCCGGTATAGTTCTCGGGGACAAGCTTTGCCATTATTTCTTCCTTTGTCGTCATAAAGTCGGGATCTGCGGCAATTCTGTCTACAAGGTCGTTTTCTCCGCCGTCCTCTTTTATCACCTTGCCTGCGGCAATGCTGTGCAGTCTTATCTTCTCGTGAAGCTCCTGTCTGTTCCCGCCCTTCATAACAGCGTCCATCATTATGTTTTCGGTAGCCATGAAAGGCAGCTCCTTCATAACTCTTGCGCGGATGACCTTGGGATAAACCACAATGCCCTTTGTTATATTGAGCATGATATTCAGTATAGCGTCTGTTGCAAGGAATGCCTCCGCTACAGATATACGCTTGTTCGCACTGTCATCAAGTGTTCTCTCAAACCATTGTGTTCCTGCCGTAAATGCAGGATTAAGAGTATCTATCATCACATATCTTGAAAGCGATGTTATTCTCTCCGCTCTCATCGGATTTCTCTTATAGGGCATAGCCGATGAACCTATCTGGTTCTTCTCGAAAGGCTCTTCCATCTCCTTGAAATTTGCAAGGATACGCAGATCGTTTGAGAACTTCGAGCAGCTCTGTGCGATACCGCCCAGTACATTTACTATTCTGCTGTCGACCTTTCTTGAATATGTCTGACCGCTTACGGGAACGCACTCCTTGAAGCCCATCTCCTCGGCTATCATCTGTTCAAGCTTGTCTATCTTCTCTTCATCGCCGCGGAAAAGCTCCATAAAGCTTGCCTGTGTGCCTGTAGTACCCTTCTGACCGAGAAGCTTCAGGTTACCCATCTGATATTCAAGGTCCTCAAGATCCATAAGCAGTTCGTTCATCCACAATGTAGCACGCTTGCCGACGGTAGTCAGCTGTGCAGGCTGTAAATGTGTATATGCAAGACAGGGCATATCTTTATACTTATCAGCAAAAGAAGCAAAGTTTGCAAGCACATTCACAAGCTTTCTGTGCACTATCTTCATAGCATCACGCATTACGATAACGTCTGTGTTATCACCTACATAACAGCTTGTAGCGCCAAGATGAATAATACCCTCTGCCTTTGGACAACACTTTCCGTATGTGTGAACGTGTGCCATAACATCATGGCGGAGCTTCTTCTCCTCCTCTGCGGCGTATTCAAAATCAATATCATCGATATGTGCCGCAAGCTCGTCTACCTTTTCCTGTGTCACCTGCTCAAGCCCGAGCTTCATCTCGGCTCTTGCAAGAGCTACCCACAGTCTGCGGAATGTCGAAAACTTCTTCTGAGCCGAGAACGTGAACTGCATCTCCTCACTCGCGTATCTCGTGCAGAAAGGGCTTTCGTAGGTTTCGTAGTTTGTCATTATAAGTAACCGTCCTTTTCATCGGATTTTTAACTTTCCTTGTATCGGCTGTCATATAAACTGATTACCGCGCATACCGACACATTATATATTGTACCACAGTTTGTCGCCGTTCGCAATAGCAAACATCACTTTTTCTCAAAACTCCCGTTTAAATATGCAACGCTCCCCGTTTTATAATTATAAATTGTACGGTCACATCGGCCACAACGCCCCGCATTTATAATGCCGTTCGGTCACATTGACCACACCCCGCCGATCCTCATAATAAAGCAAAACCCCATAACTCGCAAAAATTTTTGTTTTTTTCGCAAATTTTTTAAAAAAACTATTGACAAACGTCCGAAAACCGTGTATAATATCTACTGTTATCTGGGTGTGGCGCAGATTGGTAGCGCGCTACCTTGGGGTGGTAGAGGCCGCAGGTTCAAATCCTGTCACTCAGACCAAAAGCACTGTAGTTTCAAAAGAACTACAGTGCTTTTTTTATGCTCTCAAAAGGCCTGTATAATGCCTTTTATCATATACAATACCAACCGCCCCGGAAATCTGACGGCAGAAAACCGCCGCGTCCATTGCCCCAATTTTCTCTCCTTCCGCAAGCATCGTTAAAGCATCACATCTCCCCGCCGCAAAAAATCAGGCATCGGCTTTCACGCCGATGCCCGATTAAAACTATTAACTTTTCCAAAGAGTTTTATTTAGCTAGGCAATAATTCTCATTACAGCACATTTCCGATAAAGTAGCATTATGAAACATACAGCCAACACCGCTGAAAACATATCCATACCGATAAGTTGTTAATAATTTCGTGAGTGTATCATTACAACTGCACTGTCACCGAAACTTCCAAAAAACGCACTATCCCAAGATATCTGTACAGCCCCCCGGATTGAACAGAGCGTCAGCGTCCCGCTTACGGCGACTTTTCAAACGCAATCGTTTGAGTGTCTTATAGCCAACACCACTGAAAACATCTTCCGTGCCGATAAGGTGTTAATAATTTCGTGAGTAAATCAATGCAACTGCACTGTCACCGACTATCAAAAAAAGAACGCTACCATCCTAAGATATCTGTACTTAAATGGGACTAAGTGAGCGTCAGCGACCCGCTTATACAAACTTTTAAAACTCAGTCGTTTGTGTGTCTTATCGCCAACACCCTTGCGGGGTA
>JABLTL010129538.1_pt1 | contig 10053 bp, 7 predicted proteins | sample 7160151 | NCBI WGS metagenome assembly JABLTL01 (sample SAMN14651223, study PRJNA627086) | human gut metagenome | isolation source: feces | host: Homo sapiens
CTGCTGCGTGATGCAGTGGATGTTTCCGCCGCCGAACGCGACCTCGCGCGTCTGCACGCCGACCACGCGGCGTTCGGGGAACATGGCCTGCACCTGCTGCACGGCGAGCGCGTCGTTCGCGTCGCCGTACTGCGGCAGGATGACGCCGCCGTTGACGATGAGGAAGTTCATATACGACGCGATGGCGACCTCGCCGTCCTCGCGCGGAATGGTGCCCTCCACGGCGTCGATCGTCGCCGCGCCCTGCAGCAGGCAGGGCTGCTGCGTCAGGCAGAGCTTGTGCACCTTCAGCTTGCGGCCTTTGGCGTCCGTCGCCTGCGAGAGCGTGTCGTACGCGTCGCGCGCCGGCTGATAGAACGGGTTTTGCGGGTCGTCCGTCCAGATGCAGGCGACCTCGCCCGGGCGGATGAAGCAGGCCACGTCGTCGATGTGGCCGTTGGTCTCCTCGGGGTCGATGCCGTCGCGCAGCCAGAGGACCTTCTCGCAGCCGAGATAGTCGCAGAGCATGCGCTCGATGGCGCCGCGATCCATGTCGGGGTTGCGCCCCTCGGACAGCAGGCACATCTCGGTCGTGAGCACGGTGCCCTCGCCGTCGACGTGGATGGAGCCGCCCTCGAGCACGAAGCCCTCGGTGCGGTAGGAATCGACGCGCTCGATCTCGCAGACCTTCTGCGCGACCTGATCGTCGAGATCCCACGGGAAATAGAGCCCGTCGACCAGCCCGCCCCAGGCATTGAACGTCCAGTCCACGGCGCGCACGCCGCCGTTGTCGTTGACGAGGAACGTCGGCCCGCAGTCGCGGATCCAGGCGTCATTGCTCGCCATCTCGACGACGCGCACTTCGCGCGGCAGGCGCTCGCGCGCGTTCTGGTACTGCGCCGGAGAGACGCAGACCGTCACGGGTTCAAACTGCAAGATGGCCGTCGCCACGTCCAGAAAGGCTTTCTGCGCGGGCTTGGCACCGTCGCGCCAGTTGTCGTTGCGCTCCGGCCAGAGCATCCAGACGCCGGCCTGCGGCTCAAACTCCGCAGGCATCCGGTAGCCGTCGAGCTTCGGCGTGGAGCCGGTGATTCGTTTTGCCATAGTGGTTCCTCCTAAGAATGATGCCGGCGCGCACGCGCCGCGATGAGAATTTCGCCGATGACGATGCTGAGGATCGACCCGATCGTGATCGGCAGATAGCCGGAGAGCGTCTCGCTGTCGAATGACAGCGGCACCGCCGTGAAGAAGATCGAGATGAGGATGAGCGCCATGGGCACATAGGCCAGCACGCGCAGCATCCCGCGCCCGCCCGGCACGCGAAACGGCCGCTCGGAATCGGGGTCGATCTCCCGCAGGCGCAAAAACGCCGGGAACACGGGCGCATAGCTCAGCAGGAGCATGACGAGGTTGAGCGCGAAAAAGCTCCAGAACAGGGACGAATCCGGCGAGAGCAGCTCGATGATGATGCCGAGGATGCACACGACGCTCGCAACGATGCCGCTCGTGAGTGCGGAGCCGATGGGCATGTCGTTTTTCGCCCAGCGGCGGGCAAAAATCGCGGGCATGTCGCCGTTTTCGGCGGCGTAGGCAGCCGTGGAGTTCACGCCCATGGACCACGAGATCATGTTGCCGAACAGGGTAATGAGAAACAGCAGTGCCACCGCGCCGACGAACAGGCCGCTCGTGCGGCCGGTCATGAGCGAGACGGCGTCGATGAGGCCCGAGTCCTCGCTGATCTCGTGCGTAGGGATGGCCGCGCCGATGCCGAAGGCCGAAAACAGGTAGATGAGCGCGATGACGATGCCGCCGGTGACGATGGCCTGCGGGATCTGGCGCTTGGGGTCGCGCATGTTGTCGGCATAGGTGCACACGACCTCGAAACCGAGGAAGTTGAAGATGATGACCGAGATATATGACAGGCTGTGCAGGTCAAACCCCGGCAGGAACGTGCGGAAGGCCATGTCGTTGACAAAGCCGTTTTTCACGACGTAGACGATGCCGAGCACGCCGACCGTCAGCGCGAGGAGCATTTTGATGGCGGCGCTGATGTTGAGGATGAGGATGCTGTCGCACACGGGGTAAAACGCGATCCACGTGACGATCCAGATGAAGGCCAGCTCGATGAGCAGCTTTGCCAGCCACCCGAACTGCAGTCCCGTGAGCACGCTCAGCAGCTCCGGGCACACGACGGCGAGCGAGGCCATCCACAGCGGGAAGTTGATCCAGTAGTACCACGAGGCGCGCGCGCCCCACTTTGAGCGCGGGAACGCCTTGTTGATCCAGTCATAGAGCCCGCCGTCGCCGGTGTACGTCGTGCCGAGCTCGGACGAGATCATGCCGTACGGCAGCAGGAAGGCGATCATCATGAACACCCACCAGAAATACTGGCTGTTGCCGATGGAGGCGACGGGCGCCGCCGCCTCCGCCACGAACACGACGCAGATGACCGAGAGGACGACGTCCGCAAGGCGGAATTTTTTTCGTTCTTCCATGGTGTCTGCTCCTTTGGCAGCCGGTCAGCAGCCGCCGAGCCGCGCGTCGAGGAAGGTGTCGAGCTCCTCCTGCGCCGCGGCGAGCTCCAGCTCCGACGGGCAGCGGCGGCAGCGCGTGAAATACACCAGCAGTCCGCGCATGGCCGTCAGGCGGTTGCCGGCCTGCTCCCAGCAGAGGGAGGCGGCGGAATCGGCGACCTCGTCGGTCACGTCCTCGCCGCGCGTGGCGGGCAGGCAGTGCAGGAACTTGCAGCCGAGTGCGCCGAGCTGCATGAGCTCGCGGTTGACCTGATAATCCGCAAAGACGCGCACGCGCTCTTCCTTGGGCATCTCGTTTTCATACAGGCCGTACCAGACGTCGGTATAGATGAAGTCCGCGCCGCGCACGGCGTCGCGCTCGTCCGTGACGGCCCAGGTGCCGCCGGAAAGCTTGCAGTTGGCCTCGAGAATGTGCTTATGGTCGGCATTGAGCTGATGCCCCTCCGGGCCATAGTGCACAAAGTGCATGCCGAGCTTCGTCGTGATGAAGCCGAGCGATGCGCACACCTGCGTGCCGTCGCCGACGAAGACGACCTTGCAGTCCTCCAGCCGCTTGCCCTCGGGCAGGTTCTCCTTGATGGTGCACAGGTCGCCGATCTCCTGCGTGGGGTGGTTATAGTCGCTCATGCCGTTGATGACCGGGATGGTGCACGCATCGGCAAGCTCCACGATGGTCTTGTGCTCGATGACGCGGGCCATGACCACGTCGACCAGGCGCGAGAGCACCTTGCCCGTGTCGCCGATGGTCTCGTGGCCACCGAGCTGGATCATGCCGGGGCCGAGATACTGCGCGTGGCCGCCGAGCTGGCTCATGGCCGTCTCGAACGACACGCGCGTGCGGGTGCTCGACTGCTGAAAGATCATGCCGAGGTTCATATTCTTCATCAACGGGGGATAATAACCCCGGCGGATGGCGCGCTTGATGGCGAGCGACAGGTCGATGATGTCCAGCAGTTCCTGTTTTGTAAAATCGTTGGTGTCAATAAAATCTTTTTTGTACATATCCATTCCTCCAAAGCCGCAGTTTACGGGATTTGCTTCCCGGTTATTGTCGGCGGATTTGCGTGCGGATATGCGTGCCGGACGAATTTTCCGTTTTCGCGGCACAGATCGGCGCCGTTTTCCCGCCAAACAAAAAACCACGCCCGCAGGAACCTGAGTTCCTGCGGGCGTGCCGCGTTGTTTTTTAAATTTGATATGTATGCGTCTACTCGCCCTCGATCGTGCGCACGTACATGCCCAGCTCACCGGGCAGGTCGTGGATCTCAAGCGCGCAGCCGTCCATGGCGGTGTTGTGCACCGCAATGCGGAACACGAGCTGCAGTTGCTCGGGCACGACGGCGGAGTATTCGCCGATGTCCATGACGACGCGCGTCAGGCGCGTGAGGCCGTTTTCCGCCATCGCCTGCTGGGCGATGTCAAAGACCTCCTTGGCAATGGCTGCCTCGTGCATTTATTTCTTCTTCGGCTGGCGGCGGACATTGCGCTCGCGCACCAGGTCCTTCTTGAGCGGCTTGCAGAAGAGCACGCGATCGCCGTCGACCATCTTGCGCACGTCCTTCGGGCACTTCGTGACGCACACGCCGCAGCCGATGCAGCGCTGATACTCCACAAACACCTTGCCGCTCTGCGCGTTGAAGCCGGTGGCCACGGTCGGGCAGAAGTGGTTGCAGATATTGCAGCCGTTGCAGTTTTCGGGGTGGACGATAACGGGCTTTGCGTGCGCGCGCATATACAGCGGCTGCATGCCGCCGCGCGTGTAGGAGCCGAGCATCTCGCAGCACTGCGTGTCGCAGTTGCAGATGGCGGTCGTCTCCTCGTCCATGTTGCAGGCGTAGTGGAACACCTGGTGGACGCAGCCCTTGTTCTCGCAGTCAACGAGGATCTGGCGCGCCTCGGCCTTGCTGACCTGGCGGCCGATGCCGAACTCGATAATCTGCTTGGCCATGTTGCCGACACACAGGCACACCTCGTCCGGCGTGGGGTGCTTGGGCTGCATACCCTCTCTGCGGCGGATGTTGCGGCAGAAGCAGTGCATGACGCTGATGGGCGCATCGTCCGGCAGGCTGTCGAGGTACGCCTCGAGCTGGTAGCTCGGCACGACGCTCGTCGTGTCGTTGGAGAGCTTGCGGTCGACGTGCACGACCTTGCCGGCAGCCTTGCCCTCGAGCGGGAGCGCCACCTCCATGTGGCCCTTGTCACCCTGCAGCTTTTTGAGGTTGTTCATGGCGGCGTAGCCCGTGCGCAGCGGCTCGACGTTGAGCGTCGTGACCATGTTGATGGCCGAGGTGAACAGCTCCGACGCCTTCTGGATCGTGTCGCTGTCCTCGCCGGTCGAGAGCGGGAACTCAAACCAGCCCGGCAGCATCGGCGCGAGGTCATACGTCGGCTCAGCGCCGTCATAGATCTTCAGCAGGAAGCCCTTGCGGCACATGTCGTAGAGCGTGCCGGCCCAGTCGCTGCCGGTGTAGAGCGCGCGCAGCTCCGCCTCGGTGTTGCCGCGCAGCTTCATGCCCATCATGATGTCATACTCTTCGTCGGTCACGAACAGCTTGCAGTATTTTTCAAACTGCGGCACCGGCGGCTGCGGCACCTGCGTGACCGCGTTCATGCGGTTCATGAGCTTGAGATACTTCATATAACCCATCTTCTTCGTTCCCCTTTCCTGCGGACGGCGCTTCCCCCGCGCATGTCCGAGCACCGGTTTTTCCGGCAAAATTTTTGCACATACAGGTTTACTTTATCATTTTGTTTATCTTTTGGCAAGCCCTTTCCTGTCGATTTTCCGTTTTTCAGGCAGAAAAAAGCGAAATGTCCGTTAACAATCATTTGTTACACATATTGACATGATTCAGGCAAAGTTCTATAATAAATGTGTGTTAACGTTCCGCGCTTGTGCAAAATGTCGAATTTTCATCGATCGCGCGGAATCTGTGCATCGAAGGAGGGAATACGCGAATGAGAGACCTGAAGCATCTGATCTATTTTGAGAACCTGCTGCAGCAGGCAAACAACGACCTGGTTCAGGACGCCTGCAAGGATGGGCGGCTGGCGCTGGCATGGAACTGTTCGTACATACCGGAGGTTTTGCTGGATACGGACAACTGCTTTGGCGTGCGTCTGCGCGCGCCGAACTGCACGAACCCCGACATGGCCACCTACTACATGACCAACCGCTCGTGCCCGTACTCCAAGAGCATCCTCGAGCGTGCGTTTGAGGGCGGCTACAACTTTATCTCCGCGCTCATCGGGCAGGAGTGCTGCACAACGATGAACCGCATGGAGCAGTATTTTGAATACTGCGAGCTGATCCCGAACGACAAGTTCTTCTGCACGTATCTCGACATGCCGCTGCGCAAGACCGAGTGGCACGCGGGCTACTACCGCCGCCAGATCGAGCAGAAGATCATCCAGCCGCTCGAAAAGGTCTACGGCGTGGACTTCTCGGAGGAAAAGCTGCGCAAGGCCGTCGAGCAGTTCAACGAAGTGTGCCGCATCATCACGGAGATGAACGAAATGCGCATGGCGGACAACCCGGTCATCACGGGGTATGAGTTCCACGTCATCCAGCTGTGCACGCAGACGTGCCCGAAGGACCTCATTCTGCCGTACCTGCGCGAGACGCTGCAGGAGCTGCGCAAGCGTAAGCCCGACCCGAAGCCGTGGTACCGCGCGCGTGTGCTCATCGCCGGCAGCGAGATCGACGACCCCGAGTTCACGAAAATGTGCGAGATGGCCGGCGGACTCGTCGTGGCCGACCGCTACTGCTTCGGCTCGATGCCCGGCCGCGAGGAGATCCCGCTCGAGGAGGGCAAGGACGTTCTGCAGTCCATCGCCGACTACTATATGTGGCGCAACCAGTGCCCGCGCGCCATGGGCCCCGAGAACATCATCGCGCGCAAGAAATACATCTTCGATCTCGCGGAGAAATACCGCGCCGACGGCATCATCGTCGAGAACATGAAGTTCTGCGAATACTGGGGCTACGAGCGCGCACAGGACGGCATGTGGTTCTACGAGGGCTATGAGCTGCCGCGCAGCATCCCCGTGTGCCAGATCGAGAAGGATTACACGAGCGCCGCCTCCGGCCAGCTGCGTACCCGGTTCCAGGCGTTCATCGAGTCGCTGGAGATCAAAAAGATCCAGGCGCAGCAATAAGGGAGGGGCTCAACTATGTGGAAACGCAAACGCACGCTCAAAGAAGAATACGGCACGCTCGGCCACTTCCTGCGGGGTGACAACGCGTGTCATTACCTCGGCGACCTGTACATCGAGGGCACGAACTTCTACTTCCACCGCGAGTGGCGCGGCGTGAAGGACACGGCCTATGCCTTCGCCCGCTGGCTGCAGACCTGGGGCAAGATGGCCGGGCTCATCGGCCGTGACCCGGTGCGCATGATCCGCGCATTCTGGAAGTATCGCTGGCTGAGCGCGTATCTGGCCACGCCGATGATGGTCGATAAATGGATCGAGGGCGACCGCGGCATGGTCCTGCGCGCCGACCTGACGGCCATCGACTGCATGGTGTCCGACTCCATCACGACGCTCTGGCGCGAGATCCGCGCCGACCGCCGCTTCGGCGAGAACAAGTGGACCGAGCGCACGATCGCCTTTGACTACACGCTGCCGAAGCACATCATCTACGGCTTCCCCGGCTACTACGGCATCAACATCCAGCAGCACGCAGCGTTCATGGTGCCGATCCTGAACAAGAACCTCGGCTCGTACTACGTCGACCAGGCCGTCAGCTGCGGCATCCCGGGCGACATGTGCACACTGCCGCTCGTGGAGACCGGCGTCGCCGTCGAGGGCGAGTACCCCGACATCGGCAACTGCTGGCTCACGACCAACAACCCCTGCGACGCGAACATGATGGACAACGTCGCCATGTACCGCGCGCTCTCGAGCGACGGCAAGAAGGCCGTGCACCCGTTCACGACGCCGCTCATGTATGACGACCCGACCTGCAAGGAGCTCGGCGTGCACGAGGTGTACGACGCCATCCACTTCCTCGAGGAGCAGTTCCACCAGCCGTTCAACTGGGACACGTTCATCCAGCACATTGAAAACACCAACCAGTTCAACCGCGAGGAGACCGAGCGCTGGGACGTCTATGCCAAGACGAACAACGGCGCGCTCAACCCCGTGTGCCAGGGCCTGTTCCGCATCTACTTCTACCAGCAGGGCGGCAACGAGTACTTCCTCAAGGCCTCGCACAAGCTCATGCGCATCTTTGATAAATGTGTGCGCAAGAACATCGACACCTTCCCGCTCACGCGCCACCGCGCCATCGCCTGGAGCTGCGGCTCGACGTATTACGCACACGGCGTGCAGTGGCTGTATAACTGCTGGGGCATCCTGTGCCTGATCAACATGGACTCGCTGACCGGCCACAACATCGTCGACACCGAGGACCGCGACATCATGATGAGCGACGTGGCCGACTGGCACGCCCGCACCCCGATGCGCACGCACACCGTCGGCGGCAACCGCCACCTGATGCAGATGTGGGAGACGGCGGAGAAGTTCAACTGCGACATGATCATCATGTACGACGACATCGGCTGCAAGGGCATGGCCGGTGCGCAGGGCCTGATCGAAGAGGAGATCCGCAAGCACGACGAGCGCTTCCACACGGTGTGGATGCCGCACTCGCTGATGGATCACCGCATCGTCTCGCCGGCCGAGGCGCGCCGCACCGTCAACGAATACATGATCAACGTCATGCACGAGGAGCCGGTCGATCCGTCGCTGCTCGACTTTGACGACAGCATGGGCTGGTAAAGGAGGTCCACCGATATGAAATGCAAATTTGCACAGTTCCTGTTCCGAGCTTTTGGCATCACCGGCGGCGCGCTGGCCGTGCTGTTCGTGATTTATTACTATAACCTCGACATGAAGCTCATGCGCTCCGTCGTCGTGCCGTTTTTGAACAAGCACTATGACAGCGTCAAGCGCGAGCACCAGATCTGACAGGGGAGGAGCAAACCATGGCAGTCAATCATAATGTCAATCCCCGGCCGCTGACCGCCGAGGAAAAGGAAAACCGCGCCCGCGGCGTGTACGACAGCTTCGCGACCTATGTGGTCTTCTGCGGGCACTGCCGCCACGTGCGCAAGACGAATATGTACATCATGCGCGCCGAGGCTTTCATCGACGAGCTCAAGGCCCGCGGCGAGGTCTGCCCCCAGTGCGGCAGGCAGGAGTGGACGCTCGGCTACCCGATGGGCACGACCACCGGCTTCGTCAAGTTCTGACACGCACACAAAAGGGCTCCCGCACAATGGCGGGAGCCTTTTTTACGGCACAGCGCGGGGCAAAGCGCCCCACTTCGGCACAAGAAACAAAAATATGGTTCCCAAGACGCACCGGGTATGTTATAGTGGTGACAATCTCAGCGCAACAACATGAAGGAGGAGAGACCATGGCACAACTCAGACCGAAGATCGTGAAGCTGGCGAAGATCATTGGGGGCGTCACCGGCATTACGACCAAGATCGATGAAAACGCGCCCGAATACTACTGCATGGCAGGCATCCTGACCGACGAGGAAGCGGATGTCGCCATCGCGGCCGGCCTGCGCAAGGAGCGCACCGCGGCCCACCTGGCCAAGAAGGTCGGCAAGACCGTGCAGGAGGTGCAGCCCCTGCTCGACAACCTCGTGTACTACGGCATCTTCCGCCGCTCGCACAACGAGGCGCTCGGCGAGGATACATATTATATGCAGATCTTCGCGCCCGGTATTCTCGAGATGATGGTCAACCAGAAGGACCTGCTGGAAACGCATCCGGAAGTCGGCCGCGCGTTCGAGGAGTACACCCGCAACCTCGCGGCGAACATGGGCGCCATGATCCCCGACGGCTACGGCCTCATGCGCGTCATCCCGGTCGAGAGCGCGCTCGAGGGCATTCCCGGTGTGAACGAATTTGAGCGCATCTCGCACTATCTGGACAAGTACGACCGCTTCTCCGTGTCCCCATGCTCCTGCCGCGCGTCGCGCACGAGCATCGGCGACGGCTGCGGCCACCTCGATGAGGACATGTGCATCCAGATGGGCAAGGGCGCCGAGCACTACATCCGCTCCGGCCGCGCCAAGGAGATCACGCGCGAGCAGGCGCTCGAGATCATTAAGCGCGCCGAGGAAAACGGCCTCATGCACGATATGGTCAACATCGAAGAGCCGGGCGAGAGCGCGGCCATCTGCAACTGCTGCGCCTGCGCCTGCTTCGGCCTGCGCGTGGGATTGATGTACGGCGCGCGCGACGCCATCCGCTCCAACTACGTCGCCGAGGTGGACGAGGCCAAGTGCGTCGCCTGCGGCCAGTGCGTGGAGACCTGCCCCGGCAACGCGCTCAAGCTTGGCCAGAAGCTCTGCTCGACCGAGGACCTGACGCAAAAGCCGAACTACGTCAAGCTCTCCGAGACCCTGCGCCCGAAGCGCACCTGGGACCCGAACTACCGCGAGGACCACGAGGACGTCGTGCCCACCGGCACCGCCCCGTGCAAGACCGCCTGCCCGGCGCACATTGCCGTGCAGGGC
>JABLTL010189322.1_pt1 | contig 10045 bp, 6 predicted proteins | sample 7160151 | NCBI WGS metagenome assembly JABLTL01 (sample SAMN14651223, study PRJNA627086) | human gut metagenome | isolation source: feces | host: Homo sapiens
ATTGCCATACTTATAACATTTAATGTTTAACATGGCGCAAAGGTAACACTTATCTTTCAAACCACCAAAATAGGGGTTGGATGCTTACCGTAATTTTATATAAATGCGTCCAAAAATATCACAACATTACCTATTATCAGATTGAGTTTTTTCTTACTCTCTTGGTAAGTAATAGAGAAAAACAGTATGTTACTGATACAAATCGACTTTGATGTCGAATGGACTATCAAACTCTTTCAACATCGCATGCTTCGTATCTTTCTCTGCGAGATTGGCATGCTCTGTAGGAATCTTCCAATCAATACCAAGGCTATCATCAAGGATAGAAATACCTCCATCAGCCTCTGGATGATAGAACTCATCGCACTTGTACTGGAAAACTGCGGTTTCTGAGAGGACAGCAAAACCATGAGCAAAGCCCTTAGGGATGAAGAACTGGAGATGATTATCTTCAGTCAGTTCTACGGTTACATGCTTGCCATAAGTAGGAGAGCCTTTGCGAATATCTACTGCTACATCGAGCACTCTGCCTTTTACGCAGCGTACCAACTTGCTCTGGGTATATGGTGGACGCTGGAAGTGCAAGCCTCGCATAACGCCATAGCTGCTCATAGACTCGTTGTCCTGGCAGAAGTGAACACTGTGCCCCAGGATTGGGGGTACTTTCTCTTCAAACTCTCGCTGGCTGAAGCTCTCGAAGAAGTAGCCGCGAGCATCACGGAAGAGGCGTGGCTCTATAATGAGTACACCTTGTATATTTGTCTTTATTACTTCCATAATAATATTTTTCTAAATTAAATGAATCGACTCTGCTATCACCATTTTACTCAACTCTGGAAGCATACGCTCTATCTTCTTGCATTTCACCTTATTATAATAGAAGTCCATATCATCCAAAAGGTCGTAGCATTGTTCCTCTGGCATATCTCCTCCATATCCTCCTGCTACGATTGCAATTGCTGCCAATCTACGGGCATCTTTGTCTATACGAAGGTCATATACTCCTTTTAATATGATAGGTAATGTCTCATACATGACATTGCAATAGTGCAGCAACTCTGGAAATTCATCGGATTCCGTGAGATAGGCACTTAGCATTTCTTCTTGGTATTGGCGGAGAAACAAGAAGTACTTCTCTTTGGCAACATGTCCCCTGATGTTTTGTGTCATTACCCAAAACAGGGCATGAGAGAGGACTATTCTGTCCTCACTAGAATGATAATAGAAGAAGCTGTCTTCTGGCTTTCTATTCACATTCAGACGTTGCTCCATTTCTGCAAACATCTCCTTACGCATATCTCTTAATTCTTTTACTGCCATAAGTTTTTTTGTTTATCTTTTCTTATGATATGTATAGACAAATAGTAAGCTAACTGTTTTTACTTAACCCTTCGCATTGAAGAAGAATCCTTACCAAATTTAATTTCAGCAAAATCACGTGCTGCTTTCTCTTTTACATCTATGTCACGAGTTCTCAGCAGTTGGGACATATATGAAAGCCTTCTTCTTGCATCTTCAAGTATGTCAGACCATTTCTTAACTTTGATTTTGACTCTTTCAGAGTTGATTTGTATTTCATCTTTGTCTTTTCCTGTAAGTTTATAAGATGCCTTACTTGAAATGTCACTTCCAACAAGCCAAACTTCAAAGCTAACCTTTGAGGGAACAAAAGAACTACTATCTATCTCGTAGGCATAACGTTCTACTTGCGCAACCTCTTTAGAACTCAATTTTACTTTAGGAGCTTTTAGCTCTATAACAAGTACTTTGCGATGTTCTTGGTCTGGTCTGATTTCGCTGTATAAGAACAAATCCGTTATTGACTTTAGTCCATTTGGAACCTGTCTAACATTATCTTCAGCCTTATCAGCTTTATATGTCATATACTTATCTCGCAATGCCTTCAAGTTGTTCTGAAGATTGGTATCTGAAAATAAATTCACAGCATGACTGTATTCTTCCCCAAAAATCCAAAGCATCTTCTCCAAGAACTTATGAAGTTCCTTTCGTTCTTTTACATGCTTTGAAATATCCGAATAAACTAACTTGTCGATAAACTCCAAATCTTCCATTTTTCGAGCCACCTTATCAGAAAAATCAATAACGTCTTTTAACTCGGTTCTTTCCAATAGTTCATTGAATTGCCTAATGCTTTTCTGTGGCAAACTGATAATGCTCTCAAATACTTTGTCAATATCTTCACCATTAGACAAACACATATCAATAAGTGGATAAATTAAACGGCGGATTTTATTGTCCTTTTTCAGAAGTTCATAGTTATTCTCCACTATATAAGCAACGGTATCAAAAACAAACTTTTTAGATTCGGAACTCGCATCTATTTTCTTATATGGATAGAAATCATCTTCTTTCAATTTAGAAAAGAATCCATCGCATTGTTTTGTCTTTTCAACAAAAAAGTTAGTCAAGTTGTTTTTTATAAAAGTAGTAAAACTTCTATATTCATCAGACAACTCGTCCATATAATTATCTTTGAATATACTTGTGTCAATGGTACTACTGTCAACGAAGACTATCCATCCACCGACTTCTGGACGCATCCATTTTGCTGTAAATTCAAAATTTGATATGATTTCATTGATTCCTGCTATTCGCTCTGTGATAAATGCTCTTATCTTATTATAGCACTTCACATTGAAATAGCTGATAAATATGGGATGTTCTATTCCTTTTTTATCGGTATATTTTACTTCTTTTCTAACAGGATCATTCAATAAGTAATCAGAAGCATCTATCTTTTTCCCATTTACATTTATTGAAATTTCCTTTTTGAAAATACGTAAGAGATAACGCTCAAATAGGCTTTCCTCGATATTTTGTTTTAACAGCTTCAAGGATAGTCTATTATGTGGATGTGTCTTAGTCCATTCTGAATCATAAAAGTCTTCTATTGTAACACTATAGTAAGTTGGTCCTATTTTCTGAACACTTTCCTCGGTGTATATTTTAACGGTGTCAATATTTGACTGCTTAAAATCGGAAGCACGTAAAGGAACTATAATTTTTGAAAACTCTTTTTTTTCTGTTGAATAGCCAACAGATTCTATAGTCACTTTTTGTCCCAATTGAAGAGCAGCAAATCGACCGACACCTTTACCACCTTGCTTGTTTTCAGTACCAATATTCAGCAACTTATCATTTATGTCATCTTGATAGACACCATTGCCATCATCCTTTATCACCATTCGATTGATGATATAAGGAGAAATCGTGTCTTCATTGACATAATCTATATCGATCCATATATTCTTGGCATTTGCCTGAATCGAATTATTTATCAATTCACAAAATGCACCAAACGTATTAGGATAATTGGTAAATATCTTTCGAACAAGACTTGTACTTGCGCTAAAACTTCTTTCCATAATCATTTGTTTATTAAGTTAAAAGTTTAATTGCCATTGTTTACGGGTTTCTTTTTGGGCTCCCCATTAGAGGTTTGTTTCTCCTTCTTGCAGATGAATTCCATACATTGCAAGAATTTGACTATTTGTTCTGTTTCCCAGTTACTTCCCTTATCACCAATAGATGCAGCCAAACTTTGCAAAAAATACATTTCGGAATTATTAGATGAAGTAGTTCTAATATCTGTATTTGTTGAGATATTTTTTCTACTATTTTTGCATCGGCATTTTCATATTTGCTTTTGATGTTACGTATATAACAAAACCCTAAAAGTGAGGCTATAATAAATAGTGACGTAGACAAACGGAGCAGTCCTTGAACCCAAGATTGATCTTCATAACAGAAATATACGATAGTGCCGAGCATTCCTAATGCCCAAATAATAAATAAAAAGATTTCCCACAACTTATCATTCATAATTCTTATCGTTTAAATAGTTGTCTATATTGAAAAGTGCCTTGTTACAATAATAGGTCTTTTCAAGTTTGTTTATTTTTCCTTGAATATATCCATTGTTCAGACAATACAATTCCGTGGCGAACTTAAAATAGCACGAATTATTAAACAGGTCATCTTCCAAGAAATACAAGGTACTCATCATTTCCTTGTAGGCTTTTCCGCAGGTATGCATCTCAACAGCTTTGTGATAAAAGTCAACAGCATTTCCTATCAAATAGGAACTCGTCAGATACCTGTGGCTGCTTGGACAGACCTTGTCGTAAATGCTTTCCACAGGGTCTTTTCCTGTATTTTCTTGTTTTGCCAACAATTCTTTGTAGGTACCACAGTCTTTTACAAACTTTTCTATATGACTGAACAAGTATGAAATCCTTGATTCGTCAAACTTGTACTTGTATCTCTGCTGAAAGCCATTGATAAATGCTAGTTTGTCCTTGCTTTGCATATAGTACAACACTTCACGCAAGACTATCAAAATATGATTCCATACAAATTCTCGCTCATAGCATTCACCTATATACATATTAGTATATAATGTTGTGCTATAGAGTGGAGAAAGGATGTCCGTAACCTTGTTTAAGCAGAAAAGGCTATCCGTGATGAGATATATCAAGAATTGGAAACGTTTGTCTGCATTGGATGTGCTGTTGTCTTTGAAAATATCCAAACCAATTTGGTTAATAATGATATCGCTGTTGAAATTGTGCAGATATTTATCTATAATCTGCAAAGTATCCAACAAATTGCGTTCTCCTTTAACAAATGCTTTTCGATAAGATGGCATCAACAGGAAAAGAGTCTGTTCATTGGCTTCTTCCTTGAATCGTAAGTTCTGAATATTCTGTACCAAAGAACTGATAATTTTGTCGCAGCCTAACTGGCGAGCTGAAAGCGTATGCTTCAACACATCCATAATAATAGATTCTCTTCGGGACAGGAAGCATATATGGTAATACTTATACAGTACAATCTCTATGTCAGTAGAATTACTCAGATTATCAAGACTAATTTCCGTAATAAGATTCTTCCCCAACATACGTTTAAACAAATCAATCTCTGTCGTATTGATATGTCCATAATGCTTGTATGAGTCTTGAATGGATTTTACAACGATATACTTGCAGAAATCCAAAATGCCATCGCTTGCCTTGAAACCTGATGCAGGAAGCATTGTCTGCACGGCATCCAACATCTGGCAGTAAATGCTATGCGCGGATTTATATTCACCCATCATCTCGTACATCATGGCTGCACACCAATAATAGAGCTGTGACTTCATGAAACAACTTAAATCGCTGTCAAAGTTAACTGTGATAGTGTGCTTGACACCACTCGTTTCCTCATTTTGGGCGTATTCCTCTGCAAGATGATTGAGTGTTTCAAAGAAAGAATACAACTTTTCTTCATAATCTTTACCAAACGATTTTTGTGAGCATCCTAATAAACAGTTTGCTATGCCAACAAATGATTTTGTGACAATTTTCAATGGTATATTGCCAAAAGTGATGAGGTTTCTCTTTGGATCCTTATTAAGCAGAATTTCTAAAAAGACAATGGATTTACTTGCTTTGGCTGTTACACTTCTTCCATCAAAAATCAAATCATGTATTGCGGTATCAATAGCCTTTCCATAATATCGACATGCAGCACATGGCATATAGATTCCTCCTGCTTCAGAAACATTTCTGTAGTACATGATGTCACCAAGTTTGGTGTAAAAGTCTATTGTCAAGATAGCTTCTTTGTCTTTTGAAAAGCGTATAATCTTTTTGAAATCATTCTCTGCTTGCTTAATATCAGATTCTGTGAAACCTCCCAAATCCATCTTCTCCTTGACAAATAACTTTGCCAACGGAGCAAGATAGGTTATACGGATTGTATCAAATAGAAGTGCTTTGTCGTATGTATCCTTATAGATAGAGTACTTTCGTATTTTCTCTGTCAACTGAGCATATGTCAAATACGCAGTATCGTATGTCTTGCGCTTTTCGTAAGCTAAGCCTAATTTCAAAGACAGACGAACCATAAACAGCATTCGGGAAGGTTCTATTTCTATGCTTGAAAGAGAAAACTCTTTCTTGCGCTTTTGCTGACGGTACAAAGCAGACAATGCTTCTTGATACTCATATATAGCCAATTCATAGTCTTCCTCTAACATATAAATGTCGCCCAATGTATGGTGAAGACTGGCAATTGCCATTGCCTCATACTTATTGTTATAATGCTCCAACTGTCGAATATAGAGGTTCTTCACTGACAGTAGTTCATCATGAGAGAAATTAAACAAATATGAGATTTCTTCTGATGTTTTAGAATAGAAGGTTATTTCCTCTGACAAATGCATCGGGAACTTGTACTTGTACAGATTCATCACAGTCTCATCGATATGTGTCAGCGTCATAAACTCAACAATGCCACCAATGAAATCTCGCAACTCTGGCATTTTGTTGATGTCAAGAAGTTCTGGCATATATTCCAGATTTCTCATGGAGAAGCCAGACTTATGGAACTTGTACAAGTTGGACAACATAAAGGAGGTTGATACCAACAACTTATCATTGTAAATGTTTGACTTGTCAACCAAGTTTTGAATCATAGGATACAGCAAATAGTTGACAAAACATATCCTCTGTACGTTACGACTATCAAAGAATAGGTAATACTTACTGGCTTCTTTGCCAAAATGAATGTCGTAACCATCACCCAAAACTTTGTCACGTTCAATCTTTTCTGTTATTCGCTCTTGTGTTCTTACATACTTCTCTATATAAATGGCAAGCTTCTTTGGCGATCCATTGCTCATATATACCAAATAGGTCAAGAAATTATGCAGGAATACAATTCTGCGCTCCAAGATATGCTCGTATGTTTGCCATCTTTCCTTGGAAATGGCTTTCTTCTTCCATTCTTTCCTACAATAATCTGTATAATCTCGTAAAGAGACTTTTCCATCTTCTGTTTTTATCTTGCCTCCAATTAACAGTTGGCATAGGTATTGCTCTATCATAGACTCTACGCCACTGTAATGGTTGGTTCTTCTAAAGAAACTGCTGACATTGATGTGCCCATTGAAGATGCTATGAATATTGAACTCTCGATTAGAGATGTCGGAGAGAGTCTCCTCATACATATCATATCCTGCAACAAAGACAAATTTCGCTTTTGAGCTGGAAATAAAATATTTCATATTAGCAAGCAACTCGCCCAATGCTCTCTGACGACTGCGATTGCTGCTGTCTCCATTAAAACTATTGCCTGTATTGTATTCTGGCATCTGCTTGCTATCCTCATCCTTTGGTGATATTTTATCCAATTCATCGATGATGAAGATAAAATGCAGGTGTGAGCCATAAAGTTTGTCAATCAGATTGAGCAGTTCAACAAGCATTTCTTGCATTTCAGGAACATCAGCAATAGGATATGATACGTTCTTACCGAACTTGAGATACATACCTAATTCATGGATAGGATTCTTGAATGAAGTTCCCGTTTCCGTATTTAATGTAACATCAGCATCAATACGTTCAATAAGATAATGCCAATAATGTTTGACTTGATTGATGGTAATAAAATAATCCAATTTTGTATGATGCCATAATGCTAAAAGAATACGATTGGTTAACCAACCGCTTGGCAAGACACCTAATATACCTATGGTATAAATAGACCAGGACTTTAATGTAGGACCTATAAGATAATCAAGCAAGCCAAAACGTACTGTTGGAACATGAAAAAGCCAATATACCATGATAGCAACAATAAAGAGCCATAAAAAAAATGGGAGTAAAAAGTTTGAAATCTGGGGTATTGGCTTTGTAAGTTTAGAGCCTGTCGCTTCCTTCTCAAACTTTTTGGCTGCAACTTTGCAAACCATTCCCAAAAGTTCTTTGGTTGTAAGCAACTCGTTGCCAACATTGACAGTAACAGTTACATATTTTGGCTTTCCAAATCTCCTTATTTTCTCAATAAATCCATGTGGCTTAGGACTAAGTTTAGCAACAGCCTTATGCACAAACGAACTTTTTCCCATTCCACGATAGCCTGTGATGAGATAAGCACCAGAATACGCCGTTTTACCCTTTGGGGCATCCAGCCAAGCAGAAAGTTTGTCTATAATGGAGTCTCTTCCAATAAATCCTTCTGTATTTTCTTCGCAATTACTTGCACTATGATAGTGATTAAACCCATACAAAGGAATAATCATATTATGCAAGTTGGAAAAATAGCGTTCGTTAAACATTAAAATAGTTTTTTCTATTCTATGGCTTCTAAGAATGTTCTATCAATCTCAATGGTTGCACCACTGATGTACTTGATTTCATTGCCGATGATGGCTTTCTTACCAGATAGACGTTGCACGTATGCTTCCAATCCTGCCATTTTACCCTCGGTGATTCTTACTCTCTGTCCTTTGCGTAAAGGACCAGAGCAAGGAGTGACTGGAAGGTCTGGGTTTTCTACAAGGCGGCGATAATCTTCCACTTCTTTGTCACTGAGGCGGTAGATTTCACGATGGCCTGGCATGGTGAGCATCTTATAGACATCGGAGCGGAAACGGATGGTGTCAAGATGGTCGGGGCTAACATGGCAGAAGATAAAGGTGGTAAGCAAGACCTTTTCCTTGACTCTTCGCTTGTTGCTTCGTTTGTCAATGACTACCATTCTTTGCATAGGAACCCAATATTCAAACCAAATCTTATGTCTTTGGAAATAAAGTTCAAGGGTTTTACCGATGGTATTCTCGCAGTTGCACCTTACGACAGCGACATACCAACCTGCATCATCGGGCATTTTTGGCTCATTTTCATGTCCCAATGCCTCATTTTGGGGATTTTTAAGCACGGCTTCGCCGTCGTCCCCCATCTGAGGGGCCGAAACCTGATTCTCTATTTTTGTCACGTCCATCTCTTAACTAAATATTAGTTCGTTTTCGATGTTTTCTTCTGAATCTCTACATAAGAGATACAGAATCTCCCTGCAAAAATACGAAAATTGTTGGAAACTAGCAAATTATGCGTGTTAAAAAATTAATATCATTCTACAAAAACCAACATTTTTTCACCGTTCTTTTCACACACAATTCCCTAAGTCGTTGATTGAAAGAAAGTTTTCGGTTTTTCTGCATCTCTTATGTAAAGATTCTGAAAAATTGATTCATTTTGGTTCATTTTACAAAAATCCCTCTTTTTATTCTTTTTTGTGGCTTATAGGGCTGCCAGTATCTTGGCGTTGGCATCATCTACTTCTGAGCTTTTGATGGAATTGAGATAGATTTGTGTGGTGGTTTCAGAATGATGTCCCAAAGCCTCGCTGATGACGGAAATGGAGATATCATTGTCTCTTGCTGCCGTTGCCCAGGAATGGCGGGCAACATAGAGAGTGAGCTTGCCCTTGATTCCTATCTTAGCACCAAACTTCCTGAGATGGTAGGAAATACGGGATTCTGCATTGTGATACAGGCGCACTTCTTCCTGCTTTTTGTCAATAGTTTTGTCATGACTTTTGTTTCCAGCATCAACAAGGAAAGGGAAGAGATAAGGTGAGGAGGCAGTCTGCGCCTGATACTTTTCCAACATCTCCTGCATATCCTTCTCCCATCGTATGGTGAGGCGTTGACCTGTCTTGCTTCGGGTGTAATGGAGATAACCGTCCTTGAGGTCGGATTTGCGGAGATGAGCCAGATCGATGAATGAGATACCACGCAGATAGAAACTCATTAGGAATGCATCTCTTGCCATCTCTTCTTTGGGAGTGAGATTCTTGACCGACTCCAAATGCTTGATCTGGCTGACAGATTCAGCAGGTATGGCTCTCTTGCGGGTTGGGGCAATGCCGGTATAGACATCCGTGAAGGGATGCTGCTGTGGCGTCAGTCCCTTTGCCACAGCTTTGTTGTAGGTGGAACGGAGGATGCGGAGATAGAAGGAACTGGTGTTTTTGCATACCCCTGCCGTATGATGCAGGTAAGCCTCATACGAACGCATCACTTCTGCATCTATCTCTCTTAGGGCAATATCCTTATTGTCCCGGTATCGCTTAAAGCTATTAAGGGTTGCCTTGTAATGCAACATGGTGCGGTATTGCCCGTTCTTCAGCAACAGGGCGATGAGGAGGTTCATGAACTGGAATAACGACTCTGATGTTTTCTTGTTTCTTGACA
>JABLTL010131219.1_pt1 | contig 10044 bp, 6 predicted proteins | sample 7160151 | NCBI WGS metagenome assembly JABLTL01 (sample SAMN14651223, study PRJNA627086) | human gut metagenome | isolation source: feces | host: Homo sapiens
ATCAAATACAGGCATATCTACAGTCTCTCCCGCCAGCAGAGCATTCATCTGATCGTTGAAAAGTTCAACATCTACTGCTTCAAGATCCTCGAAATTATACTTTCCGTTTTCATCACGCGGTGCCTGACCTCTTTCAACAAAATAATCATCAGTACCCATATAAAGAGGCCTCATACCGTTGACGCGCAGCTGTATGCACAGGCGCTGGGCAAATGTCGTTTTTCCTGATGATGACGGTCCGGCTATAAGTATTATACGCTTTTTCTTTTTAACTATTTCATCCGCTATCATAGCGATCTTCTTTTCGTGCATAGCCTCGTTTATAAGGACGAACTCATGCCATTCGCCGTTCTGAAGCTTGCGGTTCAGGTCGCTTATCGTCCTTACGTTGACATAGCTCTGCCATCTGGATACATCTCTCAGAGCTTTGTACAGATTTTTGTCGTTCCTGTAGTCAAGAAGCTTCTGCGGGCTCTCTGCATGCGGTACGCGGATCATAAGATTTCCTTCGTAAGGTACGAGGTCGAATATCTTAAGCTGGCCTGATGACTCAAGCAGCGGATCGTAAAAAACAGCCGTAAAATCGCCGCACGTATATTCAAATATTTCCTGTACTTCGCAGCTTCTGAGAAATTCTATCTGTTCGTATGTAAGATTTTTAACAGTTTCTATGTACTCCCTGCCGGCATCGCCGTAATGCTCCTGTACGATCGTCGGATCCTTTAGCGCTTTTTCTATCGTCGTGATATCCTCTATCGCATTAACAGCTGCAAGTATATCAGCGTGTCTTACTATACGTTTTGTGAATTTTCTGTTTTCAGCTACTATTTCCTTCATGCGGTACTCTATCTGCCACACAAGTCCTACAGCAGACTTTGTATCTGCCGGCGTTTTCATCTTTACAAAAAGTCCGCCGTTCAGAGGATATTTCAGCGAAACGCGTGCTCCCGGCATAACATCGTTGAGCGCGATAAGAAACAGAAAGAATATGCTCCGCTGATATATAAGGCGCGCCAGGCGCGCTCTCAGGTCAAGCAGCTTTACTGTGCACGATCTTGTAAGAACAAAGCTGAGATCTCTGCCTATGCCATTTACAATAGCAAAAACAGGCTCGGAACCATCCGGACCATCCCAGTATTTTTCAGCAATCTCATAAAGAGATATCTGTTTTTCTTCATAAAAAACTCTTGAAGCGCCGGCTTCCGGACGGCGGATGTAATTGCAAAACTCTAAATTTTTCATAAATCTCTCCTAATAAAAAAACAGTAACACAGACAGAAGAGCTGCCCTGCAGGGTGGCTCTTTTGTTGTTTTTGGAAAAGTATACATTACTGTATATTGTTCTTTAAATTATACACATTTATGTGTTGCCATATTTAAACTTGTAACGAATCCCTCAACGACGAAAGCAATGCAGATTCGATATATGCAATAAGAGGGTATTTTTGAAAGCAGGCAAAAAAATTTTTATCTTCACACAATATTCACAATTATGTTGTTTAATCGTCACAAAACATGGTTATTATATAAGTGTCAAAAGGAACAGGGCAAAGAAAGAAAAACAGCCCTGAAAGCTTAAGACATCTTAAATCGCAAAACACTAATTTTTCATAAATCTCTCCTAAACAAAAAACAGTAACAAACGGTCGGGCTGCTCAACAGGGCAGCCCGGTTGTTTTTTGCAGCAAAAGCATTGATATACAGTAAGTGCAGGCAGAGAGTAGTAGTTGTTATTTGTTTGTCAGCATGTTATAATTTGCATTAGATTGCAGCTGTGAGGATCTGAATGGCTGCATACAGAGGGAAAGACGCTCTGAACGGCCGCGGGCTTTTCCGGTCTGCCCGCCGTAGTGTCGGAGCCGTTGTTATGGGTTATTGAAAGTTTTATTGAAAATAATGGAGAGATCATAAGAAAATAAGGTCTTATGAAAGATTGAAGATGGATAGGATATTTATCGCGGCAGGAGTTTTGTCATTTTTTTTAATGTATATTTATGATCTGAGCACTGTGCGCGCCGGTAAAAAATGGGGAAGAGTCTTTTTCCCGGCAGGCGCGGCAGGACTTGTCGTTTCTACGGCAGGACTTGCTGTTCGCTGTGCGGACAGCAGGACTGCGGGGATATTCTTTGCAGTGACGTCAGTGTCAGCTGCTCTGTTTTTTGTGCTTCTGATATATACGCTTTTTTTCGCGCTTCCTGCGGAAGCGTACAGTGGCGACAGTAAAAGTCGCATGTGTGTGTGCCGGACGGGTATGTACGCGGTATGCAGGCATCCGGGGATGCTGTGGCTCGCAGGCTTTTATCTGTGCTCGTCGCTGGCTCTTGATTCAGCTGTTTTCTGGCTGGCCTCAGTTATATTCGTATTGATGGACTTTATATATATTTTAATGCAGGATATTTTTATTTTTCCGCTTCAGTTTGCTGATTATGCGGATTACAGAAAAAATACACCTTTTCTGATACCGCGCGCTCTGGGAGTGTGTAAGACCGCGTCGGACCGTATTGACGGTGAAAGGAACAGAGATGAAATTTGACCGCAAGCTCAGGGAACAGAATAATGATGAGATATGGCAGGAGTACTGCGGTTTTCTGGATCTTTCTCTCGATGAATTTATGAGCATACAGTTCAGGCTGATGGAGGAACAGATAGAAAAATGGAGCAGGTGCGGGCTCGGAAAGGCCATGCTTGACGGTCGGACGACGTCATCTGTAGAGGAATTCAGACGAACGTTTCCATTGACTACGTATGAGGATTACGCTGATGTACTGCTGCACAAGCGCAGCGAGATGCTGCCGGACGAGCCTATAGTCTGGATACAGACGACGTGGGAGGGCGGACGCCATCCTGTAAAGCTTGCGCCGTACTCTAAGAGTATGCTCGATACATACAGAAACAACGTAGTGAGCTGCCTTATACTTTCATCGAGCACTGCAAAGGGGGCTTACTCTGTAGAACCCGGAAACACTATGCTGTACGGTCTTGCTCCGCTTCCATATGCTACGGGTCTGCTGCCGCTGCTGCTTGATGACGAAATACATCTTGAATATCTTCCACCGGTGAAGGAAGCTGAAAAAATGTCTTTTTCCGAGAGGAACAAGCTTGGTTTCAAGCTGGGCCTTAAAAAAGGGATAGATTTTTTCTTCGCTGTAGGCAGCGTTACTTACTATATAAGCAGCAGCTTCGCAAAGATGAGCGGAGGCGGTTCAAAAAAAGGGATAAAGAATGTGTTTCAGTATTCGCCGGCGCTCATAGCCAGGTATATATCGGGTAAGAAGAAAGCGGCCCGTGAGGGACGCAGCATCGCGCCTAAGGATGTGTTCAGGCTTAGAGGATTCATGTGCGCGGGAACTGACAACAGGTGCTATAAAGACGACCTTGAAAAGCTGTGGGGCATACGTCCTGTAGAGGTATTTGCCGGAACTGAACCGGGATGCCTCGGGTGTGAAACATGGGCGAGAAACGGACTTTACTTTTTCCCGGATTCATGCTTTCTTGAATTTATACCTGAGTCTGAGATGGAACGCAGTCTGGCAGACGGCTCATACGAGCCGCAGACGTGCCTTATGAATGAGGTTATAGCCGGGGAAGTATATGAGCTTGTCATATCAGTATTTAAGGGCGGGGCGTTCATGCGCTACCGCGTAGGCGACGTTTACCGCTGCCTGGGGTCTGATGGCGCTGACTCCGGCGTAAAGCTGCCGCGTTTCGAGTATATAGATCGCATACCTACAGTCATAGATATCGCAGGTTTTACGCGTATAACTGAAAATTCTGTGGAGCAGGCGCTCAGACTGTCAGGCCTGCAGGTTGAGGACTGGATTGCGTGCAAGGAGTTTTCGGAAGAAAACAGACCGTACATGCATATTTATGTTGAAATGAGATCGAAAACGGCTCATACTGTCGCGCTCACGCGCGAGGTCATACGCGAGCACCTGAGCGTGTATTTCAAATATCTGGACAATGATTATCAGGATCTGAAAAAAATACTCGGTATAGATCCACTGAAAATAACTATGCTGCCTTTAGGCGCGTTTAAAAAATATTATTCTGAGGGTCATGACGCTCTGCGCAGGATCAATCCGCCTGCTCATGAAAAGCTGGCGTTTATGCGATGCTGCGGACTGCCGTTTACGGGAGGTGTGTACTGATGATGTCAAGCTACACGATCATACCCGTAATTGCCCTCATGGGCTACGTAATACTTTTTGTGGCATTTGCTGCATCAAAGAAAACAAAGCTTACTAACAGCTTTATGCTGCTGCTGCTGGTTTTCAGCTTATGGACAGCGGGTTCGCTGTTCCTGAGGACGGGGATTCAGCCTTCAACGGGCTTCTGGTTCTATGTGTCGATAGATGCGCTGTTCGTGATGTGCTTTACGTACCACAGGTTTCTGTCAGAATTTACCTGCTGCAGGCAGCAGCTGCTTTCGAAAATATGGCTTGTCGGATCGATCGCAGTCATTGTCATAAATCACGCGGCGCACGGGATATTTATAGGACCGCCTGAGCCTGTCACTGTTGACGACGCGACTGCATTTGTATATTACACCGACTGGAGGATAGCCATACCGCTGGTATTCAACGCGCTTATAATAGCTGACTGCATCTATCTGCTGGTACACTACAGCCGCGAAAATTTTTCGGCGAGGCGCCAGCTCAGACCTGTGATAACGGGCATTATCATACTGTTTAGCGGACAGGTCCTGGCGTCGCTGCCGTTTTTCAGCAGCTTTCCGATAGATATACTTTCGGGTGTTATAAATGCGTGTCTGATATTTTACGCTATGTACAGCAGGCGGCTCTTCAGACTCACGCTGCTCGTTTCCAAAAGTACGTGCTATGTCATATCGGCAGGCATAATAGTGATCGTATTCAGCTATATTGCCAGAGATTATCAGGATCTGATGGCCAGATCGTCAGGTTTGTTCAGATCGGATTACATGTTGATATTTGCTGTAGGCTACATGCTGTCGGTGATGATATTCTATTATCTGCTGAAAAGGTTCTTTGACCATGTGTTCGTGAAAAATGAGATGGCTCAGGCGGAGGCTATAAGAGAGTTCAGTACGGCTATATCGAGGACGCTCATGGTAGACGACATACTTTCGCGCCTTATAACGGTCATACACGACACGCTGCATGTAGAAAAGTCATATGTGTGTCTGCTGGATTATGATGGATCCTCGTATCGTATAGTTCAGAGTACGAGTCCTCTTGATGAAAAAAGTCTTGTCATAGAGCGCGCCAATCCGCTCGTGACGCTCATATCACAGGAACGCGAGTGCATACTTATAGAAGATCTTCGCAGGAGCGCTATCTACAGATCAATGTGGGAAAAAGAAAAAAAGCAGCTTCAGGATCTTAATATACGCTGTTTCCTTCCGCTGATGGACGAGGAGGAACTCGTAGGCATAGTGCTGCTTTCAAATAAGGAAAAGCATTCATCGTATTCGATACAGGACAGGGATTATCTGCAGTCGCTGGCGTCGGTGTGCTCTATAGCGGTAAAAAATTCGCGTCTTTACGAAAAGGTTTGGTGGGAGGCACGTACTGATGAGCTGACAGGTCTTCTGAACAGAAACTATTTTTATGAAAAGCTTGATGAGATATATGATGAGGATCACGAGCGCGAACTGGCACTCATACTTCTGAGTCTCGATGATTTTAAGCTCTATAATCAGCTTTACGGCTCATCTGAGGGTGATACCGCGCTGAAGAACGCTGCCGCGATCATAAAGGGCACTGTAGGCTCGCGCGGTATAGTTTCACGTTACGAGGGCAAGATATTCGCGATAATACTTCCGGGAGCGGATATACTGACTGCAGTGAGTCTGGCTGAAACTCTGCGCGGGCAGATACGCAACATGAACAGCAGATTCTGCGACTACGCGATAAAGACTATAACATGCAGCTGCGGTGTTTGCACTATACCGCTTGGCGCATCAGGTACGCGCCAGCTGGTGAGCAACACGGATCTCGCGCTCTATAACGCAAAGCGCAACGGCAAAAACTGTACGCGCTCGTACAGCGAGGGTATAGTAAAGGAGCGTGTTTCATCGTCAAAGATAGAAGAAGCCGGAAACTTTAACCCTGATGTGTATGAGGAATATGCGTCTACGATATACGCGCTTACGGCGGCGATAGATGCGAAGGATCATTATACGTTCAATCATTCGCAGAATGTCTGCTACTACTCGCAGGAGCTTGCCAGAGCGTATGGCATGGATGACGACTGCGTTGAGATCATAAAGGAAGCGGCTCTGCTGCACGATATAGGGAAGATAGGCATACCGGAGCAGATACTCAAAAAACCGGGCCGCCTGACTGACGATGAGTACAGCATCATGAAGAGCCACGTTGAGCAGTCTATAAGCATCATACGCCATCTGCCGTCGCTAGATTACCTTATACCGGCTCTAGTAGCTCATCATGAGCGCTACGATGGAAGAGGATACCCACGCGGACTCAAGGGCGAAGAGATACCTCTTCTGGCGCGTATGCTCTGCATAGCTGACTCGTTTGATGCTATGATATCAAAGCGCTCATACAAGGAAGCGTATACGCTTGATTACGCAGTAGATCAGCTTGTCACAGGCAGCGGAACGCAGTTCGATCCCGTACTGGCAGAATTATTCGTAAAAATGCTAAAAGAAGGAACAATAGAAATAAAATACGATGCGCCTGCGCATCACTGATGATCTGATGAAGTAAAATAAAATAATGTTTTTTGTATTGCAATTTACGGATTTTTTTGCCCGCGCGCCGGGCGCGCGCATAATTACGAGGGCGAGCACGGCATAAAGCTGTCGCTTTTCAAGAGGATATTCTACGCGTTCAAGGAACAGAATATAAAGATCCTTGTTTCTACTAATATAAACAGTGATTCAAAGATCCTGTATGAAAGAAACATCATGGACCGTGTGACTAAGATCGCACCGTTCCTTTCATATGATGCCGACCCGTATATAGTAGTTTCCGAGAGCGGCCAGCTTTACTGGATAATAGACGCTTATACTATGAGCAGCTACTATCCTTATTCAGAGAAAGCTACGCTTGACGATAATGTTACAACATTTAACTATATAAGGAACCCTATAAAGGTAGTAGTAAACGCATATGACGGTTCAACTGATTTTTATAAGGTATCTGACGAGCCTATATGCGATACTATAAGCAAGATATATCCGGGGCTCATAAAAGACGTTTCGGAAATGCCGGAGGATCTGCAGAGCCATATAAGATACTCAAATACTCTTTTTGCGATACAGGCAAAGATGTATCAGAGATACCATATGTCAGATGTGAGCGCATTCTATCTGAATGAGGACAAGTGGAGCATTTCTACTGAGATATACGGTCAGGAAGAAAAGACGATGGAGCCTAACTACTACATCATGAAGCTTCCCGGAGAAGATGGAGAAGAGTTTATAAACTCCATACCTTTCACTCCGTCAGGCAAGAAGAATATGACGGGTCTGCTCGTTGCCAGGAACGACGGCGATAATTACGGCGAGCTCATAATATACCGTCTGCCTAAGGATAAGGTAATATACGGGCCTATGCAGATAGAGTCGCAGATAGACCAGAATACTGAGATATCAAAGGAATTCTCGCTTTGGAATTCTTCGGGATCAAAGTACACGAGAGGCGATATGTTCGTCATTCCGATAGATGATTCGCTGCTTTACGTAGAACCTGTTTACCTTGAGTCATCTACGGATACGAGCCTGCCTGAGGTAAAGCGAGTGATAGTCGCTTACGGCGATCAGATAGCTTACGCGCCGACGCTTGCAGAAGCACTTGACAGCCTGTTCAACATGGGCGATGCTTATGTGAATGATAACACCGCTGACGGATACGGTCCGGGAAGCGGGGCTGAAAGCGGTGACAGCGTCAATGTAGGTTCGATGTCGTTAAGCCAGCTTGCTAAAAAGGCAAATGAGGCATATAATAATGCAGTCTCAGCACAGAAGAACGGAGACTGGGCAGGTTACGGAAGCTATCTGAATGAGCTTCAGAAGTACCTGAACCAGATGGCTGCGGATTCTTCAACAGACACAGCTGTATCTGATGACGCTGCGGACAGCAATAATGATACTGCAGCAATGCAGGACGATGATGCGTCGGCCCCGACCGACGGACAGGCTGCGTAAAGCAGCCCGTATTAGCCCGGCCGGTGACGGCCGCAGGGATATAAGTATTTAACTTATTAACAATTACTGCAGAGGCGGCTCATGAAGCCGCCCGCAGCTTTACATCAAGACAAATATAAAAATTTAAATAACGTATTTTGGAGGCAATGAAAAATGTTAGACATTAAGAGAATTCGTGACGACTTTGAAAATGTAAAGAAAGCCGTTGAATCAAGAGGCAAGGGTGATTACAACATCGGTCGTACTATCGAGCTTGATGATAAAAGAAGAGCTCTGCTTGCAGAGGTAGAAGCGCTTAAGGCTGAGCAGAACAAGGCTTCTAAGGAAATTCCAAAGATGAAGAAGGCCGGCGAGGATACAACTGCTCTTATGGCTGAAATGAAGGAACTTTCAACTAAGATCGCAGGTCTTGACGAGCAGGTAAAGGCTGTTCAGGCTGAGCTCAGAGACGTTCTTCTCGGAATCCCTAACACACCTAACCCTGATGATCCGATCGGTCTTGACGACAGCGATAACGTTGAGATCAGAAAGTGGGGAGAGCCTAGAAAGTTTGATTTTGACTTCAAGCCTCACTGGGACCTCGGCACAGACCTCGGCATACTTGATTTTGACAGAGCTGCAAAGCTTTCAGGCGCAAGATTTACAGTATACAAGGGCGCAGGCGCAAAGCTTGAGCGCGCTATCATAAACTTCTTCCTTAACCTTCATACTGAGGAACAGGGTTACACTGAGATACTTCCTCCTTTCATGGTAGGCAGAACTGCTATGACAGGTACAGGCCAGCTTCCTAAGTTTGAGGATGACATGTATCATATCCCTGATGTAGATCAGTTCCTTATCCCTACTGCAGAGGTTCCTGTAACTAACCTTCTGAGTGATGAGATCATCGACGGAGCAGAGCTTCCTATCTACTACACTGCTTATACTCCGTGTTTCAGAAAGGAAGCAGGTTCAGCAGGTCGTGACACAAGAGGCCTTGTAAGACAGCATCAGTTCAATAAGGTAGAAATGGTAAAATTCGTAAAGCCTGAGGATTCTTATGACGAACTCGAAAAGCTGACTAACGATGCAGAAGAAGTACTTAAGAGACTTGGTATCCCTTACAGAGTTATCATCCTTTCAACAGGTGATACAGGATTCAGTTCAGCTAAGACTTACGATATCGAAGTATGGATGCCAAGCTACGGCAGATATGTTGAGATATCTTCATGCTCAAACTTTGAAGATTTCCAGGCAAGAAGAGCAAATATCCGTTTCAGACGTGACGCAAAGTCAAAGCCGGAGTTCGTTCACACACTCAATGGTTCAGGCCTTGCAGTAGGCAGAACTTTTGCAGCTATCATCGAAAACTACCAGAACGAAGACGGTTCTATAACTATTCCTGAAGTTCTCAGACCGTTCATGGGCTGCGATAAGATCGAAAAGAAATAAAATGAAAATAAATGTCGGTGATACGGTCGAGCTGAAAAAGCCGCACCCGTGCGGAGGAAACAAATTTGAAGTCATGTACGTTGGGATAGATCTCAGGATAAAATGTCTGAAATGCGGATCGCAGATGCGCATCGACCGTCATAAATTCGAAAAAAGAATAACGAAGCACGAAGTGAAAAATACCATTGACATCGATCGGAGCACTGAGTTATAATACCAATTAATCAAATGCATTGACGGAGCTATTGTGTCAGTCAGAGAGCGTTTCAGAGAGCCTGCGGCCGCTGCGAGCAGGTACGCATGACATCACAGTCTCACTCCCGAGCAGCGTTCCCGAAACGGTTTTACCCGTAAGTAAGGAATGACGGCAGACACCGTTATCATGGTCAAGGGTTTGATAGAACCTCTGAGAGACTGTACTAAATTTAGAAATTCCGGATGGGAGTTTTGTAGTAATCAGC
>JABLTL010116012.1_pt1 | contig 10043 bp, 10 predicted proteins | sample 7160151 | NCBI WGS metagenome assembly JABLTL01 (sample SAMN14651223, study PRJNA627086) | human gut metagenome | isolation source: feces | host: Homo sapiens
AGATTGTGGTTCTGAATGTCGTGGGTTCGAGTCCCACCTTCCACCCAGGATAAACCCTGCAAGATTTATTTCTTGCAGGGTTTCTTGTTTTATTACCCTCCCTCTCTCTTTCAGGAAGGCATCTCCGCTTCATCACTCTTTCTTTCGTTTCATCACCGAAATCTTCACGTTGGGGTAAACCTCACGAAAGGCACGTTTCACCAGCGGATATACCGAAATCGGACCGTCTGTGTCAAGATACCGGCTCACGAAGGCTATCAGGAAATTCCTGCTCTCAAAAGCACTCTCAAGGGGAGAAGGCAGAAGCCCATACCCTTCCAGCCCCGCCTTACGACATACATCATAGATAAACTCGTCGGTAGCCTCATCCGGCAGCCACTCCTGCAGTATCCTTCGCGGACAGAACATCACATGCCGCTCTTTAAACAGCCTTCGCGTGCGGCGCAGCAGTCGCCACAGCCGCACATAAGTTTCATAATCATGCTGTATTTTCATACCATTCATTTTTATTGATTTTCTCTTAATGACCTTAATGACCAATGACCTTAATGACCACCCGCAGGAAGATTCTGAACCTTCTGAAAATGGTTAGGCACACTGCCCAATACGATAAGCCCCTGGTTGCGCCAGTTTTTCAGCATCATGCGCACACTGTTGCGGCTCACATTCGCCCCCTTCACAGCCATACACTGCTGAATCGCCTGCTCCATACTAAACTCATCGGCAAGCCGCGCAAAGATACTGTCGTTCTTGCCCACGCGGTTTCTCGGTCCTATCTGATAATTCTTCGACTCATAAGCCCCCTCTATCCGCTCGCGGAAATAGTAGAGATCATTGTCTATGAGATAATCGGCTATGAGGTCGAAAGTCTGCAGCATGTCGTCATTCTGCAGTTTCTCCAGCGTGGTAATCCAGAGCTTCGGAGTCAGCTTCAGCCGCTTCTCGGCACCCGAAAGTCCGAAACGCCCAATCAGCGATTCAGCTACCTTGCAGAGCCAGAGTGCACAGGTGATGCGCTGCGCATTCACACAGCCTCGCAGACGCTGGCGAGCCAGCACCCTGTCGTCGTTCTTCATCGCTTCCATACGGATTCGCTCCAGCCATTCCCTGCCCCGGTTCTCCAGCTTGTGCAGCACCACCGTGCCCTGCATCATCGGCAGCAGATGAGCTACCTGATGAATGTGCTCCTCCTGCTTGTCGGTCAAGTGAGAAGGTTCCTGAGCCAGCGGCGCAAACGTGTTGTCGGGCGTGCGGGCGATGGAGATGCGCGAGAGTAGACCGTCGGTATAATTGGTAATCACGCGGTAGAGTGCATCCTGCGTGCCGCACATCGTCACATTCCAGAGCAGTTTCTTGATGTGCACCCGGGTAGCATCTGCGCTCTTCGCCTCGCGGTCGTAGCGGCTCTCGTCATAAGCCTGGCGCAGCATCACACTGAAATCGCTCATCGACGACTTCCACTTCATCGCCACCGTATCAGCCTCGGGTGTAAAACTGAAGCTGTGTTTCTCCTCAGCATTCCCCAGTCGTTCGGCTATGTTGGCAAGCGTGTTGTTCAGCGGCAGCATTCTTACCGGCAGTTTCGGCTGTTCGGGCGCCTTTCCGCTCTTCATGCGTCTGGTTTTCTGCGCCCATTCCTCCTCCTGCTGGGTGTAGATGTCGGTCTGCGCCTGCAGTTCGTACATCCAGGCACCGATTATCGGGTCTAGCTGTCCCTTTCCCGAACCGAATTCGCCGCAGATGTAGGAGATGAGATTCAGTCCCCTCGCATTGCCGTGCACATCCAGTTTCACGCCCGTAGCCAGCGCCCCGAGTGCCGGAGCTATGCCGATGAGGGTAGCCATACAGAGCGGCGTTCCGGCAGCTGCCACACTGTCGCTCACGCCCATCGGAAGTTTCGGCAGTCGGTTAAAATGCCAGAGTTCATCCTGTTGCATGGCCTCGTCCAGCGCATCAGCCACCTGCACGCCTTCCTGCGCATCTCCGCATCCCGTCTTGAGATATTCCTGTCTCAGCGCATTGAGCACATCTTTCAGTCTTTTCGGCATCTGCGTTCGTCTTTCAGCCAGAGCAGAGTCAATGCATTTCATCTTCTGTTCTTCCGGAAGCCCGTCGTAGCAAGGAATCACCCTATCCATGAGTTTCCTGTCGAATCCGCATATATGCCTCAGGTTCACCGCGAGTTCAAAAGTCAGCACATCTCTGTTAGAGGTCACCGGCGTTTTCCCGTCGTTATACATACCCCACCATTTCTCAATAATCACCTCATACGGTATCCCCAAGTAATTCTCTCCAGAAGAAGAGGAAGAGGAGGAGGAAGAAGATGAAGATGAAGAGGAAGAAGAGGATGAAGAGCCAGCAGAAGCAGAGCCAGCAGATGAGGAGCATGTCCCCCGTTGGGCCCCCGTTCCAGGCGATTCCATCGCCTGTCCCCCCGGCTCCGGCTTCTCCGTTCCCCCCAGCTTCTCCGTTCTCTCCGTTCCCCCCACCTTGAAGTGCTTATTGCTCCCGTGGGCTCCTTCTGGCAGTTCTTCTCTTCCGTTTTTCTCCCTGTCTTCCAGCGTTCTGGCCTCCTCGGCAACGCGTTCCACATCAGCCCCCGGGCTCACCCCATACTGGTCATTAAAGAGTTCAGGCGAGAGGAAGAGCAGTTCATCCTTATCAGCAGTACTTGAGAAGTAAACCCGGTTGATATCATGCGCATTGGTATCCAGTTCGCAGTCGAGGGCTTTAGCTATGCGCACCTGGTTTTCGAGAATCGTCTTTCCCTTTTCTCTTTTAAAAACAGCATGTCCGCCCTGGCTCGCGCTTCTTTCCAGCATCAGCAGTCCCAGCCTTTCAGCCAGCGTCGCTCCTTCTCCAGCCGCTCCTTCAGCACCCTTGCCTTCTCCAGCGTCACCGCCTTCAGCAGCCGCTCCCTTAATCTCCGAGCCAGCGGTCCCCCGCCTAGCCCCCGTTCCCTGCGATTCCATCGCAGGTCCCCTCTTCTCCATCAGCATTTTAGCTATGCGTTCAAACTCCCCCCGCATCATCCACATCAAATCCGAAAGCCTGGCTAGGCAGCCGGCACCCCTTCACAACCCCATCCGGGTAATACCCCGAATAGTTAAACTGGATAAGCCTCCGTTTAGCAGCCTGGTTACCCATTCTAGCCTGCCTTAGGTTAGCCTGTTGCGAAGAAGTATTTCTGAGCCGTCGATACGACTCCTCGGTGAGAACAGGGAGGGCCACCTTGCGCCCTCCCCTAACAGAAATCAAATAAACACTCATATTCCAATCAAAAAAATAAAAACAGTTAATAAAGATTCAGTAAGTACATCTAGGGTCCTATCCCAGCATCAGATAATCCATGATAGCCTGCACCGCCTCGCGGCTCTCCTTTCGCATCGCCTTAGGAATATTGATACCCTCATTCTTAAAAACCTTCAGAAAAATCTGTATCGCCCCATCCTTCGTCTCCGAAGCACGGCCGTGGGCAAACTTCCTGATCAGCTTACTCTGCGAGCGCGGATACCCCTTCACCGTAAAATCCACCGTGCCGTCGCTCATCTGCTGCACGATGCCCAGCGTACGGAAACTGGAAACCTGATTAGGTTTCGGATCATCAGGCGAAAACATAAAATACTTGCGGTTGTCGAAGAAAGCCATGCCCTCAATCTGCACATGCTCACCCCCATTCATCACCATTCCAACATTCTGATTCAAATTCAAATTCTTTTCCATATTAGTTTTTTCTTTTTTAATTCAAGTTTTGCAAGTGAGGGAATTGACAGAAGTTAAAGAAGTTATCACTCCCTTAACTTCCCCTCATACGAAAATTCAGGTAGTTAATACATCAGTTCAGCTTAACGATTTCCTGCACCGAGATGTCCTGAAACACCTGCCCATTATGCTCGCGGGTCTGAAAGCGCAGGCGAACCGCCACCACATCCCCAGCCTGGAAACGGCATTCTGCCGCATTGCCCCAAAGCTGTGCTGCAAACTGGTTTTCAAACTTGCCGCCAAGTTCCTGCAACAGGATGTTGCATTTCTTAATCTGGCCGCCCTCAGCCTTCTGGCTCTGTACAGCGAAGGCCTCGCCCTGCTGCACCACTTTCATCAATTCTGTATTCATCATTTATAAATATTAAATAGTTAAAAAATCAACAGTTACACAATCGTAATAAACACCAGGTCGTCAGGTCCCTGAAACCCCTTCAGCATCATTTCCAGCTTAAAGAGCACAGCTCTCGAGTTCTCCAGTCTTCCCACCTTCGTGTTATTCCCCACCAGGATGCATCCCTGCGTATCCTTCACCGAGTTTCCGGAATGGATGCGGATGCCGTCGAAGAGGGGCACATCCATCAGCTGAAACAGCCTCTTGCCGAATTTAGGCGAATAGGTAAACCTCATCAGGTATCTCCCTTCCGGAATCGCCGTCATCCCCTTCACCTTCAGTCTCTTATCCCATTTTCCCCCATTCAGCAGGTTGCGTCGCGGCGGTTCCAGCGTATCGCAGAAAGGCTTCAGCCCTCCGTCGCCCTTCAGCCCTCCGTCACCCTTCTGGCCTCTGTCGCCCTTCAGCCCTTCATCAGCCTCCAAGTCCCCCGTCTGGCTCCCGTTCCCTGCGATTCCATCGCAGGTCCCTTCTTCTTCTCTTTCCCCCAGGCAGTAAAGGCGCCCGATGGTATACCCTTTCTTTTTAGCGAAGCGAACCAGCTTCAGCTCCATGATTTTCGTTTTCTTTTTCATCATTTATTCATTTTAAAAAGTTATTACTCCAACCAGCGTCATTTCTTCCGAATCCTTTTCAGGAACAAGCCTCATTTCTTCTGATTTCCGGTTGCAAAGGTAGGGCTAAAAAACGAAAGGCTTCGTAGACCGCCCTCACGAGTCTACGAAGCCTATACTTCTCAAAACAAAGTTAACTATCTGATAATCACCTCATAAAAAAAATCAAAAAAAACAAGAAAAAACTTTCATGGAGTCTACAAAGCCCCCATCAACATCCCCCTGTAATTCCGAAACAAACAACATCCATCAGATACGGGATGCGCTTACAACGCCTAATTTTTATCTTGATAGATTTCCGCCATTTTCTGTCTCATATCCTTAAAGATCTGCAATTGGCGCTCACGGGTCGTCGTATCGTTAAGAGCGCGACTCAAATCCTTATTGTAATTAGACAAATCCAGATTCACCGCCCTTCCAAACGCCCGGAAAGCCTCCTTCTTGGTGCAGCGAACCCCATCCTTATCCGTAAAAAGCCCCAATTCATAAAGCACATTAACCACACGGATGAAATCAATCTTCTTTCCCCGAACAGGCGAAAGATAAACAGAAGAACCAGCCCCCTTCTCCTCCCCGTTTTCAGAAACAGATACAGAAGAGGACGAAGGGGATACTGAAGACCCCGAAGGAGATACTGAAGAACCTGAAGGAGATACTGAAAAACCCGAAGATGATACTGAAGAACCCGAAGATGATACTGAAGAACCCGAAGGGGATACTGAAAAAGACCCTGATGAGCACCCTGAAAAAGACCCTGAAAAATCAGTATTCCCGGCAGCCCGGCAAGCCGCATCGCTAACCCCCAGTTTCTTGCACAGCAACTTCCTCAACAACCTATAGCTCAATATATTACGCAAAGCACAAAGCGGCGGCATAAGATAGCGAAGATGTGACAGAAACTTAGCATCATCAGCAATGAAGTCATACAGTCTTCCCGGCAGTTGCCTCACCTTCATTTCAGTATCAGCCAGCATCACCTGTGGCACGGATGTAGAAAAAGCCATCAAGTGGTCAAAATCCTCTTTCACACCTTCATCCTCCATCATCTGTTGCCACATTTCGCATCTTTTTCGGGTAACCTCAATGCATCCCCCCTTTACCAGCGCCCTATCCATCTTTTCAGCCATTTCCATCAGTTTTGGTCTTCCGCTAGCCTCGAGCAGCTGTCTGTATCTCAGCACCCTTTCATGCGCCTCCCTGCTCACATCAAAGCTAACCTCCTCCAGCCAGCACCCCAAATACTCGCAAAGCGTGGCTTCAAAAGAAGAGAAAGAAGCCGAGCCACCACTCCCCCTTTGCGCCCCCGTTCCCTGCGATTCCATCGCAGGTCCCCCACCTTCCTCATCCGCCTCTATTTCTCCCAAGCAGAAATCGATGATGAGCTCCAGCGATTCTATCCTCTGCCTAAAAGCAGCAGGGAGGGCCAAAGCAGCAGGCTCCATCCACCCGCTCCAATCAAGAGCAGCAGGAAGAGAAAGAGAAGCAGAAAAAGAAGCAGAAGAAGCAGCAGAAGAAGAAGCCCCAGGAGAAGAAGCCCCCTTCATCTTAGGCTTCTCCACCCAGAACACCCCATGTTTCTCCACGTTCACCTCCGTCACCCTTACTGGTATCCCGACCCGAAGCCTTTCACCGTATTCAGCCACGCACTGATGGGCATCATCTGCAGCCAGATAAGCTATCTGCCGCCCATGCTCAAGCACAACAACTGCCTGAGAATCATAATGATTTTGCTCATCAAGGCGAAGAACAACAAGAGGCAACCGGGCCTGCAAGCCCGACAATACACCGATAGTACGCTGCTCCATTTCAGGAGTCTCCTGGGCATTGCCACGAAGGCTGGGGTTAGCAAAATAACGCACAGCAGTGGCGAGATAAGTAGTAGTTTTCTGTGTCATAAGTATAATTTTTTATCTATATTAGTTTTTACCAGAGGCAAGCTTATTCTTTTAGCTTGCTTGATGGGGGCAAAGATAGAAAAAATAATTGTTACCACCAAACTTTTTCTTCTCTTTTTTCAGAAGAAATCTATGGGCAAGAACTCTTCCCCTAAAGGGGAAACTCAATTATCTTTACATCTTGATGGTCAAAAGTGGTCATTAAGGTCATTGGTCATTAAGGTCATTAAGGATTCTCCAACGGGGAGTAAAAATAGAGACAATAATAAAAATATAAATTTTATATTTTTATTATTGTCCTAAAAAAATACCCCCAATCTCAAAGTGCTTAATGACCTTAATGACTAATGACCTTAATGACCACCCTCTTTTTCTCACTTCCCTCAGCCTTCTCTTCATCCCTCCATCTTCACCCCTCTAGCCGTAGTTTCATTTTTATGTCACGATGAAAAAAATATTCCATCACGATAAAATAATAACAGGCGCGCGCGGGCGTGGGTATGGAGATACAGCAGAAGCACCATCAAGCCGCCTTGTGCTGACTACCGGAAGGCCTCTCGTTTTGCAAAGAAAAGTTAAAGTTGAAAAATATTTACGATTTTACTTGCCCATGTCAAAATTTTTTCGTACCTTTGCACCGTGAAATTCGAGAAAGCGCGCAATCTCGGATTCACGCTTACAGATTTTCAACATTAATAACCACTTAAAAAAATTAAACATTATGGGAATGAAACTTAAGGCAATTGAGCGTAACGTATCTTTCGACAAGAACAAAACCCGCTACGCATTCGTGCTCACTCCAGAGCTCTACGGCAAACTTACTGCCGACAAGGTAATCAAGGAAGCTTCTCTCCGTTCCGGACTGCCAAAGGGTGTGGTAAACGCATCTTGGAACGCATTGAGCGACGTCATCGTGGCATGGGCCACTGAGGGTCACAGTGTGGCAATCCCAGGTCTCGGAACCATGCGATTCGGTGTGCGAGGCAACGCCGTTGAGAAGGTTGACCTCGTAAGTACCGCCCTCATCACCGCACGCCGCGTCATCTTCACCCCAAGTGTGGAGATCAAGGAGGAACTCGCCAACACCGCCATCAGCATTACTTGCTACGACCGCAACGGAAAGGTAATCAAGCAGGTTACTTCTGCCGACAAGGGCAACGTAGACGAGGAGGGCGATGGTAACAACCCTACTGGCGGCGGCGGAAATTCCGGTGAAAACGGTGGTCAAGGCAGCGGCACTACCGAAGGCGGCGGCACTGACGGCGACGGAAACATGGGCTAGCCAAAGCCCCCTTCGGGGGGCTGCGCTCTTTCTGAGAAATCCTCCTGAAAACGGAAACGAAGATTTCCAACACTGCTTTTAAAAAACGAAACACAAGTATTTAACCACTAAAAAGAAAGGAAAATCATGATGAAAAGAGAAACATGGAAAACGCTGATACAGTTTATCATCAGCATTCTCACCGCCGTAGCAACTACTCTCGGAGTAACGAGCTGCATGTAGAAAAGGCGGTAAAGAAGAAACGCAAGGCCGCAAGGAAAAGGCGGCAAAAAATTAAAGCCCTGAAAGAGGCAAAAGCATCCTCAAAACATAAAGATGCTTTTAGCCTTTTCTCAGGGCTCTTTCTATATATAAAAGTTTAAAAGTGGTTTTAATATGGGCTGAATGCCCAAAAGCTACATGAAGTAGCACGCTTTTTATTATCTGATAACCTTCACCTCGCCATCCTTGGCAATCTTTACGATGCTCGAAGGCTGATGAGGTTTATGCTCCTGGCGACGGCTCCAGCAAACATAATCTACGGCATTGAGGATTTCCTCAGAAATGTCGCGATAATTCTGGGCAGCTGGCTCGCCACTCACATTGGCACTTGTGCTCACAATAGGCTTCTGAAAACGGTAACAGAGCTGCTTGGAGAAAGGCTCATACGTAACACGCATCGCCAAACTGCCATCCTCTGCCACCAGATTACTAGCCACTCCACTCGCATCATCCAGGATAACCGTGGTAGGTTTCACAGGCATCGCAGCATCAATGAAATCCCATGCCACCTGAGGCACATTGCGGAAATAACGAGCCATGCGGTCGGCAGAATCTGTCAGGCAGATAAGCGCCTTAGAGTCGTCACGCTTCTTAATTTCATAAACTTTCTTTACCGCCTCCGGATTGGTTGCATCACAACCTATTCCCCATACGGTATCCGTTGGGTAGAGAATCACTCCACCCTTGCGCATGCATTCCACAGCACGCTTGATATCTTCTTCTACAGTCATAATTACTATAAAAACTTAAATTCCTAATACCTAAAAATCGTCCTTAATATCCTTCCTCTGGCACTCATAATAGGCAATGTCCTTCATGCCGTTGAGGAAGGCAGCTGCATCCATGCGCTTCTTGCCGCTGAGCTGGAGTTCCTGAATGTTGAGCCATTCGTCAAGACAGGCTACCTGCAGCTGCTTGCCCTCAATGCGCAGCGAACCTACAGGCGCAGCGCCACGTTTTTCGCCCGAAAGATGGGTGGCAAACATCTTGAGCACCTGAATCTTTGCTGTGCTCGGCTTGCGAGACGGATGAGAAGTTGGCTCAGGGAACTTCACATAATCATCTGAACCCACAGCATTCTCCACCTTTCCTTCTGTAGGATCGTCAAAGAAAACTACCGTCTCCTTCTTCTTGATTTCGGTCCATGCACCAGGGTATGGAGAAAGACCGCGGATGAAATCGTACACCTTCTTGGCTGGCTGGTGGAAGTCTATGCGGCAGGTATCCTTGAAGATTTTAGGAGCCGGCTTGAGTTCGGCACCCTCACCTATCAGCTTGCTCTGCGGAATAGAACCGATGTTGCCGTCGGCAGCGATGAGTGCATCAATGGTTTCCAGCGCCAGTTCGGCACCGAGATGCATCAGCCCGTCGTAAACATACTCCACATTTGCCGTCTCCGGAATAGGGAAACGCTTCTGCATGATGATGCGGCCGGTATCAATGTCGTGGTCGAGGAAGAAGGTAGTGACACCCGTCTCCTTCTCGCCGTTGATGACTGCCCAGTTGATTGGCGCCGCACCGCGATACTGCGGAAGGAGGGCTGCATGTACATTAAAAGTACCATATTTCGGCATCGCCCAAACCACCTCAGGCAGCATGCGGAAAGCCACTACCACCTGCAAATCGGCATGATAAGAGCGCAACTGCTCTACAAACTCCGGGTCCTTCATCTTTACAGGCTGCAACACCGGCAACCCGTGCTCCACGGCATACTGCTTCACCTGCGAAGGCTGCAGCGTATCCTGGTGTCTGCCCACCGGTTTATCAGGCTGCGTAACCACAGCCACCACGTTGTAACCGCCCTCTACCAGGCGCTTGAGGGATTCCACCGCAAA
>JABLTL010026427.1_pt1 | contig 10037 bp, 7 predicted proteins | sample 7160151 | NCBI WGS metagenome assembly JABLTL01 (sample SAMN14651223, study PRJNA627086) | human gut metagenome | isolation source: feces | host: Homo sapiens
GAGAGCTATGTACCTTACGATGTAGAGACATCTATCGGTGTAGACCGTATGTTCCTCAGCGTAATGTGCCACTCTTACTGCGAGGAGAAACTGGAGAATGGCGAGACACGGGTTGTTTTGCGTTTGCCAGAGGCTTTGGCACCTGTTAAGTGTGCTGTGTTCCCATTGGATAAGAAGTATGGTTTGCCAGAGTTGGCACATGAGATTGTTGACGAGTTGAAGTTCCACTTCAACACTCACTATGGCGATCCTAAGGATTCCATCGGTAAGCGTTATCGCCGTCAGGATGCCATCGGTACTCCATTCTGTATTACCGTTGACCACGAGACTCCAAATGATCATAAGGTAACTCTCCGTTATCGTGATACCATGGAGCAGGAGCGTGTTGCAATCTCTGATCTCCGCAGCATCATCGAGGAACGCGTAAGTATTACTAGCGTATTAAAGAAACTTGGTAATGAAATTAAGAATTTCTAAATATCTCTTCTTGCTCATGATGGCAGTATTCGCACTGTCATCATGTAGCGAGGATGACAACACCGTAGATGAGTATGCAAACTGGCAGGAGCGTAACGAGAAGGCTTTTGCCGATACTTTGGCGTATGCCCGTCAGCAGATAGCCAACGGCAGCGATGAATGGAAGGTGATACTCAACTGGTCGTTGCAAAACCAGACGCCTAACAAGGATGCCAACGGTAATACTGTTTCTCTTACTTACAAGGATGTTGATTATATCGTTGTTCATGTTCTGGATAAGGGCAAGGGTAGCGGCTGTCCGATGTATACCGATTCAGTGAAGGTGAGCTATCGTGGTAGAATGCTGGGTACAGATACTTATCCTGCTGGTTATGTATTTGATAAGACCTTTGATGGCACATACGATAAGACGACTGCTCAGGTTGCAACTTATGCGGTAAATGGCCTTGTGGATGGTTTTACCACTGCATTGCTCAATATGCATATAGGCGACCGCTGGATGGTTTACATGCCATATCAGTTGGCTTATGGCACAACCCAGAGTTCGAGTAGCACAATTCCTGCCTATTCAATGCTTCGCTTTGAGATAGTATTGGACAGCTACTACCGCATTGGTCAGGTAGTACCTGGTTCGAGAGCAGTAGAAGCAGGCAAGAAGCAGGGTACTTGGATTACTGAGTAAGGATTTCATAAATTACACCTTATTTATATATATAGGGCTCATATCTATTATATATGGGAGTTCATACCTTAATTATTTATATAGGGAAATAAAGAGGAGCGTTCCTGAGATTGCATGATATGGCATTCTCAGGAACGTTTCTTTTTTGTGTTAATAGACCTTTCTGATGTGTTAACAAGTGTTTGTGCTCGCACACAAATCTTTGATTTACGTCAAAAAATGTTGGATTCATGCATTTTTTATGGGAAAAAGTATTGCAGTTTCAAAAAATAGTTGTACCTTTGCATCAGAAAAAATAAGTTTTAGGTTTTTAGTTAGGTAATAGATTTTATAGGTTTAGTTTTTAGGTTTAAGGTTGTTAGTTTTTTATATTAGGTGTTAGTTAAGGTAAAGAAAGATTGTTTATTCAAGGACGACAGGTATTTAGTTTGTTAGGTTAAATAGGTTGTTTATTCTAGGTTAATGACAGTACTGTCCCGCTTCGGTGGGAGATAAGTTTTGGGAAAAACAAAGGTACGAAACATGTATTAAAAAAAATAAAAATGGCGATTCCTTTTTGGAGTCGCCTTTTTTGCGTTTAAATTATAAATAGGTTACGTTTAAATCATAAATTGATAGATTTTACGTTTTACTCATAAATAGATTGTGTAAATTCATAAATAGAAGAAAAAATGCTATTCAAGAATAAGACAGATTATCTGATGGAGTCTATCCGCTTAGGGCGCCCGATGACAGGCGGTGAGAAGCTGAATCTCATCGCTGGTTTGAGTGTACCCTCCATGCTGGCACAGATTTCTACCGTGCTGATGTTCTTTATTGATGCTTCGATGGTGGGACATCTAGGCGCTGAGGCTTCGGCAAGTATAGGAATTATCGAGTCAACAACCTGGTTGATAGGTAGCTTGCTGAGTGCAGCAGCCACCGGTTTCTCGGTGCAGGTAGCTCATTTCATTGGTGCCAACGACCTGGTGAAGGCTCGCCAGGTATATCGTCATGCCCTGATATGTGGAGTGGCTTTCAGCCTCTTAGTTACGCTTATCGGTGTAGGCATTCATTCCCATCTGCCTTATTGGCTGGGTGGAGGTGAGGACATCGCTCCCAATTCCTCTCGCTATTTCCTGATTTACAGTCTAGTATTGCCGTTTGTGTTCCTGTATCATATTTCCGAGATGATGCTCAAGTCGGCAGGCAATATGCATACGCCCAGCATCATGGCTGTATTGATATGCCTATGTGACGTGGCTTTCAATTATCTCTTCATTTATATTATGAAGATGGGTGTGGTGGGAGCAGCGATGGGTACGGCTTTGGCGTATATCAGCATCTCTTTGCCCAATCTCTATCTTTCGGCATTCAGAAACCGTCTGCTCAATTTCCGTCAGGATAGGGTGCCGTTCAGATGGGTAGAGGAATATGTAAGGCACGCCTGCAAGATAAGTATCCCGATAGCCATACAGAATATCCTGATGAGCGGTGCGCAGATAGTGAGCACCATGATTGTGGCACCATTGGGCAATATTGCCATTGCTGCCCATTCGTTTGCCATCACTGCTGAGAGCCTTTGTTATATGCCGGGTTACGGTATCGGCGACGCTGCATCTACGCTTGTGGGGCAGACGCATGGTGCCGGACGCGTGGATCTCTGCAAGAATTTTGCTTATATGACGGTAGGATTGGGCATGGGAGTGATGGCATTGATGGGCGTAGTGATGTATGTCTTTGCGCCGGAGATGATAGGGGTGCTGTCACCGGTGGAGAGTATCCGGGAACTGGGTACAGTCTGCCTCCGCATCGAGGCATTTGCAGAGCCGTTCTTTGCTGCTAGTATCGTGACCTATAGCGTTTGTGTGGGTGCTGGCGATACGATGAAGCCCGCTGCCATCAACTTGAGCACGATGTGGCTGGTGCGCCTTACCCTGGCTTACGGGCTTTCGAAGAGCTATGGCTTGGAGGGAGTTTGGATAGCCATGGCTACGGAGCTTACCTTCCGTGGCATCCTCTTTCTTATCCGCCTCTTCCGTGGCTCATGGATGAAGAGCTTTCAATGTTAGTTTTATGTTAAGATTGCAGGCTTTTGGAAAGATAATCTTCCAAATGCTTGCAAATCTTTTAATTTTTATGTAATTTTGCAGCAGAAATAGCTAATAATTACATATTTATTAATAAACAGAGAAGAATGAGATTAAGAAAAATTTTCGCAGCAGCACTGTTGCTGCTCTCTGTGGGAACAGCGATGGCGCAGCAGATGCCACCTATCCCAGTGGATAAGAATGTGAAGATTGGTCATCTTGACAATGGATTGACCTATTACATTCGTCACAACAGTTATCCTGAGCATGTAGCCAGCTTCTATATCGCCCAGAAAGTAGGTTCCATTAATGAGAACGATGACCAGCGCGGTTTGGCTCACCTCCTTGAGCACCTTGCCTTCAATGGTACTGAGCACTTCAAGGACAATACCCTCCAGAACTATCTGCAGAGCATCGGTGTGGAGTATGGCCGTAATCTGAACGCTTATACCAGTGTTGACAAGACCGTTTATTACTTCACCGATGTGCCTACTGCCCGTGTTTCTGCCGTAGATTCATGTATGCTCATCCTGAAGGATTGGAGCAATGGCATCTCGCTTACCACCAAGGCCATCGAGGATGAGCGCGATGTGGTTCACAACGAGTATCGCATGCGTATGGTAGGTCAGCAGCTCATGTTGGAGCGTGCTCTCCCTAAACTCTATCAAGGCGAGAAGTATGGCTATCGTCTGCCTATCGGTTTGATGAGCGTTATCGACGGATGTAAGCCAGAAACACTCCGTGCTTACTATCGTAAGTGGTATCGCCCGGATAATCAGGCTATTATCGTTGTTGGTGATGTAGACGTTAACCATATTGAGAGCAAGATCAAGGAGCTTTTCTCAGGCATTAAGGTGCCTAAGGATGCTGCTAAGGTGATTCCTGTTCCTGTAGCTGATAACGATACAGCCATCTACGTAGTGGATAAGAACAAGGAGCAGCAGTATGACATCATCAACATCATGATGAAGAACGAGACAACTCCTGATTCATTGAAAGGTACTTTGCCATATCTGCTTGAGGGTTACTTGAAGAATGTGGCAACCTCTATGCTCAATGCTCGTTTTTCTGAGATGGCCCGTGAGGCAGATTGTCCATTCCTGCAGGGAGGTAGTGATATTGGCAACTATCTGGTTTCCAGTACAAAGGATGCTTTCTCAGTGGTAGGCGTGGCTAAGCCGGGCAAGGTGAAGGAGGCATATGCTGCCTTGATGCGCGAAGCTAAGCGCGTGCATGATTTCGGCTTTACGGCTTCTGAATATCAGCGTGCCAAGGACGAATTCATGAGTCATGTTGACAAGACTTACGAGAACCGTGCCAAGATGAAGAATGAGCAGTTTACCACTCAGTATGTTGACCATTTCATCTCTAACGAGCCAATTCCTTCTGTAGAGGATGAAACTCAGATCTATAAGATGGTAGTGCCACGCCTTTCTGTAGATGTGGTTAACAGTGCCGTGAAGCAGTTGATCTGTACTACCGATACCAACCTTGTAAGCATGGTGTTCATGCACGAGGCAGAGGGTGCCGTTTATCCTACCGAACAGGAACTTGCCGACATCGTGAAGCAGGTGCGCAGCGAGAAGCTTAAGGCTTATGTGGACAATGTGAAGCAGGAGCCGCTGATGGCTCAGGCACCTAAGGCAGGCAAAATCAAGAAGACTGAGGAGAACAAGCAGTTGGGCTTCAAGAAGCTTACCCTCTCCAACGGAGCCAAAGTAATTATCAAGAAGACAGACTTCAAGGACGATGAGATTCAGTTTGCTGCTTCTGCCAACATCGGTTATGCAGCTTATCAGAATGACCCTATCAATGCGCAGAATGCCAGTGCCGTATGGGGATTGAGCGGTTTGGGCGAATTCTCAAGCAATGATTTGGAGAAGGCACTTGCTGGCAAGCAATGTGGTGTAGATTTCTCTTTCTCTACCTTCCGTCACGGTTTGAGCGGTACTACCACTCCTAAGGATCTAGAGACGATGATGCAGCTGGTTTATCTCAATATGACCAATGTTACTAAGGATCAGAAGGCATTCGACAACATGAAGAATACCTATACTACAGTTCTTGCCAACAAGAGCAATAACCCTGGGCTTGTATATCAGGACTCAGTACAGAGCACCCTTTACCTGGGTAGCAAACTGGCTCGCATTCCTGAGGCTTCCGACATCCAGAGCATCGATTATGATGCCTGTCTCGAAATGTGGCATCAGCTCTACAGTAATGCCAAGGATTTCACTTTCTACTTTGTAGGCAACTATGATGAGAAGGTGCTCCTCCCACTCATCGAGCAGTATATTGCCTCTCTCCCTAACCAGGGCATGAAGATCAAGATCAAGAACCAGCCAATGCCTTGTGCTACAGGCAAGGTGAGCAATGTATTCACTAAGGCTATGGAGAATCCTCAGAGCCAGGCTCGCGAGATGTGGTTTGCCAAGATGCCTTATACCCAGAAGAGCAGTGTGCTGGCAGATATGGCAGCACGCCTCCTGGAGATGAAGTATCTGCGCAGCATCCGCGAGGAGTTGAGTGCTGCTTATTCTGCAGGTGCCATCTATGGCGTTTTCTTTGACGCAGACAACAAGGTGCAGGTTACCATCAACGGTATGGCTCAGCTGAATCCAGAGAAGGCAGATGTTGCCATCCCATGCTTCTTCAAGGGTATGGACGAGGTGATTGCCAAGGTTGATGCTGACGATTTGCAGAAAGTAAAGGAGATTCTCTTGAAGCAGGCTGGCGTGGATGAGAAGACCAACGGTTACTGGATTCAGACCTTGGGTATGTTCGACCTTCACAAGGTTGATGATTACAGCAACTATAAGAATCTCGTGAAGTCAATCGATGGCGCTCAGATTTCCGACTTCCTCAAGAATGTTATCTTGAAGAGTGGCAATCATGTAGAGGTTATCATGAAGGGCGAGAAGAACAAGTAATTCTGATTTGGATACCTGGATATTAGATAGAAAATGAAAAAATCCCGTTGTACGTACCATGCAAGATGGACGACAACGGGATTTTAACTTTTGTTTTTCCCAAAAATTTCAGTTCCTCTTAAAATTTAAGAGTCGTTCTGAAAAATCTCTCTCATTTTCAGTTTTCGGGGTTCTGTTTCCCTGAATCATTCTTTCTCCTTGTTGGGAAAAATAGATTCAGCAGAATCTCTCAACCGAATGTCATTCTGAAAATAATCTCTTTCTAAGAAGAATCTTGTCTCTTGTTCGCTAAAAATCAAAAGACTTAATCTCTTCTTCTTGCCTTAGAGGCAAGCGCCTCGCGGCGTTCATTAAGAATCTGCTGGCATCTGTCGATTGCCTGATTCTGATTCTCTGAATTTACCTTAATTAAATCATTCATAACCTATTGTGATTTTTAAAACGTTGCAAAGATAGGATATTCTGTTCATTTTCGGGGACACTTTTTGATAAAATATGTCTATTTTTCGTTCTTTTTTGATTTATGTCAAAAAAATGTGCAATCGTTGACACAAAATCGTCGCATTTCGTTCGTTTTATGCAACATTTATGCAACAAATTAAACCTTTTCTCCTGTTTTTCATCTATTATAATAGTTTTTCCTCATTTATGATGGGAAATATGAAAGTGAAGAAAGCGAATGATATAAGAGAATTAGATTTAAACAAATAAATAGAAAGTAAAAATGAAAAAGGTATTTCTTTTCGCTGCCCTTGTGCTTGCATGCACAGCTGGCAGCAATGCTAGCGCTATGAACGAAGCTGCGCTGAATGCTTCCAATTCTGAGTTGATGCCTGTTAAGAAGTCAACTAAGAAGACTACTAAGAAGTCAACCAAGAAGACTACTAAAAAAACTTCTTCCAAGAAGACGACAGCTAAGAAATCTACTGCTTCTGCGTCTACAGCATCTGCAGCTCCTACTACTTCTTCTTCTGCTGCTGCATCTGCAGCAACCACTACTACCGCTAATAATACTTCTGCTACCGTCAATTCAGCAGCAACCGTAGCAGGCGTATTGGGCGCTATCCTGGGTGGTAGTAATGCTGGTAATGGCAGCAACTCAAGCAGTAATGCAGGAAGTATAATCAACGGAATCCTGAACAATGTAATCGGTTCGGGTACATTTAAGCAGGCAGATCTCTGCCATACCTGGAAGTACAGCAAGCCAGGGTGCGCCTTCACCTCAGAGAACCTGCTGGCTAAGGCGGGTGGCGAGATTGCTGCCAGCAAGGTTGAGAATAAGCTGGAAGGTTATTACAAGAAGTTTGGATTCAGCAGTTCCAATACCTACTTCACCTTTAATACCGATGGTACTTTCTCTGCCAAGATTGACGGCAAGGCATGGAATGGCACCTATACCTTTGATGAGAAGACTCATGCCATCCAGCTGAAGGGCCTTCTGCTGAGTGCTTCGGGCTATGCCACCAAGACAACCAATGGCATCAGTCTTCTCTTCGACCAGAAGAAGCTGCTCAATCTCATCAAGGCCCTCAGTGCCTTCAAGGGCAGCTCTACATTGAGCGCCGTAGGCAGTATCGCCAACAATTATGATGGTATGCAAGTAGGTTTCGAGATGACAAAGTAATATAATCTTTATTTAAAAAACAATAAAGCCGTCCTCTTCTAATGATATGAGGGCGGCTTTTTATTTCGTGTTTTATATCTTGGCTTATCGCTTTTGCGGTTTAATATATTTCCTATTTCACCTCAATAAGGAGCGGATTCTTCAATGCATCCAGATAATCCTTGATGCGGATTTGCCATTCGGCATAGCTTCTTACATCATATTTGCTCCATGCTGCACCGAAGTAGTAGCTGTATTTCTCCCCATTCTTCAAGCCACGCTTCAAGCCGAGGGCATGACCGGTGGCTCCATCGTGTTTCTTGTCGAAGAGCTGATAGTAGGTATGGTCGATGCCTTCCGGAAAGAGAACTCCCACATATACTTGAGAATTGTTCACCTCGATATTGTCCGTAGGGTCAGCATAGCTTACGTAATCCTTGGCGAAGGTCTTGCTCTCGGTATCCTCCTCGTGGATAGGGAAACCGGTGGCGAAATCGGTAGGAGTGGTCAAGCCGTCGTACCATACGGTCATCTTGTTGAAGTTGCTGCCCTTGTCGAGCGAGATGATGCGGTGCTCCACCACGTTCTTCATATCGCCTACGGCAGATGGGTTGTAAGTCAGTTCTACGGTGAAGCGGAGTGGACCGTTATCCAGAATCTTGTAATCCTTGTAGCAGTAAGGCAGAACCTGGTTCTTGCCCACCATGAGGCTTGGTGCACCCAATCCCAGGGTAGCGCCCACACGATAAGGATCCAATCCGTTGCCATGGTCGAGATGGAAGGAGGTGAGGATATCCGTCTCTCGTGATTCTGTCTGAAGAGCCTTGATTTGCTTGGCAAGAGCAGCTGCCTTTGCTGCGTTCTTCTCTGCCTTCTGCTGCTTCTGCAAGGCTCTCACCTTGGCATCAATCTTATCGCCCTTGATATTTCCGTTCATATCCTTGATGTATCGCTCGTAAACCACGGTATCCGGAGTATTCTTCACCCAGATGTCGGTACCGAAGGAACGCTCGCCGGTCTTCTGCAGGGCAGGGCCATATACGCGGTAGGCGCATCTGTCGTTCTCCCATGCGATATCGTCTTTTCTTATCTTATAGAGAGCACCGGTGGTCCAAGTCTTCTGCTGGTAAGGCTTGCCGATGGATACGTAGTAAGTGGTGGATCCGTGAGGACGTATGCTTGCATCAATGAGCAGAAAGCCGTCGTGAGTAATCTGCGAGCCAATCTGCTGTCCTCGTTTGTTCTTCACGATGTAAGCCTCTCCCTTTTTAGGGGCTGCATTGCCCAGTTTCGCCTTCACCTCGTTCATGCTGAGGGAGATAAGCTCTGTGCGTGATACGGAAGTAGGATTGCTTACCACAATAGTGGCTTGCTGAGCATGGCAGTAGTTAGAACCTGCCAAAGCCAGGAGCATCATCAGGCTCTTGGCCGTGGTGCCCTTCATCATTTTTCCATGAATCTTTTTCATTTTGATTTGTTTGTTTTTATTCTTCTATAACAGAGATATCCATGCTGATATCCTCCTTAGGTCTATCACCACGCAATGTTTCGCAGTTCTGAATCTTCTCTACGATGTCAAGACCTTCCTCCACTTCACCGAAAACGGTGTATTGGTTATCGAGGAAAGGTGTTCCGCCTACTTCAGTGTAAGCCTTCTGCTGCTCCTCGGTAAACTTTGGGTAGCCCTGCTCCTTGCAGCGCTTCTTGGTTTCATCCACTAGTTTATCCTGTAGTTTCATTAAGCCTTCGCGGTCGCGGTTGCGGCGGAAGTTCATAATTTCATCATGATGCTCCTTGGCAAGCTGGTTGAAGATATTCTGCTCCATCTGCATGCCCATCTGCTTCTCCATCTGTTTCAGTTCGTTCTGCTTGTAGGTCTTTCCCCATACAATATAAAACTGGCTGCCGCTGCTCTCACGGTTAGGGTTCACCTCGTCGCCAAGGCGTGCAGCGCTCAAGGCACCACGCTTGTGGAAAAGTTGTGGATAAACGAACTCGGCAGGGATAGTGTAATCAGGTCCGCCCGTGCCCAGCATTTTGCCTTTAGGAGCGCCCTTGCTCTCTGGGTCACCGCCCTGGATCATGAAATCCTTGATGACACGGTGGAAGAGTGTGCCATCGAAATATCCCTCCTTTGCCAACTTGATGAAGTTGTCACGATGCTGAGGTGTCTCGTCGTAGAGGCGAACCTTGATGTCGCCCTCTGATGTCTTTATCAATACTTTAGCCATAATAATTTATAATCAGTATATTTTATTAATCGGTATATGTCGTAA
>JABLTL010074194.1_pt1 | contig 10035 bp, 7 predicted proteins | sample 7160151 | NCBI WGS metagenome assembly JABLTL01 (sample SAMN14651223, study PRJNA627086) | human gut metagenome | isolation source: feces | host: Homo sapiens
CAAGTCGTGCATGGCGTTGCGCGCCGTCCAGTTTGTGCCGTGGATGCCGCGCCACTGCCCACCGCTGCGGCGAATCGCGCCGATGACCAGCCCGATGCAGTCGCAGTAGCCGTCCGAGCCGTCGCGCCCCAATCGGTAGCGCGGATCAGCCGCCTGAATCCGCCGTACATTCGTCAGAAATTCGTCGATGGTCATGTTTTCACCCCGATTCAGCCTATGCGAAAAGGCAGTTTGGGGTGCAAAAAAACGGAGCAGCCGCAAAAGCCGCTCCGCAATCAGTTCACTTTGGATTACGCATCGACGCGGAAGGCGTAGATGGTCGTCGTGTCGTAGATTTCGCCGGGACGCAGCGTCGTCGTCGGGAAATTCGGGTGATTCGGGGAGTCCGGGTAGTGCTGCGTTTCCAGGCACAGACCGGAGTAGGGCAGATAGTGCATTCCGCCCTTGCCATCCGCGTAATCGGTGGTGCAGGCGGTGTAGAACTGCACGCCGGGCTGGTCGGTGATGACCTCCATCGTGCGGCCGGATTCCTCGTGGTGCACGCACGCGCACAGCCCCATTGCGCTGCCCTTGCGCAGGACGTAGTTGCAGTCGTAGCCCTTGGCGTAGCGCATCGGCACGCACTCGTTCATGCAGTCAAGCCCGTCGCCGATGAGCATCTCCTCGCGCAGATCAAGCGGCGTTTGGCTGACAGGCATGTAGCCGCCCGTCGGAATCAGGCCGCTGTCCACCGCCGTCACCACGTCGCTGTCGATGTAGATGGCGTGGTCGCGCACGGTGCCGTGGTCATAGCCGGCGAGGTTGAAATAGGTGTGATTCGTCATGTTGATGACGGTCGCCTTGTCGGTCGTCGCCTGATAGTGGAACGTCAGGTTGCAGTCGTCGTCCCACGAGATGGTCACGTCCGCCGTCAGATTGCCGGGAAAGTTCTCCTCCATATCGGCGGAAACGTAGTGGAACTTGACGGAATCCACCGTATCCCCCGCGACGGGCATCGCCTGCCAGACCTTCTTCTGGAAGCCGGCTTTGCCGCCATGCAGGGTATTTTCGCCGTCGTTCTGGTAGAGGTGATATTCCGTGCCGTCAAGGGTGAAGCAGCCGCCGCCGATGCGGTTCGCGAAGCGCCCGATGGTATCGCCCATCGCGCCGTGGCCGCCCTCATAATGCGCCAGCGTATCGAAGCCGAGGGCAACGTCCGCCAGCTTGCCGCTCTTGTCCGGCACGAGGATATTGGTCACAATCGCGCCGAGGTCAAGCATGGACACGGACGCGCCGGAATGGTTCGTCAGGGTATACATCGTCACGTTCTGACCGCCTTGGGTCGTGCCGAACGCGCGGGTGGTAATCGCCATAGTGTTTCCTCCTCCTACTCTTGCGTGAATCACGCTTCGGCTTTATTGTACATCACGCGGGGGATTTGTGCAAGGGGGAAGGAAGAAAAACGTGGGCAATATGACGTTCGAACAGAGCGGCGCATTTTCACTTCCTAAACAAATCCCCCAAATTGTCAGGCGGAAAAATCCCCCTCCTTGCAGGAATGCGCCCCCTCCGCGGCGAATCAACATAGAAACGGCAGCTGTCTGCCGCGAAAATCAAAATGCAAACAATCCGCCGATTTGGCGAATGTGAAGGGAGCGCTGTTTATGTTGGATTTGGGCGAAAATTTGCGGAAGCTGATTCTGGCGGGCGTCGGGGTCGCGGCGGTGACGAAGGAAAAGGGCGCGGATGTGCTGAATGAACTGGTCAAAAAAGGCGAACTGACCATTGAACAGGGCAAGGTGCTCAACGAGGAACTCAAGCACAATATTAAGGATGCCATCCGCGAGAATGTGACGATTGTCACGCCGCCGGATGACGTGATTTCGGCGGTGGATTCGCTCTCCGACGAGCAGCTGGAGGCGCTGAAAGCCCACATTGCGGCGCGCGAGGCGACGAAAAAGACGGCGTCATCGGCAGCATCCGACGAGACGACCGAGAACTGAGGGCAGACAGCATATGACAGAGAAGGAACAGCAGCCGGTTACGCCGGAAATCCCTACCGAAGCGGCAGAAAAGCCTGAAAGTGACAATCCGCCGAAAAACGAGAACCGCCGCGGCGCGAATCAGACGGAGCGGGAGCGGACAATCGCCCAGAATCGCCAGCGCCTGCGCGAAATTGTGGACGTGGTGCGCAAGCATGACATCCTGCACGGCATCACGCCGGAAAAACTCTGTGCCATCATCGAGGATCTTGGCCCGACGTTCATCAAGCTGGGGCAAATCCTCTCCATGCGGTCGGATATTCTGCCGCGGGACTACTGCGAGGCGCTGAAAAAGCTGCGCTCGAACGTGTCGCCCATGCCCTTTGAGCAGGTGCAGCGCGTGGTGGAAACCTCCTACGGCTGCCCGATGGAGGAAGTGTTCGCGTCGTTTGACGAGAAGGCGCTGGGCAGCGCGTCCATCGCGCAGGCGCACGCCGCTGTCCTCAAGAGCGGGGAGAGCGTCGTCGTCAAGGTGCAGCGCGAGGGCATCCACGAGGTCATGAGCCGCGACATCATCCTGCTCAAACAGGCGTGCAAGGTGCTGAAGTACACCCCCGCCGGCAGTCTGGTGGACTTCAATCAGGTGCTGGACGAAATGTGGGTTGTTGCGCAGGAAGAAATGAATTTCCAGACCGAAGCGGCGAATCTGGAGCGCTTCCACGCGCTGAATCAGGACGTCGTGTTCGTCACGTCGCCGATTCTCTACCGCGCGTACACCACAACGAACGTGCTGGTGATGGAGCGCATCGACGGCATGGGCATCGACGAACACGACAAGCTGGTGGAAGCGGGCTACGACCTCGCGGAAATCGGCGCGAAGCTGGCGGACAACTATGTCCGGCAGATTATGGAGGATGGCTTCTTCCACGCTGACCCGCATCCGGGCAACATCCGCATCCGCGACGGCAAAATCGTCTGGCTCGACATGGGCATGATGGGCAGCCTGAACGAGAAGGAACGCAAGCTCATCGGCAACGCGATTGTCGGCGTGGCGCGCGGCGATATCGCCCTTGTGCGCGACGCGGTGCTGGGGCTGGGCGAGTTCCACGGCACGGCGGACAAAAAGCAGCTCTACCGCGACATTGAGGCCATGCTGGATAAGTACGGCTCGGCGGATTTGGGCACGATGGACTTGGCGGAAGTGTTCGAGGACATGACCAGCGTCATGAAGACGAACGGCATCGCCATGCCCAGCAGCCTGACGATGCTTGCACGCGGTCTGGCGACGATTGAGGGCGTCGTCGCTGACCTCAGCCCCGAACTGAACATCATGAACGTCATTACTGCGCGCATCGGCGACCAGATGTTTGACAACGTGGACTGGCGTGCGCTCCTGACGCAGGATGCCCGCGCCATCTATGAGAGCAGCCGGAAGTCGCTGGAAATCCCCGCGCTGCTGGCGGATATCCTGCGCACAGGCTTAAAGGGCGAGGCGAATCTCGGCGTTGAGCATCACGCGGGCGAGGACGTCCGCAAGCTCGTTATTGCCATGGTGCGCAAGCTCTGCCTGATGCTGCTGTCGCTGGGGCTGCTCATCTTCGGCGGCGCGGTTGCAGGAAACGGCCCGCAGGTGTTTGGCTTGTCCATATACAGTAGCGGCTGCTTCGTGCTGGCGATGTGTGCCGCCGGATTTGCGCTGTGGAACAAGAAAAAATGACGGAAATTCCTTTTACATTGTTGACACGTCAATAAAAATGCGCTACAATGGGTTGTGACAACGAAGAGGAGGAACGACTCATGCGCGTGGATAAATCCGTGATTGTGCTGTTTCGGCAGATGAACCTGTTTCTGAACCGGGAATTGCTGGACGAGAAGCTGACCTCGTCGGACGTGCTGTATCTGGCGCTGCTGTATGAGCAGGACGGGCGCACGCAGGACGAGATGGCGGAGGCGTACACGGTGGATCGCGCCGCGACGACCCGCAGTCTGCAGGGCTTGGAGAAGAAGGGGCTTGTGCGGCGGGAAGTGGATACGTTCGACCGACGGATTCGGCGGTCGCCGCCGTCCAGCAGGAGAAAATCAGCAGTACAGCCAAGAACAAAGAAAAAAACTTTTTCATGCGTGTCGTCCTTTCTATGATGTAATACTATTTCCAGAGACGGCGGCGCGGAACGGGTTTGCATCCCTCCTTTCAATCGGATTTGCCCGTTCTGGAAATTGGAAAGCAACAATACAGTTGTTCAAAAAAACAATATGAGTATAGTGTAGCACAAATGTTTGAACAATGTGTAAACACAATGAAAATAAAATATTAAATATATTGATTATAAAAATATAGTATTGATACATCATGAACCACTTTCCCCCATTTTCCGCCCCCCTCTTGCATAAACGCCCAAAATAGCGTATACTGTGGTCAGGAAAGAAGAAAGGCAGGGGACAAGCGTGCAGCAGAAATCCAGCGGAGGAATGACGACAAAGCGGCTGATTGCCATGATTGCGCTTGCCGTACTGGCGGTCGCGGTCATCGTGTTCGCCGTGCGCGAAATCCGGCTCTATGGTGATGTGCAGGTGGAGCAGAGCCGCACGCCGACGCCTGTGCCGGAGTACGGCAACGTCATGCAGGTCACGATTGACCCGTCCCTGCCCACACCCGTGCCGGTGCTGCGTTCCGGCGCACAGGGAGAAGCCGTCTGGCAATTGCAGGAGCGCTTGCAGGCGCTGGGCTATTTGACCGGCAGCGTCGATGGGCAGTTCGGCCCGGCGACGAAAGAGGCGGTGCAGCTGTTCCAGCGCCAGCATGGACTGACGGCGGACGGCATCGTCGGGGAAGATACGCGCGAGCTGCTCTATTCTGACAGCGCGCAGCCGTATGCCACACCGACGCCCGCGCCCACCCAAGCCGCGCAAGTCACCGAAGCTCCCGCGGAGGACGATATGATCCTCCTGTCGGCGGAGGTGGAAAACACAATCCCGGTTGGCTTCACGGCGGATGGGCTTCCGCTGCTGGTCAACCGGGATTCTCCTTTGCCTGATGATTATCAGCCGCAGCAGCTGGTCAACATGCGCGACTACTGTGACAGCAGCATCGTGAGCATCAAGGGCAGCGAAATCGAGGGCGAGCAGATTGCGGTGGATGCGCTGCTGGCGATGCTGACGCAGGCGCAGTCAGAGGGGCTGACATCATGGCAGATCAGCGCGGGATACCGGAGCGTTGCCTATCAGCAGAAGCTGTTCGACGACAAGGTGTACAGCTATCGTCAGCAGGGCATGACTGGTGCACAGGCGCGCAGTGCGGCGCGCAAACTCGTCGCAGAACCCGGATGCAGCGAGCATCACACCGGGCTGGCGTTCGACATCACCGTGCCGGGCACGTCCTTCGGCGGCACGAAACAGGCAAAATGGCTGGAAGAACACTGCTGGGAGTGGGGATTCATCCTGCGCTACCCGGCGGACAAGACCGCCATCACCGGCATCACGAATGAGCCGTGGCACTTCCGCTACGTTGGCACGGATGCGTCAATGGAGATGCGGGAGACAGGGGAGTGCCTGGAAGAGTATGTGGAGAGGAAACAGAGCGAGCAGCAATAACCCAACAGCAGGAAGATGAGAGCTGCATGGCAGCCGCGAATGGGTGTCGAGAGGGTCGAAGACCCTTCGCAGAGTCCAGAGACAGCGTCTCTGGCAGGGTTTGGGGCAGCGCCCCAAGGTCTCTCTTATACCATCGTATCCAGTGCCATCATGAGGACAAAGCCCGCCAGCGTCGCGAGAACCATCAGACGCTGCCGCGGGCATTTTTGGCATTCCGGCAGAAGCTCCGCCAAGATGACCGTCACCATGGCGCCGCCGGAGAGAGAAAGCAGCAGCGGCAGGGCGGCGCGGACGCGAATCGCCAGCAGTGCGCCCAGAATCCCCGCAAGCGGCTCGACTGCGCCGGATAACTGTCCGAAGAAAAACGAACGGCGGCAGGAATAACCGTCGCGGCGGAGCGGCAGACTGACCGCCGCCCCTTCAGGGAAGTTTTGCAGCGCAATGCCGATGGCAAGCATCCACGCGCTGTGCCACGCCGCCCCGCCGGGGGACGCCAAAGCACCGAACGCGCAGCCGACCGCCAGGCCTTCGGGAATGTTGTGCAGGGTGATGCTGCCAATCAGCAGAACGGTTCTGCGGCGCACGTCGGACAGTGGCGTTCGGCGCATCCGGCGTGAAAGCAGCGCATCCGCCAACAGCACGAGCAGCCCGCCGAGCAAAAATCCGCCGCTGCACATCAGGAGCGGGCTTTGCCGGAGGGAATGTGCGGACGTCAGCGCGGGCGCAAGGAGCGAAAAGTACGACGCGGCGAGCATGATGCCCGCACCGAGCGCCATCAGCAGGTTCATCACGCTTGGGTGAAATCGCCGGAGCGGGAATACGAGCGCCGCACCCAGCGCCGTCAGCAGATACATAAGCAGCGTCGCGAGAATGGCGGCGGACAGGGGGGATAAAATCATCAGAAACACATCCTTCCAAATAGAAAATTGCAGCACCGAACAAATGGCAGGAGGATTCTGCCTTCATCATACGCCGAGGATGGAAAAAAGTGCGGAAAGTCAACCGGATGCATCCAGCGTCAAAAAAAGATGAAAAACCTTCCGCCTGAAAGCAGGAATTTCGCCGAAAACGTAGAAAGAATAAGGGTTGCAATTTTGGCTTGAAGGATTTTTTTTGCCTTTGGGCTTTCAGAAAGTGTGAGTGTGATTCAAGCATGACCCAAGTCCCCTACACCCTGAGCGTTCTGGCGGGCGAAACGGAAACCCGTTACGGCGAGCGGCTGTATCACAGCGGCGCAGTGCATATTGTGGAGAAGAGCGCAAAGCGCCTGAGCTGCAAGGTCGCGGATGGCGAAATGTACGATGTGGTATTCACCGACGACGGCGAAAGCCGGTGTAACTGCCCGATTTACGAGGAAGCCGGCGCGTGCCGGCATGTGGTGGCGGCAATGATCAAGTGTCAGGATGAAGGCGCAATGGGCGATATGGTGCGCCGCAAGGCGGAAGCGGCCGGCCCGAAGCTGATGGCGGCAATGGATCGCGCGCTGCCGGAGGAGGGCACCATCCACATGGAGGTTCGCCTGACACTCGAACCCGTGCGCGACCAGATTACGCCCCGTATCCGTATTTGCCTGCTGATTGGTGAAGAACGCCTGTATGTGGTCAAGTCGATTCCGCAGATGATTGATGCCATTGACACGCAGACGCCTGTGGAGTACGGCAAGGGCTTCGTGTTTCACCCGGAATGGATGCGCTTCGGCACGGTGCAGGAACGGATTTTGAAGATTCTGCGCGCGCTGTGTCTGGCGCAGAAGGAAGCTGGCGCGCTCCTGCGCGGCGCGGAACAGCGTGATTTGGCGCTGCCGGAGCCGTTCGCGGAGGAAATCCTGCGCGAGCTGATGAACACGCCGTTTCGCCTGAAGGTCGGGGAAAAGACGGTTGCGGTCAAGCCTGTGCGCGCAAGGAAAATCCCCTTGCAGTTCCGCGTCTCCAGCGACTTGCACGGCTTGACGGTCGTTGCCATGTTCCCCAAGGAATTCCGTCCGCTGCTGCCGTCCTGTTCCTTCGCGCTGGTGGGGGAGAACGTCGTGGCGGTGGAGGAGCAGCAGCGCGGCGTGCTGCGCGTGCTGTATCAGGAGCAGCTGGGCGGACAGTGCAGCTTCGACTATCCCGTGCGCGAGGCGGCGCGTGTGATGGGTGAACTCGTGCCGTTCCTGAAACTGACCGGGCTGGTGGAAATCTCCGATGAGCTGCGCCGTCAGCTGATTCAACTGCCGCTGGTGGCGCGTGTGTATCTTGACCGTTCTGCCAATGGACGCGATGTGGTGGCGCGGGCACAGTTCCGCTACGGCGATCGCACCATTGACCCGTTTGACGAAACGCCCCTGCCGGAGAATCTCCCGCGCGGCGAAAAACTGCTCCTGCGCGACGCGGCGGCGGAACGCAAGGTGCTGGATGCGCTGGGGGCGGCGGGCTTCATCGTCAGCAAAGGGCATGTGTATTTGACGGGGCAGGAAGCCATTTTCAACTTCGTCAGCGAAGGCTTGCAGCATTTGCAGGAACTGGCGGAAGTGTACCTGTCCAACGACTTCAAGCGCATGACGCCGCGCAAGCCGAAATTTGCGGGCAAAATGCGCTTGAACGGCTCGGCGCTGGAGCTGAAATTCACCCAGGACGACGAACCCGCGCAGGAAATCCTCGCAATTATGGAAGCACTGGCGCGCCGCCGCCGCTATTTCCGCCTGAAAGACGGCTCGTTCCTTGATTTGTCCGCGATGGACGAGTGGCTGCCGCTGGCGGATTCCATCTTCGAGGCGGCGCAGGCGGAGGGCGCGAAGTCGGTCGCGATGGGGGACGACACCATCCGCCTGCAGGCGTACCGCGCGTGCTATCTGCAAAGCCTGCTGGAGAGCCTTGGACTGCCCATCGAGGTGGATGAAAAGACGCAGGCAACCGTTCGCCTGCTGACCGACCCCGGCAAGGTGCAGGACGTGAAGCTGCCCGACGGCTTGAGCCTGCGCCCGTATCAGGAACGCGGCTTCCAGTGGCTGCTGGCGCTTGACCGGCTGCACATGGGCGGTGTGCTGGCGGACGACATGGGCTTGGGCAAAACTGTGCAGGTGATTGCGCTGCTGATGGCGACGCGGCAGGAAGGGCAGGTTAGCCTTGTTGTCGCGCCGACGACGCTGACGTATAACTGGCTGAGCGAACTTGGCCGCTTTGCACCGGATTTGTCGGTGATGGTGCTGGGCGGTTCGGCGGCACAGCGCGCCAGCCAGATTCGCCACGTCAAGGAAGCGCACGACGTGGATGTGCTGATTACGTCCTACCCGCTGATTCGGCAGGACATCGAGCAACTGACGACGATTGAGTTCCGCTTTGCTATCTTAGACGAAGCGCAGCACATCAAAAACGCGGGCAGCAAGGGCGCACAGGCGGTTCGCCAATTGCAGGCGCAGACACGCTTTGCCCTAACTGGTACGCCGCTGGAAAACGGCGTGGGCGAACTGTGGAGTATCTTCAACTTCGTCCTGCCGGGGTATCTGCTCAGTTATAGCGCTTTCCTGCGCCGCTATCAGGATGGAACGGACGCGGAGGATTTGCGCCGGCGCATCAGCCCGTTCCTCATGCGCCGCCTGAAGAAGGAAGTGCTGACGGAACTGCCGGACAAGATTGAATCCGTGTTCACGGCGCAGATGAGCCCGGAACAGGCGAAGGTATACGAGGCGACGATGATGCGGCTGCGTCAGCGCGTGGACTCCATCGTCAAGGAAAAGGGCTTCGAGCGTGGGCGCACGGAGGTGCTTGCGGCGATTACCCAGCTGCGCGAAATCTGCTGTCATCCGTCGCTGGTTTTGGACGATTATACGGGTACATCCGGCAAGCTGGATATGCTGCTGGATATGCTGCCGGAAGCGATTGCGAAGGGGCGGCGTGTGCTGCTGTTCAGCGCGTTTACGTCGATGCTCAAAATCCTTCGCCGCGAGCTGGATGATGCGGGTTATGAAACGATGTACCTGGATGGCGACACGCCCGCACAGCGCCGCGTAGAGATGGCGGAGCAGTTCAACGCGGGGCAGGGGCAGATTTTCCTGATTTCACTGAAGGCTGGCGGTACGGGTCTGAACCTGACGGGCGCGGACATGGTGATTCACTACGACCCGTGGTGGAACCCGGCGGCGGAAGATCAGGCAACCGACCGCGCGTACCGCATTGGGCAGACGCGCAAGGTGGAGGTGATTCGTCTGGTAACACATGCTTCGATTGAGGAGCAGGTGGTTGCGCTGGGGCAGCGGAAGAAAGCGCTGTTTGACCAGCTGATTAAGCCGGGGGAATCCATGGTGGGCGGACTTTCGCCGCAGGAGATTATGTCCTTGTTCCAGTGAGGGAAAAGGGGGTTCTTCACGGAAAGTTGTGGGGAGCAAACAAGGGCTTAGGCGAAGCCCCAAAAAGCTGCACGCGAAAGGAGCATGAAAGCGCGACCAACTCAATCGCGAAAAGGGGTCAAGGGGCAATTGAGCTACTATTACGAGGACTTGCTGCAA
>JABLTL010145507.1_pt1 | contig 10035 bp, 6 predicted proteins | sample 7160151 | NCBI WGS metagenome assembly JABLTL01 (sample SAMN14651223, study PRJNA627086) | human gut metagenome | isolation source: feces | host: Homo sapiens
ATGTCAGATCAAGGTCCAGAACCACTGGTTCTTTTCCTGTCATTACTGTTTATTTAGGTTTTGAACTTTCGTTCTGTTCCATGGACTTCCCTGCAGACATCACTCTCAGGAAAACCCGAATGAAATTTGAATTAACGTTCAAGGTTGTTTTGTTATTCAGTTATCAAGGTTTTGTGTCGTTCTTTTTTGTGACACAACTTCTTTATTTTATCACATTCAGAAGTCTTTGTCAAGAACTTTTTTAATTTATTTTTTAATGTTTTGTTGCTTTTCTTGAGCAACTCGTACATTTTATCACATTCCCATTCATCTGTCAAGCACTTTTTTATTTTTCTTCTTTATTTTCCAAATAAGAGTGAAAAATATTACGGAGAAGGAGGGATTTGAACCCTCGCACCGCGCGAACGATCTACACCCTTAGCAGGGGCGCCTCTTCAGCCACTTGAGTACTTCTCCATAATGCCTAAATAAATGAAAATATTCAATTCCGTTGCACACTGATGCACAACGCTTTATTATATTAGCAAAAAGGCTGACAAAAGTCAAGCCTTTTTTTAATTATTTTTTCCATTTTTCTTTTGCAGTCTCATAAAGGTTGTTTCCATCTTTATCAATAACTACAATAACAGGTAGATTTTCAATCTCTAACTTACGGATTGCCTCTGTGCCAAGATCATCGTAAGCAATTACTTCTGCCTTCTTAATACATTTAGATAATAATGCACCCGCTCCACCTACTGCGGCAAAGTATACTGCACCATTTCTCTTCATTGCTTCTATAACTTCAGGAGAACGCTTTCCTTTACCTACCATGCCTTTTAATCCTTTATCAAGCATCTCAGGGGTATACTTATCCATACGACTGCTTGTAGTAGGCCCTGCAGAACCAATAACCTGTCCCTCTCTTGCCGGACTTGGCCCAAGGTAATATAAAACATTGCCATTTAGTTCTATAGGTAAAGATTCCCCTTTATGCATACTTTCATACATTCTTTTATGTGCTGCATCTCTGGCAGTATAAATAATTCCATACAGGTATACATAGTCCCCTGCCTTTAAAGTATTAATATCTTCTTCAGAAAGTGGAACCTGAATTGTTTTATTCATAACTGTATCCTCCCCTTATAAAGTCCTTACTGCATGACGATTTACATGACAGCACATATTTACGGCAACCGGAAGTCCTGCAATATGCGTAGGATATGTATTAATGTTGACAGCAAGTGCTGTAACAGTTCCACCAAGTCCTGCTGCTCCAATTCCAAGATTATTTACCTTTTCAAGAACCTCTTCTTCCATTGCTTTAATAGAAGGAAACTCGGAATGAGTACCCACAGGTCTTGTAAGTGCCTGCTTTGCCATAAGAGCAGCCTTTTCAAATGTACCGCCAATACCAACACCGACAACAACTGGAGGACAGGCATTTGGTCCTGCTTCCCGTACAGCGGATACAATCGCATTCACTGCACCTTCCATACCATCTGCCGGTTTAAGCATAAATACACGGCTCATATTTTCACTTCCGAAGCCCTTTGGTGCTACAGTAAGCTTAATATTCTCTCCTGGAACAATGCTGTAATGAATAACAGCAGGAGTATTATCTTTTGTATTTTCTCTGATAAATGGGTCATTTACTACAGATTTGCGAAGATATCCTTCTACATATCCATCATGTACCCCTTTATTGATGGCATCCGTAAGAGAACCGCCCTCAATATGTACATCCTGGCCTATCTCTGCAAATACAACTGCCATCCCTGTATCTTGACAGATTGGAATCTGCTCTGCTCCTGCAATATCAAGATTCTCTTTTAGCTGATTAAGAATCTGGCAGCCAAGAGGGTTCTCTTCCTGTTCTGCCGCTTTGTATAAAGCATTCTTCATGTCATCTGAAAGATAGTAATTGGCCTCGATACACATTTCTTTAATATTCTTAGAAATTTCCTCTACGTTAATTACTCGCATCTTTATACCTCTTTATCCGTTTAATCCACAGATGATAAATTATTGAAATAAAATCAAAATAATCAAATACATCTGTGGATTAGTCTGGGGCAATCCTTAGTCAATAAGAGCTGGTAATCTTTCTCCCTGCTTACTGACTTTTATTACCCTGTATGAAAAATTTAAACTTCTTCTGGTGCTGTTTCATTTTCTATGGCTTCATTCTCATCTGATACAGTCTCTTCAGATACTTCAGATATATCTTCTTCCATATCTTCAGACTCATCCTCTTCCTGGAATCTTACCTTTGCAACACTGGCAACTTTAATATCGCTGTCTGCATCAATATTAATCAGCTTAACACCAGAAGTATTTCGACCAATAACAGAAATAGAATCACTCTTCATTCGAATCACAATTCCCTCTGTCGTAATAAGCATAATCTCTTCTTCTGGCTTAATTGTCTTCACTCCGATAACATAGCCGGTCTTCTCCGTAATCTTATAACATCTAAGACCCTTTCCGCCACGATGCTGTACGGTAAATTCATCAAGTGGAGTACGTTTACCCATACCTTTTTCAGATACGATGAGTAAATCATCTCCTTCAGAATGAATCTGCATACCAACTACTTCATCTGTATCTCCAAGATTCATTCCGATAACACCCATAGAAACTCGTCCGGTTTCTCGTACATCCTGAAGCTTAAAGCGGATACACTGACCTTCTCTTGATACGAGGAAAATGTCTTCGTTCTCATCGGTCTGTTTTACTTCAATAAGCTCATCGCCTTCTCGTAAGGAAATCGCAGCCAGACCATTTTTACGGACGTTCTTATACTCATCAAATCCTGTCTTCTTTACAATACCATTTCTCGTAGCCATAACAAGATAATGCTGCTTTCCATCTTCTGATAATGGAATAATCGCTGTAATCTTCTCTTCTGGCTGGAGCTGAAGAAGATTGATGATATTCACTCCTCTTGCTGTTCTGCTGGATTCCGGAATCTCATATCCCTTTAAGCGATATACACGTCCCTTATTTGTAAAGAACATGATGTAGTTATGAGTGCTTGTCATGAATAAATCTTCGATATGGTCTTCATCGATCACATTCATACCCTTGATTCCCTTACCACCACGATTCTGACTGTGGAAGTTATCCGGTGTCATGCGCTTGATATATCCAAGTTTGGAGAAAGTGATAATCGCATCTTTTCTAGGGATTAACGCTTCATCACTTAAATCTTCCATATCCATTTCGATAGAAGTTCTTCTGTCATCACCATATTTGTCACGGATGAGAAGAATTTCCTCGCGGATTACACCTAAGAGAACCTTTTCATCTGCTAAAATAGCTTCTAACTCTGCAATCTTTTTCTCAAGTTCATCATACTCGTTCTGAAGCTTCTCTCTCTCTAAACCGGTAAGCGCACGCAGACGCATATCTACAATCGCCTGTGCCTGTGCCTGAGAGAATTCAAAACGCTTGATTAAGTTATCTCTTGCCTCTGCTACGTTCTTAGAAGCACGGATAATCTCGATAACTTCATCAATGTAATCTAATGCCTTTAAAAGACCTTCTAAAATGTGCGCTCTCTCTTTTGCCTTGTTCAGCTCGTATTTTGTTCGTCTTGTTACAACATCTTTCTGGTGATTCAGATAATGAACAAGCATTTCTTTTAAGTTAAGAACCTTTGGCTGGTTATCTACAAGCGCAAGCATGATAACACCAAAAGTATCCTGAAGCTGTGTATGTTTAAATAACTGCTTTAATAAAACATTGGCATTCACATCTTTACGTGTCTCGATACAGATCCGCATACCGCTTCTGTCTGATTCATCACGTAATTCTGTGATTCCGTCAATTCTCTTTTCCTTTACTAAATCAGCAATTTTCTCAATTAAACGTGCCTTATTTACCATGTATGGAAGTTCTGTTACGATAATTCTCTGCTTTCCATTCTTCATTGGCTCAATATTTGTTACGGCACGTACTTTAATCTTACCTCTTCCGGTACGATATGCCTGGTCGATTCCCTTACGTCCAAGAATAGCCGCTCCTGTTGGGAAATCCGGACCTTTTACAATCTCTAAAAGCTCATCAATCTCGGTATCTCTGTCTTCCTCCACCTGATTATCAATGATCTTTACCACACCATCAATTGTTTCTCTTAAGTTATGTGGAGGGATATTGGTTGCCATACCAACCGCGATACCCTGTGCCCCGTTTACAAGGAGATTTGGAAATCTCGATGGGAGAATGCTTGGCTCTTTCTCTGTCTCATCAAAGTTCGGTACAAAATCAACCGTATCCTTGTAAATGTCTGCTGTCATCTCCATGGAGATCTTAGATAATCTTGCCTCTGTATAACGCATGGCAGCTGCGCCGTCACCGTCCACAGAACCAAAGTTACCATGACCGTCTACTAACGGATAACGGGTAGACCAGTCCTGCGCCAGATTAACTAACGCTCCATAAATAGAGCTGTCACCATGAGGATGATATTTACCCATTGTATCACCGACGATACGGGCACACTTTCTATGTGGCTTATCCGGACCGTTGTTCAGCTCGATCATAGAATAAAGAATTCTTCTCTGAACCGGCTTCAGACCATCTCTTACATCTGGAAGCGCTCTGGATACAATTACACTCATAGCATAATCTATATAAGATTTCTCCATGGTATTTTTCAAATCCACCTCATGGATTTTATCAAAAATATTACTATCGTCCATACTGTCCTCCTGAACTATGATACATACTCCCGAAATCTCAAATATTTAAGAGATTCCGGGAGTATGGAAATGTCAAAAAACTTCTTTTATCAGATATCCAGATTCTGTACATATTTTGCATTCGCTTCGATAAACTCTCTACGCGGTTCTACACGGTCACCCATAAGAGTATCAAATGTCATATCAAGCTCTGAAGCTGCATCATCATCCATATTTACACGCAGCAAAATTCTCTTTTCCGGATCCATAGTTGTCTCCCACAGCTGGGAAGCATCCATCTCACCAAGACCTTTATATCGCTGAATCTTATTGTTACCGTCACGTCCGATATCTGTAAGTATCTTATTTAATTCTTCATCACTGTAGGCATACCACACCTTCTTGTTCTTCTCAACTTTATACAGTGGCGGCTGTGCCAGATATACATGACCTTCTTTGATAAGATCAGGCATAAAACGATATAAGAATGTTAATAATAATGTGGCAATATGTGCACCATCTACATCGGCATCAGTCATAATAATAATCTTATTATATCTGAGTTTTGTAATATCAAAATCCTCATGAATTCCCGTACCAAATGCAGTAATCATCGCACGAATCTCATTATTTACAAGAATCTTATCCAGTCTCGACTTCTCTACGTTAAGAATCTTTCCACGAAGTGGAAGAATCGCCTGTGTTGCACGACTTCTTGCTGTCTTTGCAGATCCACCCGCGGAATCTCCCTCTACGATGTAGATTTCACAATTCTGTGGGTCTTTATCAGAACAATCTGCCAGCTTACCTGGAAGACTCATTCCGTCAAGTGCAGACTTTCTTCTTGTTAAATCCCTTGCCTTTCTTGCGGCCTCTCTGGCTCTTTGTGCAAGCACCGCCTTCTCACAGATTATCTTTGCAACATTTGGATTCTGCTCAAGGAAATAAGTGAGCTGTTCGCTAACTACGCTGTCAACAGCACCTCGCGCTTCACTGTTTCCAAGCTTCTGCTTTGTCTGTCCTTCAAACTGTGGTTCTGGAATCTTAATGCTGACAATGGCAACTAAACCTTCTCTGATATCATCTCCAGTAAGATTCTGCTCACTGTCTTTTAATAACTTATTCTTTCTTGCATAATCATTAAATGTCTTTGTAAGTGCACTTCTAAAACCAGCTAAATGTGTTCCTCCTTCCGGTGTCGTAATATTATTTACAAAGCTATAAACACCTTCGTTATAAGAATCATTATGCTGTAACGCAACTTCTACAACTACATCGCCTTTTTTACCTTCACAGTAAATAACCTGTGGGTAAAGTACTTCCTTACTCTTATTCAGATATTCTACATATTCACGAATTCCACCTTCATAGTGGAATGTGAGAGCAACATTCTCTTCTGGTCTCTTATCTTTAAGGACAATCTTTAATCCCTTTGTTAAAAATGCCATCTCACGAAGACGCTGTTTTAACACTGAAAAATCAAAAACAGTCTCTTCGAAAATGGTAGGATCAGGAAGAAATCTTACTTCTGTACCTCTCTTATCTGTATCCCCTACAATCTTTAACGGATACATAACCTTTCCACGTTCATATCTCTGACGGTAAATCTTTCCCTCATGGAAAATATCTACTTCAAGCCATGTGGACAGTGCATTAACAACCGATGCACCTACTCCGTGTAATCCACCGGATACCTTGTATCCTCCACCACCGAACTTTCCTCCTGCATGAAGGATGGTAAACACGACTTCGACTGCTGGAATTCCCTTTTTCTTGTTAATTCCTACAGGTATACCACGGCCATTATCTCTGACCGTGATAGAATTATCTTCATTGATGTACACTTTTACTGTATCACAAAATCCAGCTAATGCCTCATCAACTGCATTATCTACAATCTCATATACCAGATGATGGAGGCCCTTGGATGAAGTACTGCCAATGTACATACCAGGCCTTTTCCGTACTGCTTCAAGACCTTCTAAAATCTGTATTTGATCCGCACCATATTCCTGCCCCGCAGAAATCTGTTCTTCACTCATAATTCAACCTCCTGTCAAAACTTAATCAAATAATTATACCATAAATATCGCCATTTATTCAACTTCTTAAACCAGACCATCTGTTTTTTCTTCCTGTACAATCCCCTCTTTTACACGAAATACCTTGTCTAAGGAGATACGGCTGTTTACAAAATCATCAAGTCCTGTGCAGGAAATTAATGTCTGAATATCCTGAATACTTTCAAGCAGCCACGACTGTCTGCCTGCATCTAACTCTGATAAAACATCATCAAGAAGAAGTATTGGTTTTTCTCCCGTCACCTGCTCAATAAGGCGGATTTCTGACAGCTTTAATGACAGCGCAGCCGTCCTTTGCTGTCCTTGTGAGCCAAATTTACGAATATCGATTCCCCCGACTTTAAATCGAAGATCATCTCTGTGTGGCCCGACACTTGTTGTCCCTGAAGAAATATCTTTATTTCTTTTAGAATAAAGCTGCTCTCTAAATTTTTCTGCCTCCACATTTTTTTCGTATTCTACTTTAATCTGCTCCTTACCACCAGTAAGCTGTCCATGAATCTTTGCCATCATCTCATCAAGAAAATATACAAACTCTTCTCTTTTTTTAATGAGAAACTGTCCGGCAGCAAGAAGCTGCTCATCCCATCCATCCAAAGTATCGATGAGCGCCGGATATAAATTAATTTGTTTTAAAAGATTATTTCGTTCATTCAAAATCTTACTGTAAGCAACAAGCTGCTGCATATAGCCTTTGTCAATCTGGCTCAGCTCCATATCAAGAAATCTTCTTCTTCCCGCCGGGCCTTCTTTAATAATCGACAAATCTTCCGGAGAAAAAAAGACGATGTGCATCATTCCAAGAAGCTCTCCTGAGCGTCTTACCGGCACACCATCTACCGCAACTCCTTTGCTTTTATTTTTCTTTAAATGAACATCCAGACGATGGGATAATGAATCTTTTCTGAAAAAAAGCCGGATATGTGCCTCATCTTCACCAAAACGAATCAGGTCCTTATCCCTGCTTCCTCTATGAGATCTTAAAGTTCCGCTTACATAAATAGACTCTAAAAGATTCGTCTTCCCCTGTGCATTATCTCCAAAAAAAATATTTACTCCAGGAGAAAACTCCACTTTTAGCGAATCAAAATTTCTGTAATTATTTAATTCGATTGATTCAACAAACATGGAGTCCTCCCTTATGGTTATTTTACAACTTTAAATTCTTCGCCTTCGAATTCAAAAACATCACCATCGTAAAGCTTCTTACCTCTTCTGGTTTCCACTTCACCATTCACTGTTACCTGTCCGTCCTGAATAAGCATTTTTGCATCAATACCAGAAGATACGATGCCTGCTGCCTTCATAGCCTGTCCAAGCTTAATAAATTCATCTCTTAATTTTAATTCTTCCATAGTTTACTTTAATTCCTTTCTGGCTTTTCAATAATCCGGATTATCAGGATAATCTGTAACTCTTGATAACTATTTGCATATTATCTCTATTTATCACCAGCTACACATTACCAGTAATCCGAATTATTAAATAAAAAAGTTTTCATGTCCGTCAATAGCGGACAACTTCGTTAAAATTTATACATTGCTGTTACTTACATTGATTGGTAAGATCAAATATAAATAAGAGGATTTCTCATCACGAATGATACAAGGTGCGATAGAGTTGATAAGATAAATGGTAACTTCTTCTTCATCGATAACACGAAGCGCATCTACTAAAAACTTAGGGTTAAAGCCGATAACTAAGTCTTTTCCCTCTTTGCTGATCACAATCTGGTCTTTCATGGAACCAATCTGAGAAGAAATCATCAGATTCATCTGTTCATTTTCAATCTTAAGGATAATTGGCTTCTTGTCAGACTCTTTTACAAATAAAGTGGAGCGGTCAAGACAGCGTAATAATTCCATTTTGTTGATAGTCAGCTTGGTTTCATAATCGTTAGAAAGCATCTGTCCGATATTATAAAACTTACCTTCTAATAATCTGGAAACTACTTTTGTCTCCCCGAACTCAAATAAAATATGCTTATCTGTTAAATATAAATTAATCGTATCTTTTGCTTCACCTGGAAGAATCTTACTAACTTCGGATAAAGTTTTACCTGGAACGATGACTTCCATTTTAGGATAAGATTCCTGTAATTCAATATTACGAACAGAAATTCTATGACCATCAAGAGAAGTGACCGTCATTTTATTATTTTCAATACTCAAAAGTTCTCCAGTCATTAATTTATTATTTTCATTATCGGATACAGAAAAAATCGTCTGTCTGATTACTTCTTTTAAGTCAAACTGAGAGAGAGTAATTTTGTTTTCTTTTTCAATTTCAGGTAAATGTGAAAAATCGTCTCCTTTTCTTCCCATAATGCTGCACTGAATCTGTTCACATTCAATATTTGTCTTTCCGGACTCGTCTGTTTCGATACAAACATCATTATCTGGAATTTTTTTGATGATTTCAGAAAAGATTTTAGCTTCAAGTGCAATCTTACCAGGTTCGATGATTGTTCCCTTAATAACTGTTTCTATACCAAGTTCCGTATCATTTGCAGTTAATTTAATGCAATCATCATAAGCTTCAATCAGTATACATTGAAGAATATCCATTGTTGTCTTATTGGACACAGCTTTAGAGACTGTATTTACTCCATATAAAAATTGATTCTTAGAGCATGTTATCTTCATAAATGTGTATAACTCCTTTCGGTGTAAAATATATATAAATATAATAAGTTATCCGCAGTAGTAGTAGTAGGGGGTGTGTAGGATGTGAATAACTAAGATAAGGCCGATAATACAAGGATTTTCGAAAAGGATAACTATGCGGATAAGTATGTGAATAAAAAAATAGTTATCCACATAGGAAAAATTGGGCAAAAGTTATCCACAGCTATCCACAGGCAATTCACATCGAATCTGAATAGAATGTGGAAAAAAATAAAGGGTTGTCCCCAGGGTGTGAAGACACCTTTATTTTTTTGTTTCTTCTATATAAATGTACTACGTTGGTGGGTTCAATTTCTTGATGATGATATCAAGATTGCTTTTAAGGTTTTCGTCTGTTTCAAGCATTTTTCCAATTTTGTCATGACCGTGTATAACAGTAGTATGGTCGCGATTACCCATAATTTTTCCGATATTTTGGAGAGAATAGTCGGTATATTTACGGGAAAGGTACATACAAATCTGTCGTGGATTAGCGATTTCTTTATTTTTCTTCTTAGAAATGATGTCAGAAACAGAAATATTATAGTGTTCGGCAACGACATCCATAATCAACTGTGGAGTTACCTCTTTTTGACATTCAATCGTATCTTTTAAAGCATTTTC